>Ga0181537_10001981_pt1 | contig 18413 bp, 18 predicted proteins | sample PEATcosm2014_Bin_39_FD_119765 | JGI IMG/M metagenome (GOLD analysis project Ga0181537, IMG submission 119765) | Peatland microbial communities from MTU Mesocosm Facility, Houghton, MI, USA - PEATcosm2014_Bin23_10_metaG | ecosystem: Environmental > Terrestrial > Soil > Wetlands > Peat | place... | reverse complement strand
GTCGGCGCACAGGATGATCTCGCCAAAATCGCGCCACGCGACTCCGGCGACATCGGCAGTCCTTAATACGGTGAGTTGGCGCTCGACCTCGGCGATCGTCTCGCGCGCCAGCTTTTCGCAGGTCGTCACCAGGATCGCCGGCGAGGTCGGGCCATGTTCCGCCTGGCCGAGCAGGTCGGTCGCGCACATCTCTGCGTCGGCGGTCTCATCGGCGATGACGAGGATTTCGGTGGGCCCGGCAAAGAGGTCGATGCCGACTTGACCGTAAAGCTGGCGCTTGGCCTCCGCGACATAGGCGTTGCCCGGGCCGACCAGCATGTCGACGGGCGCGAAGCTCTCGGTGCCGACCCCCATTGCGGCGACCGCCTGGACGCCGCCGAGCACATGGATCTCGTCGGCGCCGCCCAAATGCATCGCCGCGATCGTCTCGGGATGCGGGCCGCCCTGGTTAGGTGGCGTACAGGCGGTGATGTGGTCGACCCCGGCAACTCTGGCGGTCACGATCGACATATGCGCCGAGGCGACCATCGGGTAACGCCCGCCCGGCACATAGCAACCGACTCGCCCGACCGGGATGTGGCGATGGCCGAGCACGATTCCGGGCAGGGTCTCGACCTCGACATCCTTTAGCGCGGCGCGCTGGATCTCGGCGAAATTGCGAATTTGCTGCTGGGCGAAGCGGATATCGGCAATCGTTTGTTCCGGGACTTGCGCGACGAGGTCGCGGATTTCCGCGTCGCTGAGGCGAAAGCTCGCGGGCGACCATTTGTCAAAGCGCTCCGACAATTCGCGCACCGCCGCGTCGCCGCGCGCGCGGATGTCGGCAATGATGCCTTCGACCGTGGCGCGGGTCTTGGCGTCGCTCTCATCCTGGGTCCCGGCCAAGGCTGCGGTCTTGATGTGTCGGGGCATCGCATTTCTCCTAAAACCGGCGGGCTGTTTTCGCTGCTTTTTGCAGGAGATCTACAGCCAAAGCCGGCGCTGCCCCGCACCGGCACGGCTGCGCGCAGGATATGCACGATACGCCGGGATCCCGGCGATTTTAAGAGCGTCGACGGGTCAGCGGCGTTCAGCGGCCCACAGCCACAATGCCAATGGCCACACCATGACGTCGCGGAAATTGGCGCGGAAGATTTCGATCTGGCGTCGCCAGTGGAAATCCTGCGGTGAAAACGGCGTCGGCGGGTGAGCGTAGATCGCGGCGCCGATAGCAATATAGATAAGCGCAATGATGGCCGGTGTTTCCATCGTCCCCATATTCCGTTAGCGGCAAGGCGAGCGCGGCTAACCTAGCCGCTCGCAACCGATGCGCCGCGTCGTTAAAGCCCGACGCGACGACTCGCCGCAGATTGAACAGGGAACCATTTACAAACCGTGGTGCCGGAGTCGGCCCATCGCCATATCATGGTTTCGGGAGGAGCTTGCGCAAAACGATGCTGATCGGCGTTCCAAGAGAAGTGAAGACGCACGAGTACCGGGTCGGCCTGGTGCCGGGCAGCGTGCGCGAACTGGTCCATCACGGTCACAAGGTCGTCGTCGAGAGTGGCGCCGGCGCGGCGATCGGTTTTGACGACCATGCCTATGAGGCTGCGGGCGCCGGCATCTTGACGCGGGCAGCCGATGTGTTCGCCGTCGCCGAGCTGATCGTCAAGGTCAAGGAGCCGCAGCCCGCCGAGATTCTCGCGCTGCGCGATGACCAGCTGCTGTTCACCTATCTGCACCTCGCTGCCGACCCGGCGCAGACCCAGGGGTTGCTGCGCTCCGGTGCGATCGCGATCGGCTACGAGACCGTCACCGATAATCGCGGCGGTCTGCCGCTCCTTGCGCCGATGAGCGAAGTCGCCGGCCGGATGGCGATCCAGGTCGGCGCCCATTGCCTGGAAAAGGAGCAGGGCGGAGCCGGCATCCTGCTAGGCGGCGTGCCGGGCGTGCCGGCGGCAAAGGTCGTGATCCTGGGTGGCGGCGTCTCCGGCAGCAACGCCGCGCGCATGGCGATGGGCGCGGCGGCCGATGTCACCGTGCTCGATAAAGCGTTGCCGCGACTTTACGAGCTCGACCTGCAGTTTGGCGGACGTCTGCATACGCTGTTTTCGACGGTCGAGAACATCGAGCGCGAGGTCAGCGCCGCCGATCTCGTGATCGGCGCGGTGCTGGTGCCGGGCGCGGCGGCGCCAAAGCTGGTGAGCCGCGAGCTGGTGCGGGCCATGCGGCCGGGCTCGGTCATCGTCGACATCGCGATCGACCAGGGCGGCTGTTTCGAGACGAGCCGGCCGACCACGCATGCCGAGCCGACCTATGTCGAGGAAGGTGTCGTCCACTACTGCGTCACCAATATGCCAGGCGCGGTCGCGCGGACTTCGGCGGTGGCGCTGAACAATGCAACCTTGCCGTTTGTCGAGGCGATCGCCGACAAGGGATGGCGGCGCGCGTTGAGCGACGACCCGCATTTGCGCAACGGCCTCAATGTCTGCCGCGGCCGGGTCACTCACCCGGCGGTTGCACGCGATCTCGGTTTGGCGCTTGCCTCGGCGCAGGAGGTGATCACAGAATGATCACACTAGCTCTTGAGGCGTGCCGCGGGATTTCCTATCTCACCCATAGATGGATTGATCAGGGGCCATGACGCCGCTTCTCCCCCAAGCCGCGACGCTGCTCGACCAGCAATTGCATGCCGCGCCCGGCATGGAGCCTGGCATCGAGATGGGGTTTGCCCAGGTCGATGCCGCGGCGTTGGCGGCGATTACCGATCTCTATCGCGAGGTGATGCCGGCGGGTGGCGCGATCCTCGACGTGATGTCGAGCTGGGTGTCGCATCTGCCGCCCGAGATCGACTACCGCCGTGTGGTTGGGCTCGGGATCGATGCCTGTGTGCTGGCGGAGAACCCGTTTCTTGACGAGTGGCGCGTCCAGGACCTCAATCGTGACCCGCACCTCGCTTTCGCCAACGGAGAATTTGACGGCGCCGCCATTTGCGGCGCCGTTCAGCATTTTACCCGCCCCGCCGAGGTGATTCGTGAAATTGGCCGAGTCCTGCGGCAGGGCGCGCCGCTTGTTGTGACCTTCTCCAATCGATGTTTGTGCACCCCGGCGACCGGGTGTTGGCGCCTCTTTGACGAGACTGGGCAATTGGGTCTGGTCGCGCGCTACTTCGTCGAGGCCGGCAACTGGACCGATATTCGCTGCCTCGATCGCACCCCGCCCGGCGGCGGCGCGCCGGTCTATGCCGTCGTCGCCCGCAGCGTCGGGGTGGGCGCGGCGTGCGATTGAGCCGTCCTGGCCGTTATCCGCGGACCTGACGCGGGGACGCCCGGATCAAGTCCGGCCCAACGCCCATCTACGAATCGTAGGAAATCATCGCCGTCACCGGGACCGGAATCCGGCTGCGACCGTTGAGAAAGGTCAGCTCGATGATGCAGGCGGCGCCGACCACGGTGCCGCCCTGCTGGGTGACCAGATTGATCGCGGCTTCGGTCGTACCGCCGGTCGCGATCAAATCGTCGACGACGATGACCCGCTGACCCGGCACGACCGCATCCTCCTGGATCTCGATCGTGTCGCTGCCATATTCGAGATCGTAGGTGAAGCGCACGGTCTTACCCGGCAGCTTGCCGCGCTTCCTGACCATCGCGAAACCGCTGCCGAGAGCGTAGGCGAGGGGAGCGGCGACGAGAAACCCGCGCGACTCGATTCCCACCAACAGGTCTGGTTGTTGCGGGCGCACGGCCTCGGCCAGCCGATCGACCGTCGTCTGCCACGCCGTCGGATGGGCCAGCAGAGTCGAGATGTCGTAAAACAAGATCCCCGGTTTTGGGAAGTCCGGGATCGAGCGGATATGGTCCTTCAGGTCCATGCGCGCGCCTTTGTCGACGGGTACGAGGCTTATGATTGCGACATAGAGGCTTTTCGCGTAGTTGGAAAGCGTTAACCGCCGCTCACCGGCCATCGGGAAAGCATGGCGCCAGCCGCAACAATACTGGCTTCCGACGAAGAAGGCGCGACGGTATTGCGCGCAGAAGGCGAGTGGCTGGTCGTCACCGCCGCCGAGCTCGATCGGCGTTTGCACAGCCTCGATATGCCGCAAGGCCGGCAGGTGACGGTCGATCTCTCGGGCGTCGATCGTCTCGATAGCGCGGGCGCCTGGCTGCTGCTACGCACCGAGCACGAACTTGCCGAGCGCGGCAATCGGGTCGAGCTGTCGAACCTGAAGCCGCGCTTCGCGCCGCTGCTCGAGCAGGTGCGCTCGCGCGGCGTCGTCGAGCCGCTGCCGCACCCGGTGCCGGCGCACTATACCTTTCTCGGCTTTCTGGAGCGCGTCGGCAGGGGCTCGGTGACCCTCGCGGACCGGGTCTACCATATTCTCGGCTTTACCGGTCTGGTGACGATTACGGTGCTCAGGCTGGTGCGCCAGCCGCGTCGCTTGCGGCTGGTCGCGACGCTGGTGCAGATGGAAGTGGTCGGGCTCGACGCGATGCCGATCGTCGGGCTGCTGTCGTTCCTGATCGGCGTCGTCATGGCCTATCAAGGGGCCGATCAGCTGCGCCGCTTTGGCGCCGAGATCTATACGGTCAACCTGGTCGGCGTCTCGATCCTGCGCGAATTGGGCGTGCTGTTGTCGGCGATCATCATCGCCGGGCGCTCCGGTAGCGCGTTCACCGCGCAGATCGGGACGATGCAGGTCAATGAAGAGATTGACGCGATGCGCACGCTGGGCCTCGACCCGATCGAGGTGCTGGTGTTGCCGCGCCTGTTCGGCCTCGGATTGACCCTGCCGCTGATCGTGTTTTTCGCGGATTTCATGGGGATTTTGGGCGGCGGGCTGATGTCGTGGTTGGTGCTCGGCATCAACATCCCGAATTTCCTGTCGCAACTGCAATCGGCGGTCAGCGAATCGACGCTATGGGTCGGTGTCGTCAAGGCGCCGTTCTTCGCCGCGATCATCTCTCTTGTCGGTTGCTATGAAGGCCTTAACGTCACGCGCAGCGCTGAAAGTGTCGGGCGGCTGACGACGCAATCGGTCGTTGAGTCGATCTTTTTGGTGATCGTCATCGACGCGGCGTTTTCGATCGTTTTCTCGATGCTAAAGGTTTGACGATGCCCGAGGCTGGACCGGAGAACGCCGACGATATCGTCATTCGCGTGCGCGACCTGGTCAACGCGTTCGGCGCCCAGGTGGTCCATGACGGCGTCGACCTCGATGTGCGGCGCGGCGAGGTGATCGGCATCGTCGGCGGCTCCGGGACCGGAAAATCGGTGATGCTGCGGACCGTCGTCGGTCTCAATCGGCCGGTCTCGGGCAGCATCGAGGTGCTGGGCCACGACGTGCTCCACATGAGCGAAGAGGAACGCCACGAGCTCGAAACCCATTGGGGCGTGCTGTTCCAGGACGGCGCGCTGTTCAGTTCGCTGACCGTCGCGCAGAACATCGAGGTGCCGCTCAAGGAGGATTTACAACTGCCGCCGCGCCTGATGGCGGAAATCGCGGCGTGCAAAGTTGGCATGGTCGGACTGCCCGCCGATGCGGCGGACAAACTTCCGGCGCAGCTATCGGGCGGCATGCGCAAGCGCGCCGGGCTTGCCCGCGCGCTGGCGCTCGACCCCGAAATCCTGTTCCTCGACGAGCCGACCGCCGGGCTCGACCCGATCGCCGCCGCGGCATTCGATCAGCTGATCAAGGATTTGCGATCAAGCCTCGGCCTGACCGTGTTTCTGGTGACGCACGATCTCGACACGCTGTTCGCGATCTGCGATCGGGTCGCCGTGCTGGTCGATAAGAAAATCCGGGTGGGGACGCTCGAAGAGCTGCTCAAGGACGAACACCCCTGGATCCATTCGTATTTCCACGGTCCGCGCGGGCGGGCGGCGCATCCCGAGGAACCGGTCCCGCAATCAGCGTCGTTGGCGCGCTGAGGCAGGGCGAGAAGGAGCGAGATGGAGACACGCGCACATTACGTCGCCGTCGGCGCTTTTGTCCTGGCGATGCTGTTCCTGGCCTTTGTCGCGGTGCTGTGGCTGGCGGGAACCCAATTCACGACCAGTTTCTCGCATTACGACATCTATTTCGAAGGACCGGTAACCGGCCTGAGCAATGGCGCCCGGGTCGAATATAACGGCATCCCGGTCGGCACGGTTTCCGACATCGAGATCGTGGCCGATCCGGAAGTGCTGGCCTCAAACGGCCGCAAGCAGATCCGCGTGACGATCGAGATCAAGAGCACCGTCGACATCAAGAAAGACGACGCCGCGACGATCCAAACCAATATCCTGAGCGGTGTTTCCTACATCCTGGTCCAGCCGGGGAAGAGCACCGAATTGCTCGAAGCCCGCAAGGGTGAGCGTTACCCGGTGATCCGCTCGCGCCGCTCGACGCTGTCGAGTATCACCGCGCGGGGCCCGCAGCTGCTCGACAAGCTTGACGATATCTTCGACCACATCGAGGACATCCTCAACGAGGACAACCGCAAGAACTTCGCCGCGATCCTCGACAATATTCAGAAGGTCACGCATGACGTCGCCGATCACAGCAGCGCGATCGCCGTCGATGCCGACAACGCGCTAAAAGATGCGTCGACCCTGCTCACCCATCTCGACACCAGCTACTCGGGACCTGATGGCCTCAAGGACAAATTGTCGACCGCGCTCGACAAGGCATCCGGGACGCTCGACAAAGGGTCGGTTGCTGTCGTCGACTTCGACAAGCTGGTCGTCGGCCTGGGCAATACCAACAAAAATCTTGACGGTGCCATATCCGATCTGCGGCCGGGACTGCGCAACTTCAGCCAGCACACAATCGGCGATGTCGATTCGCTGATCGCCGAATTTCGCCAGTTCGTCTCCGGATTATCGCGTCTCTCGTCGCAGCTCGAGCGCGATCCGACCCGTCTGCTCTTTGGCGATCGCCGCGAAGGGTATCAGCCGAAATGAATAGAAACTTGCACTTTTCGCCGCGTTCGGCTCTCGCCGGGGCGGCTCTCGTGGTGGTCGCGCTGGGCGGCTGCGCCAAAATGTTTACCGAACCGCCGCGGCCGCTGTTTCAACTTTCGGCGCCGACCAGTTTCACTGGAAACCTGCCGCCGACCAAGGCGCAGATCGTCGTCGACGCGCCTTATGCGCCCGAGGGCCTCGAACTGCGCCGGATCGCGGTGGTTCGCGCGACGAACGGGATCGACTATCTCGCCGACGGCGACTGGGCCGATCGCACCCCGGCGATGATCCGCGCCGTGCTGGTCGAGGCGTTCGAGAACAGCAAGGCGGTCGCCGCGGTTGGTCCCGACACGCTCGATCTGCGCGCCGATTTTGAGATCGACGGCGACCTGCGGCACTTCGAGGCGGTCTACGATTCGCCGGACGGAAAGGCCGGAGCGCCGGTCGTGTGGGTGTCGCTCGCGGTAAAGCTGGTCAAAGTGCCCGAGCACAAGATCCTTTCGCAGACCCTGATCAGCGCGCGGCAACCCGCGGCAGCCAATGCGACTCCGGCGATCGTGCAGGCCTTTGGCCTGGCGACCGCCAGCGTCGCGAAGCAGGTGGTGGAGTGGACACTCACCAACCCGGCCTTGTCGCTGCCGCGCAGATAGGTATCCTGGACCTGTTTCGTTCACCCAAATCCAGGTGGTCGCGTGAATGGGTCAGGGCGCGTGGCGTCTGCCGCGGCGGTTATCCAGGAATGCCGAAGCGAGCTTGCGGCGCGCGGCAGCAACGTGGTCCGCGAAATCACCGGCCGGACCGGGCCTGGCGAAGACTGGCGGCATTATCCGGCCGGCGACGGCTATGACCCGATAAGCCACGCGCAATATTTCTATCACAGCCATTGCGCGCCGAACGGGCCTGCTCGGGAAGTGGGTGAGCAACTGGGCGAGTACGGCCACTTCCATCTGTTTCTGCGCGCCGAGGGAATGCCGGATGGCACGCTGCCGCTGCTCTTGCCGGAAGCGGCGATCGCTAACCTGCCGACGCCGCCGCAGGCCGCGCCGTCGAAACGCGGGATGCGCGACGAGGTCAGCCATTTGATCGCGATCGCAGTCGATCCGGCGGGCGAGCCGGTTCGTCTGTTCACCACCAATCGCTGGGTAACGGGCGAGACCTGGTATCGCGCCGATGACGTGATCCGCATGCTCGACCGCTTTACGCTCGACACCGCCGAGCCGGTGAGTGTCGTCAATCCTTGGCTCGTTGCGATCGTGCGGCTGTATCAGCCTGAGATCGCGATGCTGCTGCGCAAGCGTGACGAGGCGGTCATGGACCCGCGCCGCCGGCGCCGGCGGGTCGATGTCTTTGAGGACCCAAAGCTCGAAATCACCTCAAGCCTGGCGATCGACCTCGACCAGCGACTCGCCGCGGCCGATCGGCTCGGCGTCGAGCGCGCCGCGGTCCGCCAACCGTCCGCCGCGCCGCGCCTGCCCCCCATGGCCGAAGGCTGGGGGAGCTGATTTCGCGGACTGTCATCGCGAGGAGCAGCCGCCGGCGAAGCTACAACGGCTGTTAATTCGCTCTTACGTGCGGTGGGAAGGTCTGGTGCAGCTCTTCGAGACCTGCCGGGTCTTGGTGGATGATGATCTCCGCGTGAGGGTAGGCGTCGCGGAGTTGCGCTTCGACGCCGTCGGCGATCTCGTGGGCGCGGCGCAAATCCATCGCGCCATCCATTTCGAGATGAAGCTGGATAAAGGCGGTCGGGCCGGCCGCGCGAGTCTTCAAATCGTGCACCGCGGTGACTTCGCGCGCCGCTTCGGCGATCTCGCGGATGCGCGCGCGGTCTTCGTCGGGCAGCTCGCGATCCATCAATTGGCTCAATGAGAGGCGGAACAGGCCGATCGAGCTGATGATGATCCACAAGCCGATCGCGCCGCCGAGCAGCGGGTCGAGGATCGGTGCGTCGATCAGCCGATCGAGGATCAGCGCGACAAGCACCGCGGTATTGACGACGAGGTCGCTGCGAAAATGCAATTCGTCGGCGCCGATCGCCAGCGATTTGGTCTTGGCGACGACGTAGCGCTGGTAGAGGACGAGCGCGCCATCGATGATCAGTGACGCTACCATCACGACGATGCCGAGATTGGCGTGCGTGATCGCTGCCGGGCTGATCGCCCGGCTGATCGCTTCGAAGACGAGCAGCAACGCGCCACCGGCGAGGAAGGCGGATTGGCCGAGCGCGGCAAGCGGCTCGGCCTTGCCGTGGCCAAAGCGGTGCTCGCGGTCCGCCGGTTCGAGCGCCTGGCGCACCGCGAACAGGTTGACGGTCGCGGCCACCACATCGAGCAGCGAATCAATCAGGCTCGACAGCAACGCGACCGAGCCGGTAGCAAGCCAGGCGGTGAACTTGAGCGCGATCAGGGTCACCGAGACCGCGACCGAGGCGTAGGTTGCGCGGTTCCGCAGGCGGGCGTGCTCGGCGTTGATGGTCACGGCGTCGTCATCACGGAAACAGGCGCTCGCGGCCCCACGCATCGCCGTCGCGGATAAAGACCAGGCGGTCGTGCAGGCGCGACGGCTGGTCTTGCCAGAACTCGACGCGGTTCGGGATCACGCGAAAGCCCGACCAGAAATTCGGCCGCAGGATCGCGTTGCGGTCGGCAAAGCGACGGGTGAACATCTCGACCCGGCGTTCGAGCTGCTCGCGGCTTTCAAGCGGGCGCGACTGGTCGGAGGACCAGGCGGCGATCTGGCTGCCGCGCGGGCGGCTGGCAAAGTAGGCGTCGGCTTCGTCTTCGCTGACCTGCTTGGCGACACCCTCGACGCGCACGACGCGCCCCAGCGACTTCCAATGGAAGCACAGCGCTGCGTGCGGATTGACGAAAAGCTCGCCGGCCTTGCGGCTTTCTAGATTGGTGTAGAAGACGAAGCCGCGCGGATCGATGCCTTTCAGCAGCACCGCGCGTATCGACGGCACGCCGTCCGGTGTCGCGGTGGCGAGCGTCATCGTCTCGGCCAGATCCTCGCTCTTCGCGGCAAGCGCCAGCCAGCGCTCAAAAGGCGCGAAGGGCTCGTCTTCGGCAATATCCTCGATCATCGGAGCCGTGCTCTGTGGTCTGGGGTTAGAAAGATAGCGGCGACTCTACAGTCGGGGCGGGATGACGCCAACCGCGGCGAATCCTTGCCGGATCAAGCGGGTAAACCAATTCTTGGCCGCGATGGAGAGATTGTTGCGAGAGCTACCGCAAATTGGCCGCCATGCGCGGCTTCGTGTAGGATGCGTGGAATGAATTTACACGGGGGCGCGCCCGGCCCCCAGTTCGGAGCCGCGCAATGAGCAATAAGAACGCGCTGATGGCCGGCAAGCGCGGTTTGATCATGGGCGTCGCCAATGATCGCTCGCTCGCTTGGGGCATCGCCAAAGCGCTGAGCGAGGCGGGCGCAGCGCTGGCCTTCACCTATCAGGGCGAGGCGCTCGGCCGGCGGGTGCGGCCCCTCGCGGAAAGCCTCGGCAGCGACTTCCTGGTCGAGGCGGACGTGACCCAGGAGGCGAGCCTCGATGCGGTGTTCGCCGCGGTCGGCGAGCGCTGGGGCGGGCTCGATTTCCTGGTTCATGCGATCGCTTTTTCCGACCGGGCGGAGCTGACCGGGAAATACGTGCAGACTTCGCGTGACAATTTCCTGCGCACGATGGAAATCTCGTGCTTCTCGTTTACCGATTTGTGCCGGCGGGCGGTGCCGCTGATGAAGGAAGGCGGGAGCCTGTTGACGCTGACCTATGCCGGCGCGGAGCGGGTCATGCCGCATTACAATGTCATGGGCGTCGCCAAGGCGGCGCTCGAGGCGAGCGTCCGGTATCTCGCGGCCGATCTCGGCGGCGACAACATCCGGGTCAACGCGATCTCGGCCGGGCCGATTAAGACGCTGGCGGCCTACGGGATTGGCGATTTTCACTACATCCTCAAATGGAACCAGCTCAATGCGCCGCTGCAGCGCAATGTGACGATCGAGGATGTCGGCGGTGCCGGGCTTTATCTGCTCAGCGATTTGTCGGCCGGGGTCACCGGTGAGGTGCATCACGTCGATTGCGGCTATCATGTCGTCGGCATGAAACGGGTCGACGCGCCCGACATCTCGACCGTGTGATTTTCGAGCGATGGCCGGCAACAGCTTTGGGACACTGTTCCGCTTCACGACTTGGGGCGAGAGCCATGGGCCGGCGATCGGCGTCGTTGTCGATGGCGTACCGCCGCGCCTCGGTTTGAGCGAGCCCGACATCCAGCAATGGCTCGACAAGCGCCGGCCCGGCCAGTCGCGCTACACGACGCAGCGCCAGGAGCCGGACCAGGTCAAGATCCTCTCCGGTACGTTTGACGGCGAGACCACCGGCACGCCGGTGAGCCTTCTGATCGAAAATGTCGATCAACGCTCAAAGGATTATCGCAACATCGCCGACCGCTTCCGGCCGGGCCACGCCGACTACACGTATTGGAAGAAATACGGCATCCGCGATTATCGCGGCGGCGGACGGGCTTCGGCACGCGAGACCGCCTCGCGCGTCGCGGCCGGCGCGGTCGCCCGCAAGGTGCTGGGCGAGGGGATTACGATCCGTGGCGCGCTGGTACAGATCGGGCCGCATGCGATCGATCGCGGCGCCTGGGACTGGGAAGAGACCGCGCGGAACCCGTTCTGGTGTCCGGACGCGGCGATGGCGGGGCGCTGGGCCGATTACCTCGATGGGGTCAGAAAGGCTGGATCGTCCGCGGGCGCCGTCATCGAGATCGTCGCGAGCGGCGTGCCGGCGGGGCTTGGCGAACCGATCTACGACAAGCTCGACGGCGACCTGGCGCGCGCGATGATGACGATCAACGCGGTCAAGGGCGTCGAGATCGGCGCCGGGTTTGGTGCGGTTGTGCTGGGCGGCGAGGTGAACGGCGACGAGATGCGGATGCGCCACGGCGAGGTCGCGTTTCTGTCGAATAATGCCGGCGGCATCCTCGGCGGCATCTCGACCGGGCAGGATGTCGTCGTCCGTTTCGCGGTAAAGCCGACCAGCTCGATCCTGAAGCCGATGCGCACGGTCGATAGCGAGGGCAACGAGACCGAGATCGAAACGCACGGGCGCCACGACCCGTGCGTGGGCATCCGCGCCGTGCCGGTCGGCGAGGCAATGACGGCCTGCGTGCTAGCCGACCATCTGTTGCGGTACAGAGCGATCGGCGGCGGGGTTTAGGCCTTCTGCATCGTCCAGGCAGCGATGTCGTCGAGCGAAATCTGCAGCGCGACACGGGCCGATCAAAACGAGAGAGGCGGCGCCAAGCGCCGCCTCTCCAAGCTCTAAAGAGAATACTCGACTAACGCAGCGGCGAGAACGCGGCCGGGATCACCAGCATGTTTTCCTGCAGCAGCATCTGGCCCGGCTGACCGCCTTTGGGTGGCCAGATGCCTTCCTTGCGGGCGTGCTCGCGGACGGCGAAGCGCTCGGTGGCGTCCTTGTAGGCCCAGATGTGGCACCAGCGATTGAGCCCGCCGATTTCCGAATGCCCGGCAAAGGCGAGGGGCGACAATTTGGTGCGCTCGCCGATCTGCGTGCTCCAGCGGTCGATCTGGCTCGGGATCGCGCCCGGCGCCAGCGTGTACATCCGGATCTCGTAGAGCCCGCCCAATTGGCGCGGCTCGAGCTTTGGCGAGAACGGCGCCGGGATGAAAACCTCCGCCTGCTGCTCCTCGACAAACTCGCGGATGTTCGGCGGCCAGCCTTCGAGCTTGGTCGCTTCGGCGCGGATGCGGGTGCGCGCCTCGAAGCTGTCATAGGGCCAGACATGGATGATGCGGTTGAGCGGGCCGACCTCGGTGTGCCAGAAGGCGGCGAGCGGCGACAATTTGGTGCGCGCCGGCAACGCTTGACCAAAGCGCTCTTCGGCCTGCGGGACCGAGCCGGGCTTTAGCCGATAGGTGCGAAATTCGACGATCATGGAGGTTCCTCCGCGAGAGATGGCGGGGGAACGCTAGACCCGTTGCGGGCCAAGTCAAGCGCGGCGTTGAGCGACCGCACGAGACCGGGTGACGAGCGTCATCGCGATGTCGGCGTTCCGAATTTGCGCGAGCCGAGCGCGACGGTCCACGCTAGGCTAAAACAGAAAGAAATTCCGGGAGGAAGCGATGACCGCGGTAGAACGCTCGGCCATGCGCAAAGTGTATCTGCGGCTGTTGCCGTTTGGTTGCGTGTGCATGATCGTCTGCTATCTCGACCGCATCAATGTCGGCTTTGCCGCGTTGACCATGCGCGGCGATCTGGGGCTCAGCGCCACCGCGTTCGGTTTTGGCGCCGGGAGCTTTTATGCCGGCTACTGTCTTTTCGAGATCCCGAGCAACATCATCCTGATGAAAGTCGGTGCGCGGTTTTGGATCGCGCGGATCATGCTGAGCTGGGGATTGCTGTCGATGGCGATGGCGCTGGTGTGGGATACCACCAGCTTCATCACGCTGCGCTTTCTGCTGGGCCTCGCCGAAGCCGGTTTCTTTCCCGGCATGCTGCTCTATTTCACGTTCTGGTTCCCGTCGGCGCATCGCGGCCGGATGGTCGCGTGGTTTGGCGTCGCGACGCCGGCGGCGGTGGCGATTGGCGGGCCGATCTCGTCGTTTCTGATGCAGCTCAACGGTGTCTGGGGGCTCGCCGGCTGGAAATGGCTGTTTATCGGCGAGGCGCTGCCGGCGATCGTCCTCGGGATCGTTTGCCTGCTCTATCTGGTCGATGGGCCGTTAAAGGCGCATTGGCTGACCGCAGAGGAAAAGGCATGGCTCGCCGCCGAAATGGAGCGCGAGCGCCAGGAGGTGACGCAGGCACATGGAGCGCTCTCGATGTGGCAAGCGCTGGTCAACCCGCGCGTCTGGGCGCTTGGCATCATCTATTTCGGCATCATCACACCGAGCGTCGGCCTCGTGCTGTTCGCGCCGCAGATCATCAAGCAGGCCGGATTGTCAAATTTCGCCACCGGCTTTGTGACCTCGATCCCCTATATTGCCGGCGTCATCGGCATGATCGTCTGGGGCCATCTGTCCGACCGAATGAACGAGCGGCGGTGGAACCTGTTTGCCGGCTGTGTGCTGTCGGCGGCCGCTATGGTCTTTGCCGGCTGGATGGTCGGGACTTTTGTCGCGGTCGCCGCGATGTGCCTGGCGACGGTCGGGTTCTATGGCTCGAAGGGGCCGTTCTGGTCGCTGCCCAACACGATCCTCAGCGGCACCGCGGCGGCGGCGGGGCTGGCCTTCATCAACTCGGTCGGAAATCTCGGCGGCTGGTTCGGGCCGACGATCGTAGGCTGGATCGCCGACAAGACCGGCGGGTTCGAAGGCGGCCTTTATGCGCTCTCCGGGTTTTGCGTGCTGTCGGCCGTCGTCACGGTGATCGGCGTGGCCGGAGCGCGACGGGCAGCCGCGCCGGCCGTCCTCGGCGCCGCGGCGGAGTAGGTTCCGCTAATCGTCGTCGGCGGCCAGTTCGCCCTGGTCCTCGTGGAATTCCTCGTGGAACATCGGCAGCCGGTTGATCCCGTCAAAGGCCGCGACCTTGTAGCATTCGGCGAGGGTCGGGTAGTTGAACACGGTGTTGACGAAATAGTCGACGGTACCGCCAAACGACAGCACCGCCTGGCCGATATGGATGAGCTCGCTGGCGCCTTCGCCGATGATGTGGACACCGAGGAGCTTGAGGGTCTCGCTGTGGAAGATCAGTTTTAGCAGGCCCGTCACGTCACCGACGATCTGGCCGCGCGCGATCTCCTTGTAGCGCGCCTTGCCAACCTCATAGGCGACCCCCGCCTTGGTCAGTTCCTCCTCGGTCTTGCCGACCATCGAGATTTCCGGCACCGAGTAGATGCCATAGGGAAACAATTCGGGCACGCTCTTCGCCTTGACGCCAAAGGCGTGGCAGGCGGCGAGCCGGCCCTGTTCCATCGACGTCGATGCCAGCGCCGGGAAGCCGATCACGTCGCCGACCGCGTAGATATGCGGGATGTTGGTGCGGAAATGGCTGTCGACCGGCAGGCGCCCGCGCTCGTCGCACGTGACGCCGGCGGCGGACAGGTTGAGCTTGCTGGTGGCGCCGGTGCGCCCGACCGAATAGAGCGCCTTTTCGGTGATGATCGTCTTGCCGCTGTCGAGATGCAGCCGGACGCGCTCGCCGGTTTCAGTCTGCACCGTTTCGAGATGTTTGACGGTCTCGCCGAGCCGCAGGGTCACCCGCGCCTCGCGCAGATGGTGGCAAAGCTCGGCGGCAACCTCGTCGTCGACAAAGGACAGCAGCTGATGTCGCGCGTCGACCAGCGTCACTCGGACGCCCAATGCCGCCATGATGCTGGCATATTCGCAGCCGATGACACCGGCGCCGACCACGGCGAGCGAGCGCGGCAACTGGTCGAGATGCAGGATGTCGTCGCTGGTGAAGATGAGCTTGCCATCAAAGGGCACATGCGCGTCGCGCGTCGTTTCGGTGCCGGAGGCGACGACGATCGCAGCCGCGCTGATAAAGCGCGAGGTGCTGCCGTCGATCAAATCGAGTTGCAGCGTGTGCGGATCGACAAAAGAGGCGGTGGCGGAGATCAGCTCGACATGGTTGCGCATCAGCTGATGGCGCGCGATGTCGATGCCGTGCGCGATGACCTGGTTGGTGCGGACCATCAGGTCCTGGATCGTGATGTTTTCCTTGACCCGGTACGACGCGCCATAGAATTCGCGCGAGCGGAAGCCGCTGAGGTCCAGCACCGCCTCGCGCAGGGTCTTTGACGGGATGGTGCCGAGATTGACGCTGACGCCGCCGACGACGGTAGTCTTTTCGATGATCGCGACCCGCTTATCGAGCTTGGCCCCCTGGATGGCGGCGCGCTGACCGCCCGGGCCGGACCCGATCACCACGAGATCGTAGTCGTAAGACGTCCCATCCATATCGAAACCCCCTGCGACGGCCCACGTGCAAAGGGTAGACCATCCTTCGCACCGTAGCGAGAGAAGGTGACGATCTTGTTAACCAAATCGCGTAGCGGCCCGCGATGGCTTCACCCGTAATGTTCGAGGCTTGTCTCGTCGAGGCCGCGCGCGGCGCCCGCCGCGTTGAAAATCGGCGTCAAGACGATCGCGACCGCGAAATTGAGCACCAGCGTCACGAGGGCCGTATAGGACGGCAGCACATAGCCGGCGATCGGCACGGCGGTCATCGGCGTGAACCCCTGCATCGCCGCGAGCCCGGTGGCGGCGGCGATACCGACGAGCCAGCCGAGCAGCAGCGCCCGCTCGTGGAACCACCGCGTGTAAAGCCCGATGATCACCGCCGGCAGCGTCTGGATGATCCACATCCCGCCCAGGAGTTGCAGATTGATCGCGTATTGCAGCGGGATGGCGACGATGAACACCAGCGCGCCGAACTTGACGACCAGCGACACCACTTTTGCCATCTTCGCTTCTTCGGCGGGGGTGCACGTGGGGTTGATGAACTCGCGATAGATGTTGCGCGTCCACAGATTGGCCGCGGCGATCGACATGATTGCGGCCGGCACCAGCGCGCCGATCGCGATCGCGGCAAAGGCGACGCCGACAAACCATGACGGGAATACCGAGATGAACAAGGCCGGCACCGCGAAATTGCGCGGATAGGCCTTGGCGAAATCGGCGAATTGCGGCGCCTTGTCGACGCCGACGGCGAGCGCCATGAAACCCAAGAGCGCGATCAGCGCCAGCAGGAACGAATAGGCTGGCAACAGCGCTGCGTTGCGGCTGATCGCCCCGCGCGAGCTGGCGCTCAACACGCCGGTCATCGCGTGCGGGTAGAGAAACAGCGCCAACGCCGACCCCAAGGCCAGCGTGAAATAGGCGCTATAGGGCAACAGCGCGTTCGCCGGGCCCGGTGCGAGCAACAGCTTCGCCTGCGGGATCGCGGCGAAGATCTTGCCGTAGCCGCCAAGCTGGATCGGAATCGCGACGACCGCGGCGATGACGGCGATCCAGATCAGCGTGTCCTTGACGATCGCGATCGCCGCCGGCGCGCGCAACCCGCTCGTATAGGTGAAGGCGGCGAGGATCACGAAAGCGATGATCAGTGGCAGATCGCCCAGCCAGCCCGCACCTTCGATGCCAAGCGCGGCGATCACCACCTGAATGCCAACCAGCTGCAGCGCGATATAGGGCATCGTCGCTAGGATGCCGGTAATCGCCACGGCGAGCGCCAGCCATCGGCTGCCATAACGGCCGCGCACGAAATCGGACGCGGTGATGTAGCCGTTCTGGCGCGCCACCGACCATAACCGCGGAAAGACCATAAACACGAACGGGTAGATCATGATCGTGTAGGGCACCGCGAAGAAGCCGATCGCCCCGGCGCCAAACATCAAGGCCGGCACCGCGACAAAGGTATAGGCGGTGTACAGGTCGCCGCCGAGCAGGAACCAGGTCACCACTGTGCCGAACCGGCCACCGGCAAGGCCCCATTCGTGCAGCAGATCGAGATCGCCGCGGCGCCAGTGCACGGCGACAAAGCCGAGCACGGTCACAAGCACGAACAGCAGGACGAAGACGACAAGGGCGGTCCAATCAATCGGCATCGCGCGTCTCCCGTCTCAACCGTCGTGCCGCTTGGTGGCGAAATAGACGATCGCGGTCAGCACCGAGCCGATCAGGATCCACAACAACTGATACCAGTAGAAGAACGGGATGCCCGCCCATTCGGGCTCAGCCTTGTTGTAGCTCGACACCCAGAGGACCGCGAGATAGGGCGGCAGCAAGAGCAGATACCAAAGCCGCGAGCCGCCTTGGCTCGCCCCATTCCCCTTCATGCGCTTCCTCCGACAATCAACATGCTGCGCGAGTGGTTTTTACGGCGCGGACTGTCTCCTATCGCTCAAAGATTTTCAATTCAACTGCCGCAATAAAACCGTAACGCTGGATTGCTCAATCCGATGGTGTCCCGATTTGAAGTTCCGATTTCGGCCGACTGCCGTCATCCTGCCTGGGCAAAAACCAAGATACATGGCTATTGCGAGCTGACGGCCCGGATCTCACCAAGGATCTGGCCTCGCTGGCGCCGGCCCGATAGTGTCGGCGCGGAGCCTATCGGGAGGACATGTGGAAGAGCGCAATCTCGGGAAATCGGGTCTTAGGGTCTCGCTCGTCGGGCTTGGCTGCAACAATTTTGCTGGCCGCATCGATTTCGACGCGACGAAGCGCGTCGTGCACAAGGCACTCGATCTCGGCATCACGCTGTTCGACAACGCCGACACCTATGGCGAGCGCGGCGGTGCCGAGGAATATCTCGGCCGGATCCTCGGCGAACGGCGCCGGGACATCGTGCTGGCGACCAAGTTCGGCCGGCCGATGGATACCGCCGGAAAGCTCCAGGGCTCCTCGCGGGGATACATCATGGGCGCGGTCGAGGCGAGCCTGCGGCGGCTCAAGACCGATTATATCGACCTCTACTGGCAGCATATCGAAGACAGGCTGACGCCGATCGAGGAGACGTTGCGCGC
>Ga0181537_10001979_pt1 | contig 18419 bp, 19 predicted proteins | sample PEATcosm2014_Bin_39_FD_119765 | JGI IMG/M metagenome (GOLD analysis project Ga0181537, IMG submission 119765) | Peatland microbial communities from MTU Mesocosm Facility, Houghton, MI, USA - PEATcosm2014_Bin23_10_metaG | ecosystem: Environmental > Terrestrial > Soil > Wetlands > Peat | place... | reverse complement strand
GTCGCGGTGGTCGGCCTGCCGGACGAGCGCTGGGGCAAGATCATCACCGCCTTCATCAAGACCCGCACCGCGATCGAACCCGGCGAGCTCGATGCTTTCTGCCGCTCATCGGGACTTGCCGGCTACAAGCGACCGCGCAAATACGTCTTCGTTTCTGAAATTCCCAAATCGCCGGTCGGCAAGCTTTTGCGCCGCAAGCTTGTCGCCGGCGAATATGAGCCCGCCAAAGCCAACCCAAGTTCATCTCAGCAAGGAACAGCAGTATAATGTCTTCCGCCGCGATTTTCTCCGATTCCCGCTTGCAGAAGCTCGACGGTTTTCGCGTCGAGATCGATGCGGCGCGCGAACGCGCCGACGTGGTGCTCGACCGTCCGCCCCTCAACGTCATCGAGATGGGCCAGCGCGACCAGCTGCGGCTGGTTTTCGAGATGCTCGATGAGGATGCGCGTGTGCGCGTCATCGTGCTGCGCGCGATTGGCGAGCATTTTTCCTCCGGGGGCAATATCGCGGGCTTTCTCGCCGCCTCACCGGAGCATGTGTCGAAACTGGCGTGGAACATCGCCACGCCAGCGCGCTGCTCGAAGCCGGTGATAGCGGCGGCGCGCGGCTATTGCTTCGGAGTCGCCTTCGAGATTTCTCTCGCCTGCGATTTTCGATTGGTTTCAGATACTTGCCTCTATGCTCTGCCTGAGCAAAGGCTTGGCCAGATTCCCGGCTCCGGCGGCTCGGCGCGGCTGCAAAAGATCATCGGCATCACCCGCACCAAGGATATCGTCATGCGCTCCAAGCGCATCGCGGCGAAGCAGGCCTATGACTGGGGCATCGCCACCGAATGCGTCGACGACAACAGACTGGAAAACGCCACCGACGCGTTGGCGGAGGAATTGCGCGCGTTCTCGCCGCTGGCGCAGCGCACCGCGAAGATGCTGCTCAACGTCACCGAAGACACCAATCTCGAAGCAGCGATCGAGCTTGAAGGCCAGTGCTATAGCCGCTTGCGCCAGTCCGACGATTTCCGCGAAGGCGTCGAGGCGTTCCACGCCAAACGCAAGGCCGTGTTCCGCGGCGCGTAAGGGACAAAGTTCATGAACGGCACGGCGTTTAAGCTCGGCACTTTCGCCAAAGCGGGCAGCAAATCCTTCGCCGCGCTCGTGCTCGGCGATGACATTGTCCCGCTTTCGTCAGCGCGCGCTGGCGCGCTTGACGCCATGAGCATCGATAGCCTGCTGCAGGACTGGAACGCCAGTTTCGCCAGGCTGCAAGAGATTGTCGTCAGGCTCGAAAAAGAAGGCCTGCCGCCGGACGCGGCCAGGCTCGAAAACCTTCGCGCGTTGCCGCCAGTGGCGCGTCCCGGAAAGATGTTCTACGCGGCGCAGAATTTTCAGGAGCACGTCGACGAAATGCTGCGCGCCGGCGTGACGCCGGCCAGCGGGCCGCGATTTACCGGCGAGAAATCGACGACCAAACCCTATCTGTTTCTCAAAGCGCCAAGTACGCTTTGCGGCGCTTTTGACGACATCGCCATCCCGCGCGACCTCGCCAAGATCGACTGGGAGGCCGAGATCACACTCGCCATCGGCAAACGCGGCAAACGCATCGTGGCCGAGCGCGCGCTCGACTACGTTGCTGGCTTCATGACCACCAATGACGTGTCCGCCCGCGATCTGCAGATCCGCGCCGACCGGCCGGGCCTGCGCTCGGACTGGCTCAGCGGCAAGAGCCACGACAATTTCGCGCCGATGGGACCATATCTGGTGCCGCGCGCCTTCGTGCCGGACGCCATGAATTTGTTCATCCGACTCACGGTCAACGGCGAGGTCAAGCAGAACGGCAATACTTCGCAATTCATCTTCACGCCGGAGGAGCAGATCGAATATGCCTCCAATATCCTCACGCTCGAGCCCGGCGATATTTTCAGCTGCGGCACCTGCGGCGGCGTCGGTCAGGGCACCAACACGTTCCTCAAGGTCGGCGATGTGATGGAGACTGAGATTGAAGGCTTAGGCAAAATGCGGAACCGCTTTATTGCCGACGTTCCTTAGGGCGCCAGCCCGGCGTGGAATGCCGGGCAGAATTGCGCTAAGTTGGGACAAACGAATTTCGAGGAAACGCCATGCAGCTCTCAGCCACGCAGCTCAAAGAATTCGACGAACAAGGCTACCTGTTCTTTCCGAACTGCTTTTCCGAGGAGGAGATCGCGCTGCTGCGCGACGACGCCGAAGTGATCCTGAAACTTGACCGGCCGGAAGTCTGGCGCGAAAAGACCGGCGCGCCGCGCACCGCCTTTGCCGCGCATACTTTCAACGAGACTTTTCGCCTGATGGCGCACCATCCGCGCCTCGTCGAACCGCTGCAGCAATTGTTCGGCGAGTCGGTCTACGTGCATCAGTTCAAGCTCAACGCCAAAGCCGCCTTCGAGGGCGACGTCTGGCAATGGCATCAGGATTACGGCACTTGGGCGCGCGACGACGGCATGCCAGAACCCCGCGCCATGAACATCGCGATTTTTCTCGACGAGGTGATGCCGATCAACGGCGCGCTGATGCTCATTCCGAAGAGCCACAAGAAAGGCGTGCTGGCGGCCGGCCACGACACCGCCACGACGTCCTATCCGCTATGGACGCTGGACAAGGAAACGGTGACGCGGCTCGCCGCCGAAGGTGGCATCGTGGCGCCGACCGGCAAGGCGGGCTCGGTGCTGATGTTCCACGGCAATCTGGTGCACGCCTCGCCGCCCAACATCACGCCCTATCCGCGCAAGATCGTTTATCTCACGCTGTGCGCGGTCTCGAACCACATCACCAAGTTCACCCGCGCCGAGTGGATCGCACACCGCGATTTCACGCCGATCGTGCCGGTGGCGGACGATGCGCTGCTGGAATACGCACGGGCGCACAAGGTGGCGGCGGAGTAAGCGGCCCGGCGCAGCGGAAAGCTCAAGCCTTCCGCAACTCCATCACAATCTCTTTCATTTTCCTGGCGGTTTCCTGCCAGGTCAGCCGCGCCATGAACTCGGCGGCGCGCTGACCGCGCCGGCGCGCTTCGGCGCGGTCGGTAAACACCTGCTCCAGCCGCGCCACGATCTCGTCGATCCGGCTTTCGCCCCAGCCCGGCACGCCGTCGATGCCGGCAAAGCCGCGCGCGGCCGGGCCCTGATCGTCGAGCGGATAGCAATTGTCGCTGCTGATCAGATCGACATGGCCGGTGTTGCGCGACAGAATCACGGGCAGGCCGCAGGCCATGGCTTCCATGGCGACGAGATTGGTGCCGCCCTCGGCGCGATTGGGAAACAGCGCCACATCCATTTCGCGCAGGATCGCCGGCATTTTCGGGTTTGGCACCGCGCCGAGATCGAGCACGCGGTCGGCGGCAATGCCGTTCGCGGCCGCCCATCCGGCGACATCGATCTGATTTGTAGTCTTGTGGAGCGGAACCGACGGCAAAAGCCCGGACCAGTCGAGCGAGCGGATGCCATCGGGCCAATGATTGTACCACGCGGTGACCAGCACCGCTTCCGGATGGCGTTCGGAGAAAATCTCGAACGCGGCGAGAACGAGGTCCTGCGCCTTGCGATACTCCGCCTTGCCGCCGGAGAAAATCAGAAACCGGTCCGGAAGCGGCGTTGACTTCGGCCCCGGATGAAATAGCGCCGGATCAAAACCTTGATGCACGGTGCGGACGCTTTTGACGCCGCAGGCGCGCAATACCGCCTCATTCCAGAACGAACCGGTGACGATGCACGGAAAATAGGTGTTGGCGCGCTCGACCGCGTCGGGCAGCACTTCGTTTTCGAAAAAAATAACGCCGACGGTCGGATTACCCATGACCATCACGTTGTGCATGCAGGGCGACAACAGAAAGCGCTCATTGAGACCTGAGAGGAGCGTGGTGCCGACGCTCGCCTGGCCGTTGGCATATTTTTGCAGGCCGTTTTGCAGCTCCACCGAGCGGACGATGAACGGCGCCAGTGCGCGCGCCTGCTGCGGATCGATATCGATGCCGACCGATTCGCATGCGGTGGCCAGCGCGATGTCGGGGTCGCCCGCCCATTGCAAAGCGAGGTTCAGGCCATAGACACCCCAGCCATGCAGGCTGGAAATCGGCCAGCCAAGAACGACTTGCTCTGCCATAATGCTCAATCCTAAAGGGTTTCCGTAGCTGATGCCTTAAGGCAACCGCGAGGACGGACAATGAACCTGCAAACGCTCCTTGCCGCGCGCGTCGAAGCCGGGAAGCCGGTCCGCGCCGGGCTGATCGGCGCCGGTAAATTCGGCTCGATGTTTCTGGCGCAGGTGCCGGCCATCAAGGGACTTGAAGTCGCGCTGATCGCCGACCGCGACGTCGAGCGTGCCAAACTCGCCTGCAAGACCGTCGGCTGGGATGGCGCGCGCATCGCGCGGACCCGCTTCGCCGACGACGGCCTCGCCGCCTGCACCGACGAGCGCGTCGACGTCGCGATCGAGGCGACCGGCGATCCGGGCGCGGGCATCGCGCACGCGCTCGCGGCGATCGAAGGGAAAAAGCCCATCGTCATGGTCAATGTCGAGGCCGACGCGCTCGCCGGCGCCTATCTCGCGGCGAAGGCGCGCGCCGCCGGCGTGATCTATTCCATGGCTTATGGCGACCAGCCGTCGCTGATTTCGGAAATGGTCGACTGGGCGCGCTCGACCGGCTTTCTGGTCGCCGCTGCCGGCAAGGGCACCAAATATCTGCCGGCCTATCACACCGTCACGCCTGACGGTGTTTGGGAGCATTATGGGCTTTCCGCCGCGGAAGCGAAGAAAGCCGGCATGAATTCGCAGATGTTCAATTCGTTTCTCGACGGCACCAAATCGGCCATCGAAATGGCGGCGGTCGCCAATGCCTGCGATCTCGACGTGCCGCAGGACGGTTTGATCTTTCCACCATGCGGCGTCGACGAACTGGCCGGCGTGCTGCGGCCCAAGACAATTGGTGGCGTGCTCGAAGCCGACGGCATGGTCGAGGTCATCTCCTCGCTCAGGCGCGACGGCGCGCCGGTCGAACGCGACTTGCGCTGGGGAGTCTATGTCGTGCTCAAGGCGCCGAACGATTATGCCGCGGCCTGCTTCAAGCAATACGGCCTGCCGACCGATTCAACCGGCCGCTATGCGGCGATGTACAAGCCGTTCCATCTGATCGGGCTCGAACTCTCCATCTCGGTGCTCAATATCGCGCTGCGCGGCGAGCCGACCGGAAGCTGCCGCAGCTTTCGCGGCGACGCGGTCGCGGTTGCCAAGCGCGCGCTCAAAGCCGGCGAAACGCTCGACGGCGAAGGCGGCTACACCGTCTATGCCAAAGCGATTCCGGCAGGGCGCAGCCTGAAGCTCAACGCTTTGCCGATCGGGCTTGCCCATCACGTCAAGCTCAAGCGCGATATTGCCGCGGGCGACTTCATCGCCTCAGCCGACGTAGCGCTCGACGACAATGCGCAAGCTGTGCGCGTGCGCCGCGAGATGGAGCGGCAGGCCCGGCAGGCCAGCAATATTTTGGCGGCCGAATAACGGCGCACATTTCGGCGCGCACCGAAACGTCATGGCCCGCGTTGCGGGTAGAATGCCTGCCGGCAAAACCGGCAGAGCCTGCCATGACGATCATGGTCTTTATTCGCTATCAGCTCGACCCGTTCCAGCGCGACGCTTTCGAAGATTATGCGCGGCAGTGGCTGACAATCATTCCGAAATGCGGCGGCGATGTTGTCGGCTACTGGATGCCGCACGAAGGCACCAACAATATCGCTTACGGATTGATTTCCTTCCCGAGTCTCGCGGCCTATGAAGCCTACCGCGAGCGGCTGAAAGCCGACAGCGACGGCGCGGCTAATTTCGCCAAGGCGCAAAAGGCGCGCTTCATCCTTTCCGAAGAGCGCACGTTCCTGCGGCAAGTCGAGTGAAAGTTATTCCGCCGCCTGCCGCGACGCCGTTTCGCTGAACTGCGGTGCGCGCGCCAGCGCCGCTTCGGCTTCGGCCATAAGCCGGCGCGTAATCTCGCCTACCGATAGGATTTCATCGATGCCTCCGACGGTTTGGCCCGCCGTGAGGAGGCACTCGTGCTGACGGCCAGCCTGGGTCGTCGACACGATCCGAGCCCGCAGCCGGTCACGTTCGCGGCACGCCTCATCGCGCTTCGTGCTCCACTCGTCGAGAAAGGATGTATGGAGGGAGCGCAGAACCGTGTGAAAACCCGCGGTGCCCGGAAGCGGGCTGATGTCGTTGAGAACATCGGCCTTTATCGCATCCTCGGACTGGGCTGCGGTTATCGCCTGCTTCCATTCCATTGGCGCCGGAGCTTCATTCGAAGCAATGAACCGGGTGCCGAGATTGACTCCGGCTGCGCCAAGCATCAGGGCTGCCGCGATGCCGCGCCCATCAAAAATGCCGCCGGACGCGACGACAGGAATGGGCGACACGGCATCGACGACCTGCGGCACGAGCGCCATCGTACTGACCTCACCGCAATAGCCGCCCGACTCGCTGCCCTGTGCGCTGATGACGTCCGCGCCTCGCTCGGCCGCCTGGACGGCCTGCGCCACCGTCGTGATTTGCACCATCACGCGCGACCCGACATCGTGGGCCTGACGCAGCAGTTCGCCCGGGTCCGCCAGCGTGAACGAGATCACGGCCGGCCGCGCTTCGAGCGTGTAGCGAAACGCCTCGGCGTCGAGCGTCTGCGGAATGTGGTTGATCGCAAAAGGCCGGCTGGTCAGGGTTCGCACGACGTCGACGTCGCGCTTGATGGCGGCGGTGGCTCGGAACAGCGTTCCGATGCCGCCGAGACCGCCCGCATTCGACACGGCGGCGGCAAGCTCCGCCGAGGTGCAAGTGCCCATCGGGGCCAGGATAACCGGCACCTCGATGCCGAACAGGTCACACAGCGGTGTCTTCAGCATTGTCTCGCCGCACTCACTCTGCCGCGAGCCGCGGCGGCGGCCGCATCTGCTCGACGCCGTCCGCCGCCGTCGCCGAAATCGTGGTGCGCACCATGTAGCGCGGCTCGTTGCCAGGCCACGGCCTGCCGCGATGCATGGTGGCGCGGTTGTCCCACATCACCACGTCGCCGGCCCGCCACTTGTGCTCATAGGTGGTGCCGGGTGCGGTGGCGGCTTCAGTCAATTCCTCGATGAATTGCTCGCCGGCTTTCGGCTCCATGCCTTCGACAGCGTAAGCGTGCGAGGCGATGTAGAGCGCGCCGCGGCCGTTGACCGGATTGCGCCACACCATGCGCCAGCACACCGGCGGCAGCGGCGCGAGCTCCTCGGGGGTGGCGAGGCCCGGCGCGATCTTGCCGCGCGAATGGCCGTAATGATGCCAGGCGAAGGAGTTTTCCAGTTTCTTCTGCGTCGCCGCATCGAGCCGCTCGAAGGCAAGACGCGTCGAGGTGAATTCGGTTTCGCCGCCGGCTGCCGGAATGGTGCGCGCGGACAGCACCGAGGTCAGCGCCGGCACGCTCTTGAACGAACTGTCGGTGTGCCAAAGCTGGTTCGCCTTGTTGCGCATCGCATAGCGGTGATCCTCCGGCACCACTTTGCCGTCTTCGCCGATCGTGGTGAGGATCACGAAATGGGTGCCGGTGCCGAGCGAGCCGGTCTTGGTGACTTCCGGCGGACCGAAGCGGCGTGAAAACGCGAGCTGCCCCTCGCCGCTGATTTCCTGATTGCGGAACGCCAGAACCGAGTGTTGCTCGAACGCAGCGCGCACGGCGGCATAAACGGCGTCATCATTGGCGACATCGGCCAGCGTCACGCCGCGAATTTCGGCGCCAAATCCCGGACCCAGAGGGACGATATCCATCGGCGTATCCTCCGCGAATTATTCGCGGATTTTCCTCCAATCGGCCGGGACTGGCAAGGTGACGAGCCGCCGCCTGCACGCGCGCCGACGGTAGACGTTTCATCGATGAAGTTGGGAAGAGCGCTGCGGCGTCGCCGCCGCGGAGGCTAGAGGCTCGCGCCGGCGTCCCGCAGCACCCGTTCAGAAAGTTGGGCCGGATCGCGTTCGCCGCGGCGGGCCAGTTCTATGATGCGTATCGCCACCGCTTCGCGCTCGCGCGCCGCATCCGCCAGGTTGAGCGCCTGGCAGGCCGCATCGAAAGCGGTCGACATCGCTTGCGTGGCCTCGGGCTCGAATACCGTATTGTTTCGGAGTAATTGCAGAATTGCACCCATTGCTTGCGTTGGCCCCAGCCGAATGGACTTTGACGCCGTTCTAGTTGTTGCTCCTTTAGTGTTTCCTGTCAATTTACTTAAGAATGACCCAAAATACTTAAGTGATGGTAGATACTACAGTAAGGATATTATCGCATTTTGCGACAATACTTAACTCGGATTGATATACGTACAAACAGTGAAAGACGTAAAAGCTCCCTTGGCTTCAAAAACCGTTTTTGCTATTTGTACTCACATAAATGGGAGAGTTGCCATGGTCGCAGAACGATTACGTGGCGAGCGTCTTCAGATCATGCTGTCGCCGGAGGAGTTGGCGCTGATCGACGATTTCCGTTTCGAAAAACGGATGCCGAGCCGGGCGGCCACGGTGCGGGAATTGTTCAGGCGCGGATTGGCGGCGGAGGGCTTTTCGCTCGCGCCCACGGGGACGCGCTCCAAGGACTTCGGCGTCAACGGCAAGGCCCAACGGCTGCGGCGATAGTCGCCCGTCACGGCACGATAAAGCGTGCCGTGACTTCTGGCGGAATCGGCTGCGATTTCATTTTCGCCGGATCCGCGGGATCGCGCGCCGCCCACACCCGTATCTCCTTGCCTTCGACGGCGAGCGCGCCAGCGACAAAGATCTGATGCGCGACGTCGAAGCTCGAGCGGCGAAATTCGGTCACCTGCGACGCCATCTCGACCGTGTCGCCGAAGCGCGCCGGCGCAAGGAAGCGCGCGCTGGCATCGACCAGTGGAATGCCGATGATGCCGAAAGCGCCGGCGAGCCCGGACGGTTTCACGCCGAGCGCAGCCTCAAACAGCGTCCAGGTGCCGCCGTCGAAAAACTCGAAAAAGCGCGGGTTGAAGACGATACCGGCCGGGTCGCAATGGCCCCATTCGATGGTGAATTGCCGCCGGCTGACGAGATTGGCCATGGTGCGTTGTATGGTTGCTCCGCGGCCGCATGGTGGCATGGCGCGGCGGCGCCGACCAAGCCCCGGCAATCAGGCGCAGGAATCAGAAACCATCAGCCCGGAATCATGACGGGCGAGCTTGCGCCCGCCCGTCACGTTCCTAGCGCTGCTACCCGCGGCTTGGAACCAGGATCAAATCTGCCACGTGGTGCGTTGCCTGGTAGCCGCTCTCGCACCCGAGCCGATTTGGGTCCCTGGCGATCGACACATTCGGCGAACCAAACGCGACCGATCTGACGGTGAGGATACGCCGCTGAGGACGAGTCGCAAGTTAAAGCGTGCGTGCGTACGGCGGCGCGGCGTTTGGGGATAACACTGGGGATTGGTGCGACGCGGAGCGCAGCTTTGCCACTGGATGCTGGCGCGAAGCCGCACCGCAAACGTGGTGCAACACACAGTCAGCCAAAGCCCCACGACACAACTTTTTTCAATGCCTCGCGGCGAACGAGCCATTCCATATGCGTCGCGGGCGCGATGCAACGCGGACCGCCGGCGATGGATCGGTGACACCGTTCGCGCCATCCAGGATTTCGGATAGTGTTCGTGTATGGCTGCGCCGATCGAAGCGCTCGATGTCAAAACCGTCGCCGACGAGGTTGGCGCGGCTTTGGCCGGCCATTATCAAATTCCAAAATTCTCCTCCCGGCCTGGCGGCTTGACGCTTGCCCAAGCCTATCGCGTCACTGCGCTGCTCCGCGCCGCCTTCGAGGCGCGCGGCGAAACAATAATCGGTCGCAAGATCGGGTTCACCAACCGCGAAATGTGGAAAGTATACGGCGTCCAGTCGCCGATTTGGGGCACCATCACCGACCAAACCACACACGGACTCGCATCCACGCCGGCTCTACGCATCAAGGATTTCGTCGAGCCCCGCATCGAGCCGGAAATCATGTTCGGCCTGCAAGCGGCGCCCCTGCCGGGCATGAGCGAAGCCGCGTTGCTCGATTGCATCGAATGGGTCGCGTTAGGCTATGAGGTTGTGCAGTCGATTTTTCCCGGCTGGAAATTCGCAGCCCCGGACGCGGTCGCCGCACATTGCGTCCATGGCGCACTGCTGATTGGAGCACGTCACGCCATCGCACCGCGCAAGACGGAGTGGCAGCATGAACTGGCCAGTTTTACGGTCGAGCTTTATTGCAATGGCAAACTGAGCCAACGCGGCAGCGGCGCGCTCGTACTCGATAGCCCGCTTTTGGCGCTTCGCAGTCTCGCCGAATTGCTGGCGAACGATGCGCATAACCCGCCACTGCGCGCGGGCGAAATTATTTCAACAGGAACGTTGACGCTGGCAATGCCGGTCAGCGCCGGCGAAAGCTGGACCGCGAAAGTCTCCGGCATTCCACTCGAAGATGTCGCTCTTCGATTCGAATAAGAGATCACTTCCCCGGCGACTTGGCCGCGAATTCCGAGCCGCGCAAACACAAGCGCCCGCGCGGATCCTGCCAGAGCTTTTCCGTCGCGTGCAGATGGCCGATGGCACGGGCGATGGTGACGAAATCGAAACTTGAGAATTTCTCGGCGATGTCGGTGTAATAGAGCGGCGTCGTGCCGATCGCGGCGGCGATCTTGTCGGCGAGCGCCGCGACCGCGGCGTCATTGGCGGCTTCGCCCGCTTTGTCCTTCTTGCCGTTGACGTAGTCGCCGATCTTCGCGGTATCGGCATAAGCGTAGGTGATGCGCTCGTAATATTCGCGCGGGATGTTTTCCGGAATGGTGGCGTCGATGCCGACCTTGGCACCGGTCGGCACCACGCCGTAGCCCTGCGGCAGGCTCGGATCGAGCGGCTTGGCGCGCGCGTTCGGCACGATCATCACGTCGCGGTCGCCCTGCACGCGGGTGGCGATCGCCCATTCCACTTCGGCCGCATCGTTGACGTCGATGTCGTCGTCGACCACGACGACGTGCTTGAGATCCATCACGGATAACGCGGCCAGCAAAGCATTCTTGCCCTCGCCGGGCTGCTTCTTGATCGAGATCACGGCGTGCCAGAAAGCGCAGCCGCCGAGCGTAACGTTGATGTCTTTGACTTGCACGCCGGCGGTGCGCAGCGCGGAGCGGAGCGCGGCATAGCGCGTCGGCGCCGCGAGCCAGGTATTCTCCCACGGCATGTGCAGATTGTAATAGATCGCGTCCTTGCGCATCGCGATCGCCTTGATCCGCACGACCGGATTCCAGTGCAGCCCGCCCATCAGCCGGGTGAATTCGCCGAAGCGGCCTTCGGGAAAAGTCCAGCCGGTGGGAAGCAGCTCCGCCTCAAGCACGATCTCGGCGTCGGCGATGTAGGGCAGGTCAATGGTCTGGCACGGCGCCAGCGCCACCGGCTCGCCGCGGATGCCGCCGGCAATCGCCATCTCGTCGACGCCGAGCGGCGCGCGATAACCGGAGCCGGTGATTTCAACGGGGTGCGTGCCGATGGAGATCGAAAACGGCAACGGCTCCTTCCGCTCAAGCGCGCGCTGCGCGAACAACCGCATATTGTTCGGCGTGACGATGTCGATGCCGGTGAGCGCCTTTTCCTTGACGATGAAGCGGTAGATGCCGGAATTAAAGCCAAGCTCGGGATCGCGGGCGATGACGACGCCGGCGGTGATCATCGGCCCGCCGTCGTAGATCGACGACATCGGGATCGGCAGCTTGTAGAGATCGACGTCGTCGCCGACGAGCACCACCTCGCGCGCCGGCGAGGTCTCCACGTACCTGGGCGGGATCGGCCGGGCGATCGCGGCGGCGAGTTTTTGCTCGATCTCGGCGAAAGTCTCGCAGCCGAGCGCCATGGTGGCGCGCTCGCGGGTGCGGATGATGCCGGACACCACCGGCATGTCGTAGCCGATCACATTGTGGAAATAGAGCGCCGTTTTCGCCTGATCGACCAGCGTGGCGATATGGCGGATATCGACCGGCTGATGCAGGTCGACGAGCTCGCCGTTCTGCTGCAGCCGGTCGAGGAACTGGCGGAAGTTTTCCTGCATTAAGAGCCCCGCGGCCGGTGGGTTGTTGCCGGCCCCACGCTAAGCTACTGAGGCGTCTCTCCATTGTCATCATCCGCGCGCGGGCATGACACGATAGGGATCGCGAATGAGCACAACCATGCGGGCATTGGTTCTGCGCCGCCACGGCGGCCTCGACGATCTCGATGTCGTCAGCGATTACCCGACGCCGCAGGCGAGCGAAGGCCATGTCGTCATTCGCGTGCGCGCGGCCTCGTTCAACTATCACGACGTTTTCACCATGCGCGGCATGCCGGGCATCAAGGTGCCGCTGCCGGTGATCATCGGGCTCGATATGGCCGGCGAGATCGCCGAAGTCGGCCCGGGCGTGACCAGCTGGAAAACGGGCGACCGCGTGCTGGTGAACCCCGTCAACAAGAAGAAAGGCCTGATGGGCGAAATGCTCGACGGCGGCATGGCGGAATATTGCCTCGCTGCCGCGGAGCAACTGGTGAAGATGCCCAATGCCGTGACTTTCGAAGACGCGGCGGCGCTGCCGGTCGCCTACGGCACGGCGCACCGCATGCTGATCACGCATGCGACCGTCAAAGCCGGCCAGCGCGTGCTGGTGCTCGGCGCCTCCGGCGGCGTCGGCACCGGCTGCGTGATCCTGGCAAAACTGCTCGGCGCCGAAGTCATCGCCTGCGCCTCCAGCGCCGAAAAGCTCGACCGGCTCAAGGCGCTCGGCGCCAACCACGGCGTCAATTACCAGGACACCGACTGGTCGAAATGGGCGGTCGAACAGTACGGCAAGCCGCAGCGGCGCACTTATGACGGCGGCGTCGACGTGGTGATCAATTTCACCGGCGGCGGCACCTGGGTACCGTCGCTGCGTTGCCTCAAACGCGGCGGCAAGCTTCTGGTCTGCGGCGCCACCGCCGGCTACGACCCCAAGGAAGACCTGCGTTATGTGTGGAGCTTTGAATTGCAGATCATCGGCTCGAACAGCTTTTACGACGAGGACCTCGCCGCGTTGATGGACTTGATCGCCGCGGGCAAGATCAAGCCGGTGATCGACAAAGTGCTGCCGCTCGAACAAGCGCGCGAGGGGCTACGCCTGATTGCCGACCGCGAAGTCATCGGCAAAGTGGTAGTGACGCCATGACCGCGACGACTCCGCAGGACCTCACGCTGCAACAGGTGCAGGCGATCGTCACGCGCGCGCCATTTCACCAATGGCTGGGGCTGACCGTGCTTACGGTCGGGGACGACACGATCGAGATCAAGGCGAAATGGCGCGAGGAATGGGTGGTCAATGTCGACCGGCGCTACACCCACGGCGGCATCCTCGCGGCGCTGATCGATCTCGCCGCCGACTTCGCCATGGTGAAGCTGGCCGGGCGCGGCGTGCCGACCATCGACATGCGCGTCGATTATCACCGCGTCGCCATGCCGGGCGATCTGATCGCGCGCGGCAAGGTGGTGCGCTTCGGCTCGCAGTTCGCGACCGCCGAAGCGGAGATCATCGATCTCGACGGCAAGCTCATCGCCACCGGCCGCGGCACCTATCTGACGGCGGCGCCGAAGAGCTCATGACGGGTTTAGACGACCGTATGACTGGCTTCACGAATCTCGGCGATCTGATCCCGCGCGAATGCGATCTTTCGAAGATCGCCGTCATCGACCTCGGCGGCGAAACGCCGCCGCGCCAATTCACGTTTCAACAGATCGACGAAATGGCGAACGGCGTGGCGCGGGCGCTCGCCAAACGCGGGTTGAAACGCGGCGACCGCGTCGCCATCCTGTCGGCCAACCGCGCAGAATATCTCGCCGCCTATTACGGCATCATGCGCGCCGGCCTCGTTGCGGTGCCGGCGAATTTCAAGTTTCCGCGCGACACCATCTACTTCATCATGCGCGACGCCGGAGCCAAATTTCTGTTTTGCGATGCCGAACGCGCGCAAGATTGCGTTGCCGATATTCCAAGCGTCGTGTTCGGTGCCGGCTTCGATGCGTTTCTTGATTCGGGGCAATTTGCCGCCGTGGTGCCGGAGCCGCGCCAGCCGGCGATGTTCCTCTACACGTCGGGATCGACCGGTACGCCAAAGGGCGTCGTGCTGTCGCACCAAAGCCACATCTGGGTGGTCGAGACGCGGCTCGCGCCCGGCCTCGAGCGACAGCGTTATCTGATCGCCGCGCCGCTCTATCACATGAATGCGCTGGCGCTGGCCAAGCTCGCCTGTGCCACGCATGCCACCGTCGTGCTGCTGCCGCAATTTTCCGCGCGCGCCTATATCGAGGCGATCGGCCGGTACCGCTGCAGCTTCCTCACCGCGGTGCCGCCGATGATTGCGATGATGCTGCGCGAGACCGAACTGCTGGCGCGCACCGATCTGTCCAGCGTCGCCTTCGTGCGCATGGGCTCGGCGCCGGTGAGCGCGAGTCTGATGGTGGCGCTGCACGCGGCGCTGCCGCAGGCGGCGGTGACCAATGCCTACGGCACCACCGAAACCGGGCCGGTGGTGTTCGGGCCGCACCCCAAGGGCCTGCCGCAGCCGGAATTATCCGTCGGTTATCCACATCCGAAAGTCGCGCTGCGGCTGGTCGATGGTGCAAACCGCGATGCCGATCAGGGCGTGCTTGAAATGAAATGCGCAGGCCTGATGAACGGCTATCACAACCGCCCCGACGCGCCGCCGCCGCTCACGGCGGACGGTTACTACATCACCGGCGACGTGTTCCGCCGCGACGCCGACGGATTTCATTATTTCGTCGGCCGCACCGACGACATGTTCGTCTCCGGCGGCGAAAACATCTATCCCGCCGAGGTCGAGCGCATGCTGGAGCGCCATCCCGACATCGCGCAGGCCGCGGTGGTGCCGGTGGGCGATGACATCAAAGGCAGCAAGCCGGTCGCCTTCGTCATCCGCAAAAACGGCCGCGCGCTCAACGGCGAGGCGGTGAAGCGTTTCGCGCTGGCCAATGCGCCGGCCTATGCGCATCCGCGCTCTGTCTGGTTCGTCGACGAATTGCCGCTGGCTTCGACCAACAAGCTCGACCGCGCCGCGTTGCAAAGGATGGCGGAGGAACGAATGGCGAAGAGCGTCTGACGTTCGGTTCCCGTCATTGCGAGGAGCGCAGCGACGAAGCAATCCAGAATTTACGCTGGATTTCTTCGCTCCGCTCGCAATGACTAGGGCGCGGCTGGCGCCGCGTTGACCGTCTTGCCCGGCCATTTGCACAAATCGGCGATGATGCATTTCTCGCACAGCGGCCGCCGCGCGACGCAGACATAGCGGCCGTGCAAAATAAGCCAGTGATGGGCGTGCAACAGGTATTTTTCCGGCACCACTTGCAGCAGCTTCACCTCGACGTCGAGCGGCGTCTTGCCGACGGCAAGCCCGGTGCGGTTGCCGACGCGGAAAATGTGGGTATCGACGGCGATGGTCGGCTCGCCGAAAGCGACATTGAGCACGACATTCGCGGTCTTCCTCCCGACGCCGGGCAGCGCTTCGAGCGCGTCGCGGTCATGCGGAACCTTGCCGCCATGCCGCGCGATGAGCTGCTGCGACAGCGCGATCACGTTCTTCGCCTTGGTGCGATAGAGCCCGATGGTTTTGATCAGGTCGCGCACCCGCGCCTCTCCGAGCTTGACCATCTTCTCCGGCGTATCGGCAAGCGCGAACAAAGCCGGCGTCGCCTTGTTGACGCCGGCATCGGTCGCCTGCGCCGAGAGCACCACGGCGACCAGCAGCGTGAACGGATTGATGGACTGAAGTTCGGTGCGCGGGTCCGGATTGGCGGCGGCGAAACGGCGGAACGCCTCCTCGACCTCGGCTTCCGTCCATTGCGGCAACTCGCCGTGACCGGCCTCGATATCGGCCTTGCGCCGCGCCTTGCCGGGCTTGAGCCGCGCCGCCTTGCCTTTGCGGGCGGCTTGCGGGCGTTGCTTGGTGGACGGCCTAGTTTTCAGCTTGGTTTTCTTGCGCGCCATATTGTCCCTATAATGAGCGCCATGACGAGCGACAATAACGCCGGCAGCACCCCCGCGGGCGACCCGAAAATCTTTTCGGCGGTCATCACGCCGAACCGCTCGCTGAGCCCGAAGGGCTTTTTGATCTTCATGCTCTGCCTCGGCGGTTTGAGCTTCGTCTCCGGCGTGACCTTTGTGATGATGGGGGCGTGGCCGGTCTGCGGCTTCTTCGGCCTCGACGTGCTGCTGGTTTATCTCGCGTTCCGCGCCAATTACCGCACCGGGCGCGCCTATGAGGAGGTGACCGTTACCGCGTCGGAACTGACGCTGCGGCAGGTCAGCCATCGCGGCGGCGTGCGCGAAGTCACGCTCAATCCGGTGTGGGTGCGGCTCGATCGCACCGTGCATGAGGAATTCGGCATCGAGCGGCTGTTCCTCGTCTCGCACGGCCGCCGTCTGCCGATCGCGGCCTTCCTCAGCGCCGGCGAGAAGGAAAGCTTTGCCCGGGCGCTGTCGACCGCTTTGGGCGAGGCCAGGCGCGGCCCGACGCGGACGGTGTTTGAATAGGCTGTTTCACCGCAGAAATCGGGTGGTTACGCCCGTGGCCAGGGCCTAGATCGGGGGGAAGAGATGGAGGCACAAATGCTCTCGCCCGATCGCATATCCGACACGACCCCGCTCACCGAAGCCGCCGCCGATTACGAGGTGGTGCGCCGCGCCATCGGCCATATCCGCGGTCACTGGCGCGAGCAGCCCGAAATCGAGGCCATCGCCGAAGCGGCGGGCGTCACGCCGACCGAGTTGCATCACCTGTTCCGCCGCTGGGCCGGGCTAACACCCAAGGCCTTTCTGCAGGCACTGACGCTCGACGGCGCGCGTCAGCTCCTGCGCGATTCCGCAAGCGTGCTCGACGCCACCTACGAAGTCGGCCTGTCCGGGCCCGGCCGCCTGCACGACCTGTTCGTCACCCACGAGGCGATGTCGCCCGGCGAATGGAAAAATGGCGGCGAAGGCTTGACCGTGTATTTCGGCTTTCACCCGTCGCCGTTCGGCCGCGCGCTGGTGATGGCGACCGAACGCGGGCTTGCCGGCCTCGCCTTCGCTGACCCCGGCGAGGAGCGAACCGCGCTCGCCGACATGAAGTCGCGCTGGCCCAAAGCCACCTACGTCGAGGACATGGCGCGCACCGCACCGGTCGCGCGGCGCATATTCGATTCCTCGCAATGGCGTCCAGAGCAGCCGCTGCGCGTGGTGCTGATCGGCACCGATTGGGAAGTCCGCGTCTGGGAAGCGCTGTTGCAAATCCCGATGGGGCGGCTTGCCACCTATTCCGGCATCGCTGGCAAAGTGTGCACGCCGGCCGCCGCCCGCGCCGTCGGTGCTGCCGTCGGCAAGAATCCGATATCGTTCGTGGTGCCGTGTCATCGGGTGGTCGGCAAATCCGGCGATCTCACCGGCTATCACTGGGGCATTACGCGAAAGCGCGCCATGCTCGGCTGGGAAGCCGGTCAGGTCAGCGCGGCCGCATAGCTCGACGGCCGACTGATTGACGGTTGCTGCAATCCGCCATACCTCGGGTTCTCCTTGAGCCTTGAGGAAACGGCACAATGCAGCAGCGGCGGCCGGTCATGCTGGTCATTCTCGACGGTTGGGGCTGGCGCGACGAGGTGGCGGATAACGCCATCCGCCAAGCCAAAACGCCAACCTTCGACCACATGTGGCAAAGCCTGCCGCACGGCCTTCTGCGCACCTGCGGTAGAGACGTCGGCCTGCCCGACGGCCAGATGGGCAATTCCGAAGTCGGCCATCTCAATATCGGTGCCGGCCGCGTGGTGATGCAGGATCTGCCACGCATCGGCGCGGCAATCGCCAGCGGCGAGATGGCGCGCGCGCCGGCACTCACCGACCTCATCAAGAAACTCAAAGCCGGCGGCGGCGTCTGTCATCTCATCGGTCTGGTCTCGCCTGGCGGCGTGCATTCGCATCAGGACCACGCTGTCGCGCTCGCGAAAATCCTCACCGATGCCGGCGTACCGGTGCTGGTGCACGCGTTCACGGACGGCCGCGACACGCCGCCGCAATCCGCAGCCGACGACGTCAAGCGTCTCCTCGCCGCGCTGCCGGCTAACGTCAAAATCGCCACCGTCTGCGGCCGCTATTTTGCGATGGACCGCGACAAGCGCTGGGACCGCGTCGAAAAAGCCTATAACGCGATCGTTGCAGCCGACGGTCCACACTTTGCCGATGCGCCGGCCGTAATCGCCGACGCCTATGCCAACAAGAAATTCGACGAGTTCATCGTGCCGGCGGTGGTCGGTGACTATCGCGGCATGAAAGATGGCGACGGCGTGCTGTGCTTTAATTTCCGCGCCGACCGTGCG
>Ga0181537_10001978_pt1 | contig 18427 bp, 15 predicted proteins | sample PEATcosm2014_Bin_39_FD_119765 | JGI IMG/M metagenome (GOLD analysis project Ga0181537, IMG submission 119765) | Peatland microbial communities from MTU Mesocosm Facility, Houghton, MI, USA - PEATcosm2014_Bin23_10_metaG | ecosystem: Environmental > Terrestrial > Soil > Wetlands > Peat | place... | reverse complement strand
GGCCTGGCTCAAGGAGCACCTCGACACCGACCGTTCGCTCGGTGAGCTGGCCGACAAGCTCACCATGATCGGGCTCGAGGTCGAGCGCATCGAAGACAAGGCAAAACTGTTCGCGCCGTTTGTTATCGCGCGGGTCGTGGACGCCAAGCAGCACCCGAATGCGGATCGCTTGCGGGTGTGCATGGTCGATACCGGCGATGGCCAGCCGATCCAGGTGGTGTGCGGCGCGCCGAATGCGCGCAGCGGGATGAAAAGCGTGTTCGCGCCGCCCGGCGCCTTCATTCCCGGCAAGAACATCACACTCGGCGTCGGTAAGATCCGCGACGTCGAGAGCCGCGGCATGCTGGTGTCCGAAGCCGAGCTGCAAATTTCCGACGATCACGACGGCATCATCGATTTGCCGGACGATGCGCCGGTCGGCGAATCTTACGCGAAATATGCCGGCCTCGACGATCCGGTGATCGAGATCAATCTGACGCCGAACCGCAGTGACGGCACCGGCGTGCACGGCATCGCCCGCGATCTCGCGGCAGCCGACATGGGCAAATTCAAGGATGCGGCGATCAAGCCGCTCAAGGGCGAGTTTCCGTGCCCAGTCGCCGTGAAAATCGGGTCGCCCGAGCTTTGCCCGGCCTTTGCGCTCCGTTTGGTGCGCGGCGTAAAGAACGGGCCATCGCCGGATTGGCTGCAAAAGCGCCTCATCGCGATCGGGCTCCGTCCGATCAATGCACTGGTCGACATCACGAATTTCATCACCTATGACCGCGGCCGGCCGTTGCACGTGTTCGATGCCGCCAAAGTGCGCGGTAATCTCACGGTCCGGCGTGCACGTGCCGGCGAAACGCTGCTCGCGCTCGACGGCAAGATTTATGCGCTCGATGACACGGTCTGCGTCATTGCCGACGACGAGGGTGTTGAATCGCTGTCCGGCATCATGGGCGGCGAAAAGACCGGCTGCTCGGAGACGACCACCGACGTGCTGATTGAATCCGCGCTGTGGGACCCGATCAACATTGCGCAGACCGGCCGCAAGCTCGGCGTCAATTCCGACGCCCGCTACCGCTTCGAGCGCGGCGTCGATCCGGCTTTCATGCTGCCGGGCCTCGAACTGGCCAGCCGCATGGTCGTCGATCTGTGCGGCGGCACGCCGTCAGAGGTCACCGTTGCCGGACATGCCGAAGCGCCCGAGCGCGTCATCGATTTTCCGCAGTCCGAACTTGAGCGCCTCGCCGGCATCGATGTGACGCTTAACGAAATGCGCCGCGTGCTGGAGCGTCTCGGTTTCTTCGTCGCCGGCCAGGGCGAGCGGGTGAAGGTCGCGGTGCCCTCTTGGCGGCCCGACGTGCAAGGCAAGGCCGACATCGTCGAGGAAGTGATACGCATTGTCGGCGTCGATCGCGTGCCGTCGACCCCGTTCGGCCGTGGCGAAGCGCCGCGCAAGCCGGTGCTCACGCCGATCCAGCTGCGCACGCGCAAGGCCAAGCGCGCGCTTGCCGCGCGCAACCTGACCGAAGCCGTAACGTGGTCTTTCATCGCCAAGAAACACGCCGAGCTGTTCGGCGGCGGCAAGCCCGAGCTTGCGCTCGCCAATCCGATTGCGGCGGACTTGTCAGACATGCGGCCAAGTCTCATTCCGGGCCTGCTTGCCGCCGCGCAGAAGAATGCCGACCGCGGCTTCCCCGATGTTGGCCTGTTCGAAGTCGGCCAAGTGTTTCGCGGCGATCAGCCGGCCGATCAATTCACCGCCGCCGCCGGCGTGCGCCGTGCGCTGGCGAAGCCCTCGGGCATGGGCCGCCATTGGTCGAAGCGCGACGGCGAGGTCGACGCGTTTGACGCCAAAGCAGACGCGCTCACCGTGCTGGCGGCAGCCGGCGCGCCGGCGCAGGCGCTGCAAGTGGTGCCGGGCGGACCGGCTTGGTTTCATCCCGGCCGGTCCGGAGCGATCCAGATCGGCCCGCAGAACGTGCTGGGCCATTTCGGCGAATTGCATCCGAGCACGCTTGAGGCGCTCGGCGCCGATGGCCCGCTCGTCGCCTTCGAGGTGATTCTGGAGCGCATCCCGGAGCCGAAGGCAAAAGCAACCCGCGCCAAAGCCGCGCTCGAACTGTCGCCATTTCAGCCGGTCGAACGCGACTTCGCCTTCGTCGTCGAAGGCGATGTGAAGGCCGCCGATATCGTGCGCGCCGCGGCCTCGGCCGACCGCAAGCTGATTACGGGCGTCAGCGTGTTCGATGTCTACGAGGGCAAGGGCATCGAGCCAGGCAAGAAATCGATTGCCATCGCGGTGACGATCCAGCCGCGCGACAAGACGATGACGGACGCCGAGATCGAGGCCCTGGCGGCAAAGCTCATAGCCGAGGTCGGCAAGCGCACCGGCGGCGTGCTGCGCGAATAGTTACCGCTCCTCGCGCATGATGCTCGGCGTATCGCCGAAATACTGATGTGGTGGCTCGCGGTGAGACTCTTGCGGTTCTTGGCGCGCGCGTTGCGGCTTGCGCCTCGGCGCGACTTCACTCTCAGCGGGCGATGGTTGCTTGAGCGGGCCGAGCTGCCGCAACACAGCGTCGGCGGCGTGCTCGCCGGACTCCCACGCGCCACCTACGGTGCCCCATAACGTCTCGTGCGCGGCTTCGCCGGCGTACCAGACGTTATCGGTGATGGGATCCTGAAATTGCCGCCGCGCGATTTGGCTGCCGGGCGCCGCGGCGGACCAGGCGCCAAGCGCGTAGGGCTCGGCGTTCCAGCGCGTGGCCTGTTTGCGGCCGATCGCCTTTTTGATTTCGGCGCCGTAAAGATTGGCCAGCCAATCGGCGGCGAAGTCGATCATCGCGGCTTCGCCTTGCGCCGAGAGATCGCGGCCGAACGCGCCGGCGACGTCGATCGTGCACAGCGACGTGCCGGAGACGTTGGCCAGGATGGCGGCGGTGTGGGTGTCGGCCGATTTCTCGAAAACCAGATCGTCGCTTTCCAAACCGAGCGGGTTGCCGATGAGCTCGAGCGCAATGTGGTCGTAGCTGCCGAGCGACAGCCGCCCGAAGGTGTCGGATTGTCGATGGCCGAGATCGGGGTTGAACCTGAGACCGCCCGAGACAACGACATTGGTCGGAACGGTGACGATCGCGGTGCGTGCATTGATCGTGCCTTTGGCCGTTTCAACCGTGACGCCGCCCCTGGTGTCGATGGTTTTTGCCGGCGTCGATAGCTGCACCGAAAGGCCCTGAGCGAGCGTCGCAAGCAGCGCGCCAAAGCCTTGCTTGCAGAACGCGGCGGCATTTCGTTCCGCCGCTCTGGCGAAATCGAACGACGACACCTGCGTCAAATCCTTGGCGCAATTGTACGGGCCGAGCACGAACTCGATCGTACCGCGCCAATCGCCAAGATCGGCCGGCACCACCTGCTCGCACGGAATGTCGGCTTTACGCGCGGCGTCGTCGATCGCGCGCGTGGCGCGCACCTGGGCGGCCAGGAAATCCTCAAGTTCGCCCTCGCGCGCGAAGCGGCGGCCGATGCGCACCTTCTGACTCTGCGGCGCCGGATAGACGTCGATGCCGCGACGCGGCGCTAGCCGCGTCACCGGGTTGGAGTCGGGCAGGTAAATCCAATGCGCGCCGCGATCGTAGGGCAGGCCGAAGGTCTTTGTGTCGGTGAAACAGCGCCCACCGACATGATCATTGGCTTCCAGCACAACACAGCGCCGGCCCGCGGCGGCGATTTTGCGCGCAGCGGCGATCCCGGCCGCGCCCGCCCCGATAACGACGGTCTCAATCGGACCGGACGTCGGTGCTGTCGCGGCAAAGGCGGGACGTGCGGCAAAAGCGGCCGACGCGGCGAGGAACGAACGTCGGCTCACGTGCTGCATGGTTTGCGCGGCATGGTTTCCAATTGCTTGCGGTCGGACGCAGATTGCACGAACCGCGCGGGGCCGGCAAACGCCATGCTTAAGCGTCTATCAATCGAGCGGACCGCTTGTGAACGAAGTTGCAAGGGAAATGGCGTAAAAGGGTCGGCAACAAGACGCGGCAAAATCGCGCGACACGGCTGGGAGGCCCCAAGAAACCAATGAGCGCGATGCTCGATGGTATTGGGCGGTTGATCGCCCGTTACTTGCAAAAGCCGGTGCCCGGCTATGAGCCGTTCACGCCGAGCGATCCCGACGCGTTGCGGCAATCGCTGCAGCCCGGCGACGTGCTGCTGGTCGAGGGCAATAATCGCATCGCCGGCGTCATCAAATACCTGACCCAATCGACCTGGTCGCATTCGGCGCTTTACGTCGGGCCGATCGCGGGTCACAAGACGGCCGACGGCGAGCCGCATGTGCTGATTGAAGCCAATGTCGGCGAAGGCGTCGTCTCGGCGCCGCTTTCGAAATATACCAAGTTTCACACCCGGATCTGCCGGCCGGTTGGATTGACGGAAGCGGACTGCACGGTGGTCTGCTGCTATGCCGTCGAGCGCATCGGTTTTGCCTACGATCTAAAGAACATCATCGACCTGTTGCGCTATCTGTTTCCGCTGCCGGTGCCGCATCGGTGGCGCCGGCGCATGCTTGCGCTCGGCTCCGGCGATCCGACACGTCTGATCTGCTCGGCCTTGATCGCGGATGCCTTCCGGTCGGTGCGCTATCCGATTTTGCCCAAGATCAAGTTCACCAGCAGCCGGCAAGCGCGAGAGGAAATTCTGGAAATCCGTCACTCCTCGCTGTATTGCCCGCGCGACTTCGACATTTCGCCCTATTTCAACGTGGTCAAGCCGACAATCGCGCGCGGCTTCAACTATAAGTCCCTGCGCTGGGCCGACTTGTCCCGCGCACTTGAAGAGGCGCAGATTTCGCTGGCGCCGCAAATCGCCAGCGCGGATGCCGATTCCGAGGTGCTGGCCGCCTAACATCCCTTGTCCTCCGCGATCCGCGTCGTTACCTCTGCCGCTTGACAGAGGCAGGTATGCTCAACGACGCGGCCCAAGCGATTATTCAGATTTTCTCTCCACCCCTGCGCGCGGTGTTGTGGAAATCGATCGCGCTTGCAATCGCGCTCGTCGTCGTTGTCGGCATCGGGTTGGAGAGGCTGATTGTCCATTTGATCGCCGCCGGCAGCGCTTCGGTCGAGACGACATTGGGGCCGCAAGCGCACGCGCCGGCGAGCGTGATTGCATGGTTGCTGTCGATCGCCGCCGGCTTTGGAATTGTTGCGGGGATTGTTTTACTGATGCCGGCGGTCACGGCCATCGTCGGAAGCTTCTTTGCCGACCGCATCGCCGATGAAGTCGAACGCGAGCACTACCCGGCTGACATGCCGGGCAAGGCGCTGCCGCTGTGGCTTGCGCTGTGGGAGGGTACTAAGACCGCGCTCCTTGCGATCGTGATCTATCTGTGCGCCGCGCCGCTCTTGTTGTTCGCGGGCTTCGGCGCTGTGATCTTCTTCCTCGCCACCGCCTATATTCTCGGCCGCGAATATTTCGAGCTAGCCGCCATGCGCTTCCGGCCGCCGGCGGACGCCAAGGCGTTACGCAAGCGCAATGCGCTCACGGTCTATCTCGGCGGCCTCCTCATTGCTGCCGTCGTCTCAATTCCGATCGTCAACCTTGCAACGCCACTGTTTGCCATGGCGCTGATGGTGCATGTGCACAAGCGGCTCGGGGCGGTGAAATCAATCGCCAGACCAAACTGACGGGGCGTTAGCCCCACACCTCGCGCGCCACCTCTACGACCATCCGCAGCTTCGCCCATTGTTCTTCTTCGGCAAGCACGTTGCCTTCCTCGGTCGAAGCGAAGCCGCACTGCGGCGATAAAGCGAGCTGATCCAGCGCGGCGAACTTGGTGGCTTCCTCGATGCGCCGCTTAATGTCGTCCTTCTTTTCCAGCGTGCCGGACTTGGTGGTGACGAGACCGAGCACGACGATCTTATTGCCCTTGGGCAAAAACCGCAGCGGCTCGAAGCCGCCGGCACGCGCGGTATCGTATTCCAGGAAATAGCCGTCGTAGTTCAATTTACCGAGCACGGTCTCGGCGACCGGCTCGTAGCCGCCTTCGGATATCCAGGTCGAGCGGAAATTGCCGCGGCAGATATGGGTCGTGATCACCATGTCGGCGGGTTTGCCTTCTAGCGCGCCATTGATAACGCGCGCGTAATCCTGCTGCAGCCGGTCGGCGTCCAACCCGCGGTCGCGCGCTTTCTTCAGCTCGGCCTGCGAGCACAGATAGGCCCACGCGGTGTCGTCGAATTGCAGATAGCGGCAACCGGCGTCGTAGAAGCCGCGGATCGCCTGCCGGTAAGCCTTCGCCAGATCGTCGAAGATGGCGCTGCGATCGGCATAGTCCTTGGACTCGATGGCGTTCGGCTCAAGCCGGAAATGCAGCGTCGCCGGGCTCGGAATGCACATTTTCGGCGTGACGCGGGTGTGCGCCTTGAGGAATTTGAAATGCTCCAGCATCGGGTGGCTGGAAAATCCGATCTTGCCGGTGATGTGCGGCGTGCGCGGCCGCGTTTGCACGCCCTGAAACTGGATGCCGTGATCGAGCTCCTTGATCACGACGCCGTCAAGGCCGTCATAGAAATCGAAATGCCACCACGAGCGCCGGAATTCGCCGTCGGTCGCGCATTTGAGTCCGACGTCCTCCTGCTTCTTGATGATCTTCTCGATCTCGCGATCTTCGACGTCCTTGAGTTGCGCTGCGGTGATCTCGCCCTTTTCGCGCTTTGCGCGCGCCTCCTTCAACGGCGCGGTGCGCAAAATGCTGCCGACGATATCGGCGCGGAACGGGGCCTTAGTTCTCGACATCGGGCGATCCTCCAAAATTTTCTTGGGGAGAAACAAGCCGGGCCCGCGCTGTTCGTCAACTGAAATCACATCGTCGGTCATCAATGGGCCACGGCCCAATTACGGCGCTCATACCTCGATCGTCACTTTGCCGTCGACGACCGTGGCCGGATAGGTCTTCACCGGCACCATGCACGGCGGCGACACCACCTCGCCGGTGCGGACGTTGAATTGCCCACCGTGGAAATTGCATTCGACAACATCGCCGTCGAGATAGCCCTCCGCCAACGAACCCGGGCCGTGGGTGCAGGCGTCGTCGGTGACGTAGAAGACGCCGTCAACGTTGAACACAGCGAGCGCCAAATCATCGACCTCGACCTTGAGTGCGGTACCGGGCGCGACATCGGCGGCGGGGCATAGTTCCAGATGCTTGCCTGCGGACATAAGCTTTCCTGTAACCCTTTGAGCGGAGCGCTTTATACAAGACCGCGGGCATAATGAAATATGCCGCGGCGTCCGTTATAGTGAGGCAGCCGTGTCAAACGGTGGGAACAAGAGAACGCCTCATGGAAAGTGAATCGGCCCGGATGAGCTCGGCAGCCGAGGCGAAATTCCGCATCGACCGGCCAAACTCGCAGCCGCGCGCAGTGAAGGTCATCGCGCTCGACACGCCGAGCGAACGTATCGTCAAAGAGCTCGCCGGCTCGTCATGGCAGCGCGCGACTTTCCTGACAGCTTCGGCCTTTTCCGGCGCGCCGCGCCGGGACGAGCCGTTCTCGATGGGTGGCTGGCTTAACGATCTGGCCGGACGCACCAAGGATCTCGTCGACGAGGTGGACACCGCGGATCTCGTCGTCATGGTGGCGAGCGCCGGCGAGAACGCCGCCGCGGCGGCTATTATCGGTGAAGCATGCAACGTCAAGCGCGTGATGACCACCGCGCTCATCATTGGCAGTGCGGCAACGAGCGACGAGACGCTATCGAAAATGCTCGCGCAATTGCGCCCGCACGTCATGATGCTGGTGATCGCCAGCGCCGATGAGTACATCAAGGACATGCTCACGGCACTACGTGCGTAGAAAAGTAGAGTCGCAATGAAATTTTCCGGAGAACTGACGGTCAAGGCGCCCCGCGCCGACGTGTACAAGGCGGTGCGCGATGCGCGTTTTTTTGCGTCCTGCGTCGATGGGGTGAGTGAGCTGACCGAGACGGCGCCCGACACCTATGCGGCGATATTCGAGACCAAAGTCGCCTACATGAAATTCAGGTTCAAAGTCAGCGTCCAAGTCGTGCGCGCCGAGGCGCCGCACGAGATCGAAGCCAAGGTCGAAGGCGCCCCGCTCGGCATTGTCGGCAGGCTTTCCGCGACGTCGCTGACCCGGCTGACCGATGTGGGCGACGCCACCAAGATCGATTACGAGGTCGAGGCGGCTTTGACCGGCAAGCTCGGCAGCCTCGGCCAGCCGGTTTTGCGCTCCAAGGCCAAGGAGATGGAACGGCAATTTGCCGCACGGCTCGCCGCGGCGTTCGCCGGCCAGCCGGCGTCACCGCCACAATGAGATGCTGTGACTTGCCGCGATCTTTCCGCTAAGCTTGCCGGTAATTAATAAACTAAGGGGGAAACGACATGACGGACATCGCCGCCACAACCGGCGCGCTGCCTTGGTATCGCACGCTCACCACAAGCCAGTGGCGCACGCTGATAGCCGCCAATCTCGGCTGGATGTTCGACGGCTATGAGACTTATGCGCTGATCCTCACCGTCGGCGCCGCCATGCACAGCCTGCTTGAGCCGGCACAATATTCGCAAATTCCCGGCTATGCCGGAACCGTCATTGCCATCACCCTGCTCGGCTGGGGGATCGGCGGCGTCTGCGGCGGCGTTCTCGCCGATTATATCGGCCGCAAGCGGACCATGATCTACGCCATCCTCGCCTATTCGCTGCTGACCGGGCTCACCGCGCTGTCGTTCAATTGGATTTCGTTTGCGCTGCTTCGTTTCGCCGTCGGCATTGCCATCGGCTCGGAATGGGCGACCGGCTCGTCGATGATGGCGGAGCTCTGGCCGCAGAACGCGCGCGGCAAGGGCGCTGGCCTGATGCAATGCGGACTCGGCATCGGTTTCTTCCTGGCGTCGTTCGTCTGGCTGTTCGTCTCCGGCTTCGGGCCGGATGCTTGGCGCTACATGTTCGTCATCGGCATCCTGCCGGCGCTGCTGACGCTATGGATCAGAACTTCGATCGATGAATCCAAAGTGTGGCAAGCGACCGATGCGCGCCGCCGCGAAGCGCGGGTTCGCAAGGCTTCGGGCGCAGCGCTGTCGGCGGAGGAAACGGCGCTGAACCGTTTCACCGTCGCGGATCTGTTCGCCGAGCCGGAAACGCGGCGGCGAACGATCATTGTTTTTCTGATGTCGCTGACCACAACACTCGCCTGGTGGGGCATCTCGTCCTGGGTGCCGCCCTATGTCGCTTCGGTCGCCGCAAAGAACGGGCTGCCGGGCCCGCAATGGGCGAGTTACGCCGGCATGGCGTATAATTTCGGCGCCATCCTCGGCTATATCAGCCTCGGCTTTCTCGCCGACCGCTTCGGCCGCAAGCCGATCGTGATGCTGTATTTCGCCTTGGCGTTTGTCCTGACACCGGTGCTGTTCCTGTGGACGCAAGATTTGACGCTCCTGCTCGTCGCCGCGGCGGTCAATGCGTTTTTCACGCTGGGGCAATATTCGTGGATGGCGGTGTGGTTGCCGGAATTGTTCCCCACGCGCTCGCGCGCCACGGGACTAGCCTTCACCTTCAACGCGCCGCGCTTCATCGCTTTCCTTGGCCCGTTGTTTGCCGGCATGCTGATCGTGCAATTCGGCGGCTTCAGCCACGCCGCGATGACGATTGCCTGCATCTACGCGCTGGGCTTTTGCGTTACGCCGTTCCTGCCGGAGACCAACGGCAAGCCGCTGCCGTCGTAGCGGTTCGGCCCTGTCAGGGCCGGGACAAGCCCGGCCCTGACGCGTTAGTGTTTCCGCATGTCCCGTGAAACGATCACCCTCGAAGCCGATGTCCTCATCATCGGCTCCGGCGCCGCCGGAATGTATGCCGCGATCGAAGCTTCGCGGCGCGGCGCGCAAGAGGGTTTGCGCGTGCTGCTGATCGACCGCAGCCTGATCGGTCGCGGCGGCGCCACCGTGATGGCGCAGATGACGGTGGCCGCGGCGCTCGGCGAAGAAACGCCGGACGGCTGGCAACACCATTACGACGACACGATCGCTGCCGGCCGCGGCCTCTGCGACGAGAGCCTGGCCCGGCTGTTATGCGAAGACGGGCCGGATTGCATTCGCGAGCTTGACGCCTGGGGCGTCGGCTGGGCGCGCAAGGACGGCCACATCACCGCGACTACCGCGCCCGGGCACGATCGGCCGCGCTGCGTCTATGTCGATTTCATCAATACCGGTCCGGCGGTGTCGAAGACGTTGCGCACGGTGATGGCGCGCAACCCGAATATCCGCAAGGTTGGCGACCTCTGCATCGTCGATCTTGTCGTGAGCGATGGCGAGGTCGCCGGGGCGGTCGGGTATCATCTGGGCACCGGCGCGCCAGTCATCGTCGCGGCCAAGGCGACGGTATTGGCGACCGGCGGACTTACGCGCCTTTATCGGCGCAACAGCGCGTCCACCAATATGGGCGGCGACGGCTATGCGCTGGCGCTGCGCGCCGGCTGCTCGCTCATCGATATGGAATTCGTGCAATTCTTTCCGATCGGGCATCTCGCGCCGCGGCTCGTCGGCATGGACCCGATCATGTGGGATCCGTTTCGCTACAAGCTCGGCGGCCGCCTGCTCAACGGCCGCATGGAGGAGTTTACCTCGAAATACGGTTCCGACGAGGACGGCAAATACGTATTGGCGCGCGATCTCGCGACCTACGCCATCGTCAAAGAAGTCGAAGCCGGCGGCGGCTCGCCGCATGGCGGGGCGTATCTGAGCTTCGATCATTGTACGGCCGAGGCGTTGCGCGGCGCCTTCGGCCCCGTGATCGATCGGCTTGCCGACAACGGCATCGATCTTACAAAAGGACCGGTCGAAGTCGCACCGATCGCGCATTATCACATGGGCGGCGTCAAAGCCGACGCGCATATGAGCGTGGGCATGCCCGGACTTTATGTCGCCGGGGAAGTCGTCGGCGGCACCAGCGGCGCCAATCGGTTGTCCGGTAACGCCATCACTGAAGCTCTGGTGTTCGGCCGCCGCGCCGGCAGGAGCGCCGCGGAGCGGGTCAAGCAAACCGCGCGGCAAGGATTGCGCCCGCACGCCACCCGAGCCGCGCTTGATCTGGTGCAGCCCGCCGCAACCGTGGGCGAAGCGCCCAACACCGCGGCGATGGTGGCGCGTTTGCAGGCCATCATGGCCGACGATGTCGGGCCGTTGCGCACCGGTGCAAAATTGCAACGCGCGCTATCTGGGATTGCCGCGCTCGAACAAGAGCTGGGCGAACGGCCGCCCGATGGCGGGACGCCGTTCGATCTGGAGCGGCTAGAGTGGTTTGATCTGCGCAATATGCTGGCCGTCGCGCGTGCGGTGGCACAGTCCGCGCTCAATCGCACCGAAAGCCGCGGCGCGCATCAGCGCGAGGATTTCGCGGCGAGCCTGCCGCGCTGGCAGGTCCATCAATTGGCGCGAATTGTGGACGGTGAATTGGAAATCTCCGGCGCGCCGGCCCAGGCGCTCGCGTCATGAGCAATACGGCCACATTGAAAGTTTGGCGCGGCGCGGCGCGCGACGCCGGACACTGGGATACGTTCGAAGTGCCGTTCGAAGCCGGTCAATCGGTGCTCGACGGCTTGCGCTGGCTGCGCATCAACAAGGATCCGACTCTGGCGATGCGCTTCTCCTGCATCAACGCCAATGCCTGCAAGGAGTGCATGATCCAGGTCGACGGCGCGACGGTCTACGCCTGCACCGCGCGCCTCGAGCCGCGTCAGATGACGCTCACCCCGCTGCCCAACAAGAAGCTGGTGCGCGATCTCGTCACCGAGATCGCTCCGCCGTCCGAGCGGTTCGGTCAATAAATACCCGCCCCACTTTTGTTGCCCGAATTCAGCCGGAATCGGCCCAAAGACCGCTTTAATTTCGCCGCTGCACGTCAATCTAATCTTCACCTTCGGTGAGGGGATCAAGTGCATGCGAAGGGTTTCGCGCGGTTCCGTGTTGCGGAACCTGCGATCGTGAACAACGCGGCGCCTACGTCTGTCGGGGATTAACTGGCATTTAAGTAAAATTGTCGCAAACAGTCGGGTCCGTGGACTGTTTCACGCAAATCCGTCGTCTGCTGGGGGCGTGACTAAATCGCTTCTCCGTTTCGATGTGCCGCCAAGCATGATCCCGAGAAATGGGAATCGATTTTCGGACCAGATCATGTTCAGCGGCTTCATCGAGCCTGCTTGGAGAAACGTGGTGAGTTTTGGACGCGAGGGGAATGACGTTTAGCACCGAGTGGCGTTGTAATACTGCGTATCCTTATCGCGTATCGCGTCGGGCGCGCCCGCAACGGATGGTGGGCGGCGCGGCACTCGCCTGCGTCGCGCTGTCGTGCCTGTGGACGCTCTGCGTCAATCTTGCCGGCGGTAATACCGCTCGCGTCGATCTCGCCGGCGACGAAGCCGGCCAAACCGAGGTTGCGGCGAGCCGCGGCGACAAACTCGTGACCGTGACGTCCCGTCAGGCGGTGTCATCGCAGGCTTACGCATTGCTGTTCGATTCCCGAGCATCTTTGGGCGCTGCGGCGGGAACGTTTGTGAAGAGCGTGGCGCTAGCCGCGGCCGCGCCATCTCCGCCCCAACCGGCGGTGCAGACTGCGCAGGGCGTTTCTTCAACGCCGCCGGGTGACGATCAAGCGGAGCAGGGCGCGGCGTTGCCGCCTTCCCATCGTGGAGCGCAAATCAGGTCCGCGTTGCTTCGCGAAAGCGCGCGCGCCGCGGTTGCGAACAAGCCGGCCGACGCGCCGTCGATTTTCGAGAAACTGTTCGGCAAGGCTTCTCCGCTCGCGCTCGCTTATGCGGCGCCCGATGCCAGCGGTCTGGCGGCGGGACAGGACATCGTGTCGGGCCGCTACGATCGCTCGACCGCCGTCTACGACATTTCCGCGCACAAGGTCTATCTGCCGGACGGCACGGAGCTCGAAGCGCATTCGGGCTACGGCACCATGCTTGACGACCCGCGTCATGCCGACGCCAAAGATCGCGGCGTCACTCCGCCGAATGTCTATGACCTCGAACCGCGCGAAGCGCTATTCCACGGCGTGCGGGCGCTGCGGCTCATCCCCGAAGACGAGAGCAAGGTCTTTGGCCGCAGCGGCCTCCTGGCGCACAGCTTCATGTTGGGTCCGAACGGCGATTCCAATGGTTGCGTGTCGTTTCGGGACTACGATGCCTTTCTGCGGGCCTACGATAATCAACAGATCAAACGGCTGGTCGTGGTAACGCGCCTGGAATGACGCCGCACTTCGTCGCGTGATCGGGTAAGATAGACCCATGGTGAGGATAGGGTGAAACCCAATATCGATCCTCGCCGCTGGGAGGCGACGTGACATGAAAAAGCATCTGGCTTTGGCATTTTGCCTGGCTGCGGCGAGCGTCGTAGGCGCCGCCGCGAAGGCCACGGCCGCAGAGACTTGGCCGGCGCGGCCGGTCAAGGTCATCGTCGGCTTCGCGCCCGGCGGCCCGACCGACCTGTTCGCGCGCCTGATTGCGCAAAAGCTTACCGAACAAACCGGCAAGAATTTCTACATCGAAAACGTGCCGGGCGCCGGCGGCAATGTCGGCGCGGTTCGCGCGGCGCAGTCGCCCGCGGACGGCTACACGTTCTTAGTGACGGGCGGCAATCTGACCAACAATCCGTTTTTATTCAGCGACGCGGGCTTCGATCCGTTGAAGGATTTTGACGCCGTCACGCTTGGGGCCGCGACGCCCGTCGTGCTGGCGATCAATCCATCGGTGCCGGCGCAGACGGTGAAGGAACTGGTGGACTGGATCCGCGTCAATCCCGGCAAGGAGAGCTACGCCTCGCCCGGAACCGGCACGCCGCCGCAACTTGTCGGCGCTCTGTTTCAGCGTTCCCTGAATCTCGATCTTGTGCATGTGCCGTTCGGCGGCGGCGGCCAGGCCGTCGAAGCGACCGTGGCGGGTCATACTCCGATCTCGTTTGGTGCGCTGGCGCCGGCGGTGCCGCTGATCAAGTCCGGCGGACTGCGGGCGCTGGCGGTGACCGGAAAGGAGCGAGCACCGACGCTGCCCGACGTCCCCACCATGGCGGAGGCCGGATTCCCCGAAGTGGAAGGCAGCACCTGGACTGCGGTGGTGGCGCCCGCGGGCACGCCCAAGGACATCATCGCGAAGCTTCATGACCTGATTGTCAGCGGCCTCGCCCAACCCGACGTCAAAGACAAATTGGCCGCGATGGCCTACGTCCCTATCGGCAATTCGCCCGAAGAGTGTTCGGCGTTCTTCAAGGCCGAAATGGCGAAATGGGGGAAGGTCATTAAGGACGCGGGACTGAAGGCGGAGTGACTTCGTTCCTCCGCTTGTCTGATCGTGACAGGCGCTCGGCGTTGATCTCCGATTGCGTTACTTCTTCAGCAACGCGTCCCGCTGTTTGATCAGCTTTTCCAGCTCTTCGTTTTGTTGTGCGATACGGTCGGCGTTGCGATCTTCGTCGCCGGCGCCCGACATGGCCGCAGCCTGCTCGATCAACTGGCGGATATTGTCACGCGTAATAGCGATGCGATCTTCTAGTTCGGGAAGCGAAAGCGTACTGCCGTTGCTCATTTATAAGTCTCCCGCGATCAGGCTCTTCGGCCACAATCCATTCATTCCAGATTGCCCTTCGCCACAAGCTGCGTAAACCCCTGCGGATCCGATAACAGCGCGCGCGTTTCGCCCGGCGTCAGCGCCTGGAGTATTTCTTCCGGGGTGTCGAGCTCCCCCATTTTGGCTTTGGCGATCGCCAAATTCGCATCGACGTCGCCTCGCCGCCGGGCCTGCGCCGGCGCCAGCATGGCGAGATGAGCTTGGCGCAAGCTGCGATTGCGGCGCAACAGCTCACTGAGCGGCGCATCATTGTCTTGCAGCAGGATCGCCAATTCATTGGCCCGGGACAGGATTTTGGGCGGCTCACGTTCTTCGGGAATCATCAGAAGCCGGCATCTGCGCAACGCCAGGCCGAGGTCGGTCCTTGCCGTCGCCGCAGCCAAGGGGATCGCCAGCAGCAAGCCGAGCGTGACCGGAGTCATCCAGAAAAACAACGAAAGCGACACCGCATAAGCCGCCGCCGCGAGCAGCAAGCCAACCAAGGTCAATCGGCCGAAACGGCTCGCGAGTTCGGACAGCGGAACGCTGCCGTCCTCGCGGCGCTGCACCTGCCAGCCGGCGTCACGGCCGGTGAGTACGCCGATGACGGCGCCTGATTGCATCAGCATCATGGTGGGCGCCAGCAAACCCGACAGCACGATCTCGATCAGCACACTGACGAAGGCCGCCAATATGCCGCCAAAGCCCCTGCGCTCATTGCGGTGCACCAGCGCGACGAAGAAAGCCAAAAACTTCGGCACGACGAGAATGCCCATGGTGCCGGCGAACACCCAGGCGGCGCGGACCGGATCTTCCTCAGGCCACACGGGAAACAATGTGAAGCCTTTTGAAAAATATTCCGGCCGGATGAAATGCGCCTGCAACGAAATCAAAATTCCGATGACTAGGAAGGCAAACCACAGCGGCGCCGTGAGATAGGCGCCGATGCCGGTGAGAAAATGCAGCCGTGAAATCAGATGCAGCCCACGAGCCGTCAGCACCTTGATGTGCTGCAGATTGCCCTGGCACCAGCGCCGGTCGCGCGCCGCGTAATCGGTGATCGACGGCGGAGTTTCCTCGTAACTGCCGCGCAAGCCCGGCGCCATCACGATCGCCCAGCCAGCCCGGCGCATCAGCGCCGCCTCGACGAAATCGTGGCTCAGGATGTGGCCGCCGAAGGGTTTGCGGCCGGGCAATACCGGCAGGCTGGCCTGCTCGGCAAATGCCTTGACCCGGATCGACGCATTATGGCCCCAGTAATTGCTTTCCGGCCCGTGCCACCAGGCGATGCCGCGCGCCAGCATGGGGCCATAGAGCCGGCCGGCGAATTGCTGCAAACGCGCGAACAGGCTTCGCCCATTGACGATGACTGGCAAGGTCTGAATGAGCCCGACATGCGGGTTCTGCTCCATCGCCGCGGGGATGCGCACGATGGTATCGCCGGTCATCAAACTGTCGGCGTCGAGGATCAGCATGCTCTGATAGCCGCCGCCGAAGCGAGTGATCCAGTCGCCGATATTGCCCGCCTTGCGCGCGGTGTTGTCGCGGCGGTGCCGATAGAAGATCTGCTTGCTTTTGGTGCGCTCCAGCAAAGCAAGATACTGGCTTTCCTCCTGCAGCCAAACGGTGGGGTCGGTGCTGTCGCTCAATACGAAGAAGTCGAAATGCGAAAGCCGGCCGCTCTCGGCGACGGATTCGTAGATCGCCTGCAGGCGTGCCGTCACCCGGCTCGGCGTCTCGTTATAGGTGGGCGCGAGCAGGGCGTGGCGGGCGGTCAGCTCCGGCAAAGTGCCGCTCGGGTCGATGGCGAGCGTCCGGCCGCGGCCGAACAGCGACAGCGCGAATCCGACCAGCGCGCTGGCGGAAGAGAACGCGATCCATGCGAATAAGACGACGAACAGAACTAACACGATCGATTCCAGAACCGTCAGCGTCGACACCGCCAGCACTTGATACATCTGGCAGGCTGCAGCCCCGGTCATGGCGACGGTGAGGAAGAAAATGAAAGCGCGCCGGGCAACCATGGCGCGGGGTTGCACCGCGATCGGCGGCGCCTTTTGGCGCGCGGCCCGCAGCGACTGCTCGGGCATCGCGATTGGTGCTTCCGGCGGCAAAAAGCGTGATGCCGTAGCGCCGCCGGCCGCGGGCGCAGCCACGCGCGCTAAGGCGTCCATCGGTAGACCCAAACTTCCGACAACGGATCGTCGTCCTGCATGAGCTGGGCGCGCAATTCGACGACCGGCGCCTTCTGAGGATCGAGATTAAAGCTCAGGCGCCAGCCGCCGTCTTCCGGAGCGGGCTGCGTGACGATGTTGGTCACCTTGCCGAAATTGGCGGAGACGACGCCGCGCACCGCGTCGGGCTTCGCGCCCTGGAGTTTGTCGCCGGCAATGTCCAATACGAACAGACGCGCGTTATCGCCGGCCGCGCCGCAACGGGTCTTTTGGAAGACGGCGAGCGGCGCGCCGGCTTCGTTGCCGCCCCAATGCAGCCGATAGGTGATGGCATATTCGCCCTTGGCGCGCAGCGGATCCTTGGGGCGCCAGAACGAGACGATGTTGTCGTGAATCTCGGTTTGCGTTGGAATCTCGATCAGACGGACTTCGCCGTCGCCCCAATCGCCGATCGGTTCGACTCGAAGGCTGGGCCGCTTCTCGAAATGCGATTCGAGGTCTTCATAGACGTGGTAATCGCGCTGCCGCTGAATGAGCCCGAAGCTGCGCGGATTGGTATCGTAGAAGCTCGAAACCTGAAGATCCGCCGGATTGGTGAGCACGCGCCACAGCACCTCACCGCGGCCGTTGTGCATCAGGAGCCCGTCCGAGTCGTGCACCGCCGGCCGGAAATCGTCGACCTTTTGGCGGTCATTGGCGTCGAACAGGAACATGCTGGTCATTGGCGCGATGCCGGCTTCTGCAATGTCGATGCGCGGATAGAGGTTCATTTCGATGTCGTAGACCGTGGTCTCGCCGGGCCGGATGGTGAAGCGATAAGCGGCCGCCGCGCTCTTGCTGTCGAGGAGCGCGTGCACGACAATCGAATCTGCGGTCGGCTGCGGCTTTTCGATCCAGAATGTCTTGAACAACGGAAATTCCTCGCCTTGCGGCTGGGCGGTATTGATCGCGAGGCCCCGCGCCGACAGGCCGTAAGTCTGCCCCTTGGCGACGGCGCGGAAATAGCTGGCGCCAAGGAAAACGCCGACCTCGTCGAAATAGTCCGGCCGGTTGATTTTGGCGTGGACGCGAAAGCCGGCAAAGCCGAGATCGGCGTCGGCCGGCGGCTGCGGTACGTCCTCGAAGGTGAACAGGCTGGTCGAATATTTGATCGGGCGCGCGCGGCTGGCGACCACTTCGAAAACATCGACGCGGTTGGAGAAATAGAAACCGCGGTGGAAAAACTGGATTTGAAACGGCAGTCCTTCGCTGCGCCACAAGGCCTTGTCGGGGATGAAGCGAATCTTGCGATAACTGTCGTAATCGAGGTTCTTGAGGTTATCGGGCAGCGAGGAGTCGGGAGCTTGATAAGGCTTCTGGGCCGCCTCATGAGCCATTTGCCGCACGATGGCGGGGTCGAACGGCTGATCCTGGACGCCGGGCGGAGGAGTTTGCGCGGCCGCAAAGGCGTTGCGGAAAGGAAATGACGCGACCACCGGCGCCACCGATGTCGTCAAAAACTGCCGGCGATTCAATGGATAACTCCGTTCCGGGACTAATTCCCGGAACCTATTTTACGGTTCCACTGCGCAGTTAATGCCGTGACCCGGGCAGAGTTCCATTAGCAGACCGGGATGGTTGAAGCCGCCCGCGCAGCTATGTCACAAATATAGCGACGAGTC
>Ga0181537_10001976_pt1 | contig 18432 bp, 14 predicted proteins | sample PEATcosm2014_Bin_39_FD_119765 | JGI IMG/M metagenome (GOLD analysis project Ga0181537, IMG submission 119765) | Peatland microbial communities from MTU Mesocosm Facility, Houghton, MI, USA - PEATcosm2014_Bin23_10_metaG | ecosystem: Environmental > Terrestrial > Soil > Wetlands > Peat | place... | reverse complement strand
TACTCGTCGTAGGCGGTGACGAACACCACCACGGGGGCCGCCTCCGGGCCCACGCGCATCAGCGTCTCGAACCCGTCGCAGCCCACCATCTGCACGTCGAGGAACACCAGCTCGGGCTTGAGGCGCGTGATGAGGTCGGCGGCCTCGACGCCCCCGGTGGCCTCGCCTACGATCTCGATGTCGGGGTCGCGCTCGAGGAGCAGCCTGACGCCGCGGCGCGCAAGCGGCTCGTCGTCTGCGATCAGCGTACGGATGCGGGTGGCCTCACCCGCCTTTCGGGGTGGGGTCATGAGTGGCATGGGAGGAGGATCTCGACCGATATTCCGCCGGTCTTGCGGTTGGTGAGTGTCATCCGGCTCCTCTCGCCGTAGAGCTTGAGCAGGCGCTCGCGGGTGTTGGCGAGCCCCGTGCCCTCCAGCACCCTGCGGTTGTCGGGGAGGCCGGGCCCGTCGTCCTGGACGACCAGGTGGAGCGACCCGTTCGCGACGCGGCCCGAGATCTCGACCCGGCCCGGTCCCGACTTCGGCGCGACGCCGTGCAGGATCGCGTTCTCGACGATGGGCTGGAGCAGCAGCCATGGCACGGGCACGTCGAGCGCCTCCTCCTCCACCGCGATCTCGACGGTGAGGCGGTCGGGGAACCTTGCCTTCTGAATCTCTACGTAGCGTTCAAGGAAATCCATTTGCACGCGCAGGGTCGTCTCATTTTTTTGGTTCCCGTCCAGGGACATCCGCAGAAGAGAACCCAGCCGCGCGAGCAAAGTTACAGCCATTTCATTCTTCCCGTCCCTCACGAGGACCGAGACCGAGTTCAGGGTGTTGAAGAGGAAGTGGGGCTTGAGCTGCTCGCGCAGCGCCTTGAGCTCGGCCTCGATCAGCCGGGCCTCGAGCTGGACGGCCCGGATCTCCTCGTTCTTGAAGCGGCGCTGGAGCTCGCCTCCGTAGCCGAAGGCGATCACCGCCCAGTAGTAGGCCATGTCCACCAGGTTGTGCCCGTAGAAGCTCTTGAGCGCGGCGTGCCAGAACCCGCCGGGCTCCGGCCCGATGAAGATCGAATAGAACTCGATCCTGCCCAGGTAGTAGGTCGCCATCACGATGAAGCTGAAGGCGATGTGGAACAGGACGCCGCCGATCCACCGGCCCGAGCTGAGCGGCATCCTCTCGCCGAGCTTGAGGATGAACGGCGCGAGGCACGCCCACATCGCCGCGCGGCCGAACTGCGGGATCGCGACCTCGACGAAGTCGGCCCACGTCATCGTGGCCATCATGTTGAAATAGACCTCGATGGACAGGATGAGCCCCAGGGCCACCCACCCTGCAGCCACGGCGGCGAACCTCAGCCATCGGTTGTTCATGGATTCAGAGGGCTTCATTCCGCCCGCCGCCCTGCGGGTTCAAGCCGATACCCCTCGTTTTGCGACGAACCGACGTGAAAACGCGACGTACCGACGTAACCCCGCGTCAAGGTCCGGCCCCGCTCGGGGCCCGCAAGCGCCTCAGGAGTGGCGCTCCTGCTCGGCCCAGAGCGCGGCGCCCACGATCCCCGCCTCGTTGAAGAATTCCGAGGGGACCAGGCGGGCCCGGGACTTCACGTACTTGAAGAACTTGTCGTGCTTCACGCTCACGCCGCCGCCGATGATGATGAGCTCCGGCCACAGGATGTCCTCGAGGATCCCGATGTACTCGGAAAGGCGCCCGGCCCACACCTTCCACGAGAGGTCCTTGCGGTGCTTCACCGACGCGGCCACCCGCTTCTCGGCGTCGCGCCCGTCCATCTGGAGGTGGCCGAGCTCGCAGGGGTAGAGGGCGCCGCGGAAGAAGAGGACCGAGCCCACGCCCGTCCCGAGCGTGAGCATGAGGGCCTTTCCGCCGAAGTTGCGCCCCGTCCCGAAACGCATCTCGGCGAGGCCGGCCGCCGCCGCGTCGTTCGTCAGCGCCACGGGGAGGCCGATCGCCTTCCCGAAGAGCTTCAGCCCGTCGCAGCCGATGAACTTCTTGTCGAGGTTCGCGGAGGTGAGGATGGAACCGCCGTGGATCACCCCGGGGAATCCGATCCCGACCGGCCCCCTCCACCGGAAATGCGCGGCGATCATCCCGGCCGCATCGGCCATCTCGGACGGGGAAAGAAGGAGGGGCGTCTCTATCTTGAACCGGCCCGCCAGGAGCTTCCCGGTCGACGTGTCGACGGGCGCCCCCTTGATCGCTGATCCCCCGATGTCGATGCCGAGTACCTTCATAGGGTCGCAGGAAGACAGCCCGCCGGGCGCTTTTCAATGCCCCGTTTCGGTACCGCAGCCCTCTTTTTGGTCCAGTCCCCTTGACGCCGGGGCGCTCCGGCGATCCTCTTTCCGCCGATGAAGGTCACCTATTACCTGGAGGTCCTCTCGTCCTGGTGCCACTGGGTGGAGCCGACCTGGGCCGAGCTGAAGGCCCGGTACGCCGGCCGGGCGCAGTTCGAGTGGCGCATCGCGCTCATGCGCAATGAGGACTACCCGGTGTCGCGCTCCCAGGTGGAGTGGTTTTACCGGCGCAGCGGCGGCACGGTCATGCGCTCGCCGTACATGCTCAACCCGGGGTGGTACGAGGCCGGCCGCACCGATGCCTTCTGCAACCCGAGCCTGGTCGCCGAGGCGGCGAGGGACTTCGGCTTCTCCGACGACACGGTGCGGCTCGCCCTGGCGCGGGCCGCGGTCATCGACGGCCGCAAGGTCGGGGGCATGGCCGAGGCGGTCTCGGTCGCCTCGAAGGCCTCGGGCATCCCCGCGAGGAAGCTCAAGGCGCGCGCGGAGTCCGCCGCGGTGAGGGCAAGGGTCGAGGGCAGCACCGCCGAGTTCTTCTCGCACCGCATCACGCAGCGCCCCGCGTTCATCCTGGAAGACGAGATCGGCGACAAGGCGGTGTTCTCCGGGATTGTCAGGATAGAGCCCCTCGCGGCCGCGATCGACGCGATGCTGTCCGACACGGCGGCCTACGCCGCCCACGCCTCCCACCACGGCCCCGTGCCGCCCAACTAGGACCCGCGCCATGGACTACGTCAGACTCGGACCCACGGGGATCAAGGTCTCCCCCATCTGCATGGGCACCATGACCTACGGCTCCAAGAAGTGGCGCCCCTGGGTGCTCGAGGAGGAGGAGAGCCGCCCGTTCCTGAAGCGCGCGCTGGAGCTCGGGATCAACTTCTTCGACACGGCGGACATGTACTCGGTCGGCGTGAGCGAGGAGATCGTCGGCCGGGCCCTGAAGGACTTCGGCCCCGGCCGGGACCGGCTGGTCATCGCCACGAAGGTGTTCAACGCCATGGGCGACGACCCGAACCAGCGGGGCCTCTCGAGGAAGCACATCCGCCATGCGATCGACGACAGCCTGCGGCGCCTCGGCACCGACTACGTGGACCTCTACCAGATCCACCGCTTCGACCCCGAGACGCCCGTCGAGGAGACGATGGAGGCGCTGAACGACCTCGTGAGGGCCGGGAAGGTGCTGCACCTCGGGGCGTCGTCGATGTTCGCGTGGCAGTTCGCGAAGATGCAGCACGCCGCGGTGTCGCGGGGCTGGACGCCCTTCGTCACGATGCAGAACCACCTCAACCTGCTCTACCGCGAGGAGGAGCGCGAGATGGCCCCCCTCTGCGCCGACATGAAGGTGGGCATGCTGCCCTGGAGCCCCCTCGCGCGCGGGGTCCTGGCGCGCAGCCTCGACGCCGGCACCGTCAGGGCGAAGACGGACGAGTACGCGAAGCACATCTACGGCGCCGAGCTGTCCGACTCCGACCGGGCCATCCACGCGGCGGTGCAGACGATCGCCGCGGGCCGCGGCGTTCCGCCGGCACAGGTCGCCCTCGCGTGGGTCTGCCAGAAGCCCGGGGTCGTCGCGCCGATCATCGGCGCCTCGAAGCCCCACCACCTCGACGACGCGATCGCCGCCCTCTCCCTCAAGCTGACCGCCGGGGAGATCGCGGCCCTCGAGGCGCCCTACGTCCCGCACGCGGTCGCCGGGCACAAATGAGCCTGCGATCGGCCGCGTTCGCCAGCGCCCTCGCGTGCGCCGCCGCGGCGGGGGCCCACGCCGCGAGCGGGGTCGTGTTCAACGACGAGAACGGCAACGGGGTCCTGGATCCCTCGGAGGATGCGGTCCCCTCCGTCGAGGTCTCGAACGGCGTCGACATCACCCGGACCGACGCGAACGGCGTCTACCGGCTCCCCGAGCGTCCCGGTTCCCAGGTCTTCGTCATCAAGCCCCGGGGATGGCGCCTCCCCGCGGACGGCTCGAACATCCCGCGCACCCACGTCGCCGCGGGGCAGTTCCCGACCTTTCCCCTGCGGAAGTCGCCCGAGCCGGACTCCCTGCGGGCGCTCGTGCTCACGGACCCGCAGCCCTCGTCCGAGGCCGAGGTCGGGTACCTTTCGCGGGGCCTCGTCGAGGGACTCGGACGCAAGCCGGTCGCCGCCTTCGGCGTCACGCTGGGCGACATCGTGTACGACAGGCCCGACCTCTTCGGCGCGGTGAACACCGCCCTGGGGCGGATCGGGATCCCGTGGTACAGCCTGCCCGGCAACCACGACCTGAGGCTCGGAACCCCGGACGAGGCCGCCGCGGTCGCCCCCTTCGAGGCGGTCTACGGCCCCTCGACCTACGCGTTCCATGCGGGTCCCGCGCTCTTCGTCGCCCTGGATGACGTGCGGCCGCTCGGGGGGCCCCGGTACATCGGGGGCCTGACCGACGACCAGTTCCAGTTCCTCGGGAACCTCCTCGGCGGGACGCCCTCCTCCGAATGGGTCGTGCTCATGATGCACATCCCGACGTTTTCGCCGGACCCGTCGGGAACCGAGGGGTTCCGGGAAAAGGACCGCCTCCGGCTCTTTGCGCTCCTTGCGGGCCGCAGGCGCGTGCTCATCCTCTCGGGCCACACCCACTACCAGCGCCACGTGCTGCACGGGGCCGGCGACGGCTGGGCGGGGCCCGAGCCGCTCCACGAGTACAACGTCGCCGCCGCCTGCGGCGGCTTCTGGGGGGGCCCGCCCGACAAGGACGGAATCCCTCCCGGGACGATGTGGGACGGGACCCCGCCCGGTTACGCGGTCGTCGGGTTCTCGGGCGACAAGGCCTCGCTGGAGTATTTCCCCGCCCGGCTTCCGGCCGACCACCAGATCGCGCTCCACGTGCCCGAATCCGTCGCACCGGGACAGGGTTACGTCTCGTTCTACGCGAATGTCTTCAACGGCCACGACGGCTGGACTGTCGAGGCGCGGGTCGACGACCGGGCCTGGAATCCCATCCGCCGGGTGCTTGGGTGGGACCCCGCCTATGCCACGGCATACCTGGCGCAGGACGCCGGCTCCCGCCCCGCCGCGGGAAAGCGTCTGCCCGATCCCGCGGTCTGCTACCACCTCTGGCGGGGCGCGCTGCCGGCCGACCTTTCGCCGGGCCGGCATGTCGTCCACGTGCGGGCGACCGACCCGTCCGGCCGCACCTTCTCCGCGGAGCAGCCGCTGGATGTCGTCGCCCGCTGAGGCCGGGCAAGGGCGGGCGGGCCCGATACTTGGTTTTGCGTAAGAAAACCAAATGACGGCGCGGGGAAAAATCCTTTCATCGCCGGCGTTCCAGCGCCCCCCTCACTTGTCCGAGCCGTCGCGGGTTGCGTAGCCCTCTGGATCTCCGGCGGGGCCGCCCCGGCGTGGGCGGGCGGATTGGACGACACGGCGGGGATGCCACCGCTGCGGATATTCAACGCCCGCGACACCGGGGTCGCCACCATGGCCTGGTCGGCCGTCCAGGACCGCCAGGGGATCCTCCACTTCGGGTGCGACACCGTCGTCTCCTTCGACGGCGACCGCTGGCGGCCCGAGCGGATGGACCCGACCTACGCGGTCAGGGGCCTGGACATCGGACCGAACGGGAGGATCTGGGCCGCGGGCGTCAACCAGATCGGCTGGTTCGACCCGGCGCCCGAGGGCGGCCTCCTGTACCACTCGCTGATGCCCCGGCTCGCGCCGGGTTCCTCCGACCCCGAGGACGTGTGGAGGGTGTATGCCGAGGGCGAGGACAGCGCCGTCTTCGTCGCGCGCGAGAAGATCCTCCGGTGGGACGGACGGAACCTGGTGTCTTGGGATTACCCCGGGATGCACCTCCTGTGGTCGACGCGCACCGCACGGGCGATCTACGTGCACTATCCTCCCCTGGGGCTCCTGCGGATGGGGCCCGCGGGCCCGGTGGTGGCCGTGAAGGCCTCCGTGATCGGCCCGTCCGAGGTCCGGTGGCTCGACGATTCCGGCCCCGACCTGCTGCTGCTGACCTCGCAGGGGTTCAAGGCCGTGCGCGAGGGTTCCTGTGTTCCGCTCGACACCGAGGCCTCCGCATTCGCGCGCGCCAACACCCCGACCTGCGTGGCGCGCCTGGGCGACGGCTCGCTTGCCGTCGGCACCCTCCAGGGCGGCATAGCCATCATCGACGCCTCGGGGGGCGTGCGCCGCGTCTTCAACCTCAAGTCCGGCCTCCCCGCCAACCAGATCTACGCGGTCCTCGTCGACCGCGACGGGGCCCTCTGGGGGATGGGTCCCTCGCAGATCGTCCGGCTCGGCCTGGGCTCGGGCACCTCGGTCTACGGGCCCCGCAGCGGGTATCCGCCGGGCGGATGCGCCTCAATGGCGCAGTATTCCGGATCGATGTTCGTGGTGTCCCACAGCGACATCCTGCGCCTCTCCCCGGATCCCGAGTCCGGCGGCGCCGGGAAGTTCGCCGGGCTCGGCATCTCGAGCAGCCGTTACTTCAGCCTGCTGTCCACGCCGCGGGGTCTTGCCGTCGGCAATGTCCACGGCCTTGGCCTGTGGACGCCCTCCGGCATGGGCTCCGTGATCCGCTCCGACGACCTCGTCTTCAGGACCAGCCCGTCGCAGTCGCGACCCGGCACCCTCCTTGCCTCCCTGTTCGACCGCGTCGTCTCCGTCGATCCCGCGACCGGACGCTCGCAGGTCGTCGCCGACTCGCTTCCCGACTACGGCGACTCCGTGGTCGACGAGGCGTCGGGGCGCATATGGATCGGGACGCCGTCGAGGGGACTCTTCGTGGCCGGCCCCGGCTCGACGCGGGCCGTCCCCGCGGGCCCGCGTTTCGGACCCTTCCCGGCCGTCGGGACCGCCTGGGTGACGCGCACCGGCGCGACCGTCATCGCGCTCGTCAAGGGAGCCGCATACTTCCTGGAGCCAGGCTCCGACCGCTTCAGGGCGGTCGAGGGCTTCCCCGCGCGAAACCCCTCGGCCGTGTCCAACGCCGACAGCCACGGGGCCGTCTGGGCTGCCCTCGACCCCGAGGTGGGCGGCCACACCCCCGCCCTTGGAAGGATATGCATCGCGGGGGACCGGGCCTCGTGGATGCCCCTGTCGGTCGAGGGGCTCTCGGCGATCGGGTCCCTGCTGGCGCTCCAGGTCGTGAGCGCCCCCGGCCGCGACGAGCTCTGGATGGCGGGGACCGAGGGTCTCCTGCGGGCGGGCCCGGAGGCCCTCTCCGGTCGCCCCGCCCCGCGCCCCCCGCTCGTCCGGGCCTGGGTGAGCGCCGGCGGCGCGGGGCCCGGCGGGCCGGTCACCGGGGCGCTGCCGTACGCGACGGCCGGCCTTCACGTCGAGTACAGCTCGCTCGACTACGGGATGCGCGACTCGGAGCGGTTCCAGACGATGCTCGGCGGCGCCGAGACCCAATGGTCCGGCCCCACCGAGGCCGCCGAGCGGGACCTGCCTGGCCTGCGCGAGGGGAAATATGACCTGCGCGTGCGGCTCTTGACCGATTCCGGCGTCGCCGGCGAACCCGCGACGATCCACTTCGAGGTGGCCCCGCCCTGGTGGCGGGCGCCGGTCCCGCGCGCGGCGATGCTCGTCGCGGGCGCTCTGGGGATCCTGGTGCTCCTCCGGCTGAGGACGCGCTCGCTCGAGCGCCGCGCCCAGTACCTGGAGAGCATGGTGCGCCGCCGCACCGAGGAGCTCGAGAAGGCGAACGCCGCGAAGACCGAGTTCGTCGCCGACGTGAGCCATGAGATCCGCAACCCGATGGGCGGCATCCTGGCGTCCGCCCGCGAGCTCTCCCAGACGCCCCTTGCGCCGGAGCAGCGGGCCCACGTCGACACGCTCCAGAGCTGCGCCACGTTTCTCGCTTCGCTCGTCGAGGACGTGCTGGACCTCGCTGCGATCGAGGCGGGGTCCTACAGCGTCGCGCGCGCCGCCTTCAGCCCCGGTGAGGTCCTGGAGGAGGTCGCAACCATGCTCGGCCCGAGGGCGGGTGGGGCCCGGATGGACGCGGCGGTCGACCCGGCGCTCCCGGGACGGATCATGGGCGACAAGTCCCGGATCCAGCAGGTGATCGTCAACTTCGCCGTGAATGCGATCAAGTTCGGGGGCCGGACCATCGGCCTGGCGGCCCGCGCCGAAGGCGGCGAGGTGGTCTTCTCGGTGGCCGACGACGGCCCCGGCATACCCCAGGCCGAGCAGGCGGGCCTCTTCGTCCGGTTCTCGCGGGTGAAGCGCGCGGGCCACTCCGCGGTCCCCGGCTCGGGACTCGGGCTCGCGGTATGCCGGGCCCTCGCCGAGCGGATGGGCGGGTCGGTCGGCTTCACGACGGCGCCCGACCGCGGCTCCACGTTCTTCCTGCGGATCCCGCTCGAGGCGGGCGGGGAGGCGCGGCCGGCGCAGCACCTCGACGCGGGCGGCGCAGGTGCCCTTGTCGTAGAGGACGAGAGGTACAACGCCCGCGCGCTCGGGGCGATGCTCCGGGAGTTCGGGTTCGCCGTGGAATTCGCGGTCGACGGCGAGGAGGCGCTGGCCCGCCTCGCGTCGGCGTCCTACGCGGCGGTGTTCCTCGACTGCGACCTTCCCCTCGTCGGCGGCCTCGAGGTGGCCCGCCGCTTCCGCGCGCTCGAGCCCCGCGGGAAGCGGACGTTCGTCGTCGCGACGACGGCATTGTCCGCCGCCGGCGACAGGGCGGCCTGCATGGCGGCGGGCATGGACGCGTTCGTCACGAAGCCCGTGACGCCGGACAAGCTCCGGGCTGTGCTCGCGGCGACCGCAGCGGCCGGGCGCAGGGAGGCCGTGGCGGCGCCCGCAATACCCGGGCTCGACCTCGGCATGATCCTGAGGTCAACCGACGGGTCCGCAGCCGGCGTCGCAGGCGAGCTGGAACAGTTCGTCGCCGCGCTCGACGAGGCGGTGCGCGGCCTCGACGGCGCCGGCGCGGGGCGCGCCGCGACGGCCTCCGCGGCCCACCGCATCCTCGCCCTGGCGAGGATCGTCGGCGCGACGGGCCTCGCGGGAGCGGCGGCCGACATCCAGGAATACGCGTCGGTCTACACCGAGGCCGAGCTTGCCGCGGAAATCGCCAAGCTCAAGGCCGAGGCCGGCGAGCTCAGGAGCGCCCTCTCGGGGCCAGGGGCCGAGGAGCTCCTCAGCTCTTTTCCGGGCGCCTGAACTCCTTGTGGTCCTTCTTCTCCTGGTCGAAAATCTCGGCGACGATTTTCGTCGCGTCGTCGTTCTTGCCCGCGGTGAGCGCGGCCCTCAGCTTCGCGAACTCGTCCTGCATGCCCTTGATGCCGGCCTTGTAGTCGTCGACGAACTTGGCGCGCTGGTCCGCCGGGACGTCCTCGGCCTTTTCGGGGGTGAGGTCGAGGGCCTCCTTGATGGCGTCGTCCATCGTCGAGAGCAGCTGGAGGGACGAGGCGTTCTGGGCGGGATCCGCGACCTGCTTGCGCAGCTTGCGGAACGCCTTCCCCATCCGGTCCATCCGTTGCTCGAGCTCGGTCTTCTTCTCCTCTTGGGCCGGCGCCGCGGCGGCCGCGGGGGCTGCGCTGGCGGCGGGCGCGGGGGCGGCCGGTGCGTCCTCGGCGGCGAGCACCGGAAGCAGGACCGGGGACAGGATCGGGAGGACGAGGAGCCAGGGGAACGCGGAGCGGGTCTTCATGATGGGGTCGTGGTTTTTATGGGATCTGCGGCTTCACTGTTTCAAAGGACGCACGGCGGGGCAAATCGTTTCACGGGCGGCGGCGAGGGCCACCCGGTCCCAGCTCCCGGATCAGGATCGCTGCGGCGGCGGACACGTTCAGCGACTCGACGCGGCCGCTGCCCGGGATCGTCACCCGCCTCGTGCACGCCGCCTCGACGTCCGCCGCGAGGCCGTGCTCCTCGTTCCCGAGGACGAGCGCCCAGGGGCCGGCGGCGCGGGACCACGGCCCGCCTCCGCGCGTGGCCGCCCCGACCACGTCGAAGCCGGCCGCGGCGAGCGAGCGCAGGAAGGGCGCGATCTCGGGCACCATGAAAACCTCGAGCGCGTCGAGGCCCCCCTCGGCGACCCGGTAGGCCGCGGCGCCGGGCCGAGCGGACGCGGGGTCCCCCCCGATGACGATCCGCGGAACGCCAAGGTAGGCCGCCGTGCGCGCGATCGCGCCCAGGTTGTGGGCGTTGCCGACCCGGTCCAGCACCACCAGGTTCTCGTGGCCCCGGGCCCAGCCGGCGATGTTCGACGGGGTCGGCAACCTGGGCGGCGCCTCCTCGACGACCGCGACAATCCCGCCGTGGTGCACGGTGTCCGCGATCTTCTCCAGCTCCGCGGGCCCCACGCAGCGGTAGACCTTGCGGCCCCCGGCGAGCGCGCGGCACATGAGGCCAACCTTCTTCGACGTCGGGAGGTCGAAGAACAGGCGCACGATCGACGACGGGTCGCGTTTGAAGCGCGCGCGGACCGCGGCGAGTCCGCAGAGGGTGACTTCGTTGGCCTTCATGCTTTCACCATTCCCATGACGGTAAGCTCCTCGCGGTCGTGGTAAAGCTGGACGATCCGGAATCCGGGGGCGTGTTTGACGAAGGGCGAGTCGGGGCCCCTGAGGTCGGCGAGGAACTCGATGGGGTCGACGCGGCCGAACTTGAAATTCATGACGAAGCGCCGGCACCAGCCCCCCGAGAGCCACGGCCGTGCGATCGACTGGAGCACCTTTCGTGGGTCCTCAAGGATATCGCAGAAGAGCCAGTCGTAGACGGCGTCCCTGCCCGGGCTGAACCCGAATGCGTCGTCGAGCCGGTGGTCGATGAGCGGATTGCCGAGCGCCCCGCCCTTCATGGGCCCGTTGTCGACGGCGACCACGCGGGCGCCCCGCTTCGCGGCGCTGTAGCTCCATCCCCCGGGCGCGGCCCCGAGGTCGCAGACCGTCTCGCCCGGGCACGGCTCGGCGCCGATGATCCCGTAGGACTCCTCGACCTTGAGGTAGGAGCGAGAGGGGGCCGCGTCGTCGTCGGCCATCCGGCGCGGCCCGTTAAGGTGCGCCGAGCGCGCCACCCGGGCCTTTCCGAAGTCGGTGAACCACACGAAGAGCCCGCGCGCCGTCCCCACCCGGGGCGTCTCATGGGTCGCCAGGCGCTCAAGCCGGCCCAGCCTCCTTCCAAGGAGCTCGTGAAAGGCGGCCTCGACCGAGGCGACCCGCCGCCCGAGGCCGGTCATGTCCTGCCCCCCGGAGAATACACAGGGCCAGCGCGCCTCGATCCGCTCGCCCTGGATGCCCCCCGCGAAGAGCACCAGGATCTGCTGGGCCAGGTCGTTGACCTTCTCGCCCGACACGGCGCCGGGCGCCTCGAGAAAGGCGTGGCAGAAGGCGGCGCCCCGGAGCGTGTCCCCGGTGCCTGCGCCGGCGTCGCCGGTGCGGCGCAGGAGCGCCCATCCCGGCCCGGATTCGGGCGCCTCGAAGCCCAGCAGCGCCGCCTCGCGCACGAGAAGGCCCTCGAACCCGGACTGGCAGACCGCGAGGGCCTCGTTGGATGGCATCTGTGCTGATCCAATCCCAGCCTCGGGCGCCCTTCAAAGCAAAAGGCCGAGGGGGACGACGCCGTGGCCGGAGGCGATGTGGGCCACGGAAATGCGGCCGCCCTCGAGCGAGTATCCTCCCTGGAAGGGGTTCTCGGCGAGGAAGAGCGGGGTGTCCAGGTCCGCATGCGCGAATCCCCCCAGGCCCGCGGCGAAGCACGCGGACATCGTCATGGCCAGGATGGACTCGATGTTTCCCCCGATCATGAGCCCGAGGCCCGCGTCGCGGGCGACCGCGGCGACCTCGAGGGCCTCCGACACCCCGGCCTTCATCAGCTTGATGTTGATGACCTGCGCGGCGCCGGCCCGCGCCACCCGGCGGGCGTCGTCCGCCGTGGTCACGCTCTCGTCCGCGGCCACGGTCCATCCCGACTCGGCGCCCAGGGCGCGCATCCCCTCGAGGTCGTCCTTCGGGAGCCACTGCTCCAGCAGCGCCGGGGTGATGCCGAGGGACCTGAGGCCGCGCACGAGGCGCGAGGCCTCCGCGCGGCCGATGCCCGCGTTGCCGTCGAGGACGAGCGGGGAATCCGGGGCCGCCCCGGCGATCGCGGCGATGCGCTGAAGGTCGGCGTCCGGCCCCGCGGGACCCCCGACCTTGGCCTTGATGATCCTGATCCCGCGGCGGCGGATGAGGAGGGCCGCGGCCCCCGCCTGGGCGGGCGTGCCGGTCGTGATCGTCATGTCGGTCTCGAGCTCCGTGCCCGCGGCCCCGAAGAACCGCCACAGCGGGACGCCGGTGCTGCGCGCATGGGCGTCCAGGAGCGCGGTCTCAAGCGCGCAGAGCGCCGAACCGCACGCCTGGCCCTCCAGCGCGCGGAACTCCGCCGCGACTTCCCTCCAGTCCCCCGCGTCGCGCCCCTCGAGGCGGTTCGCGGCCCGGGACAGGGAAGCCAGGGCCGCGGCCTGCGTCTCGCCGTTGTAGGCGGGAAAGGGCGCCGCCTCGCCGTAGCCCATCGTGCCGTCGGCGAGCTCGACCGTCACGAGGACGTTGGCCGCAAGCTCCAGGGCGCCGCGGGATATCCCGAAGGGCTCCAGGAGCGGGATGTCGAGCGCGGCCACGCGCACCGAGCGGACCTCGGTCGGTTGAAGGGCGAAGGCCATGGGCCGATGCTCCGCGGGCCCCGGAGGAATTGCAAACCGCCACGCCGCGGGTTTGGTTGGGATCCCCCATGCGCGTCCTGATCGCATTCGACAAGTTCAAGGACTCGGTCGCCGCGGCCGGGGCGTGCGCCATCGCCGCCCGGGCCATCGCCGCGGTGCGGCCCGGCTGGGACGTCGACCCCTGCCCCCTCTCGGACGGGGGCGAGGGCTTCGCGGAGATCCTGACCCGCGCGGCGGGCGGGAAGATGACGCGCATCCCCGCGACCGGCCCGCGGGGCGGGAGGGTCGAGGCGGCCTTCGGGATGGTATCGGTGGACGGGATACCTCCCGGCGCCCGCGCCCTCATGCGGCCCGCGGAGTCCGGCCCGGTCGCCGTCGTCGAGATGGCGGCGGCAAGCGGGCTCGCGCTCCTTGAGCCCGGCCTGCGCGACCCGATGCGGGCGTCCTCCGTCGGCACCGGCGAGCTCCTGCGCGCGGCGGCGGCGGCCGGCGCCGGAACGATCCTGCTCGGCGTCGGCGGCAGCGCCACCCACGACCTGGGCCTCGGGGCCGTCGGCGCCCTCGGGGTGCGCTTCTCGGGCGCCGCCGGGGAGGCGCTTGACCCGCTGGTCCCCGCGGACTGGCCCTTCCTCAGGTCCATCAAGGGGCGCGTCCCGGAGGGATTCCCGCCGATCCTCATAGCGTGCGACGTCAACAATCCGCTGCTGGGCCCGCGGGGGGCGCTCGCGGTGTACGGGCGCCAGAAGGGCCTCCGGCCCGCGGACGAGGCCTCGCTGGAGGCCGGGACCGCGCGGGTCGCGGCGATGGTCTGCGGGCAGTTCGGCCGGCCAAATGACCTGGTGAACCTGCCCGGGGCCGGCGCGGCCGGGGGGATCGCGTTCGGGCTCATGGCCGTGGCGGGCGCGAGGCTCCTGCCGGGCTTCCCCCTCGTGTCTGCGTGGCTGGACCTGGACCGCAGGCTGGAGGCGGCGGACATGGTGATCACCGGGGAGGGACGGTTTGACGACTCGTCGCTGAGCGGAAAGGGGCCGGGCTCCGTGGTCCGGCGCGCGCTCGCTCTCGGCAAGCTGGTCCACGTCTTCGCGGGCGAGGTCTCCCTGTCCGCAGGCGTCCCCGGGCTCATCGCGCACGCGGTGACCCCGCCCGGCATGGGTCTTGCCGAGGCGCTGGCGAGGGCTGCCGACCTCCTCTCCGAATCCATCGGGCGCGCGGTCTCGGAGGCCTGAAACGTCTCGACCAAGCCCGGGCCGCGGCCGATAAGTTTTCGATGCCCAGAAGTATCCCCCGGTCGCTCAGGCGCGCGCTTTTCGGCGCGGCGCCCCTCGCGATCCTGATCGGGTGCACGGCAAACCCGCCCCCGACCCCGGCGCCCGCGCCCATCGCCGCCCTGCCCGTCCCGACCCCGACACCGGCCCCGCGGGCCGTCGTCGACCCGGCCCACCCGGTGATGCTCGGGATCGACGTCCTCGAGGCGGAGGGGTTCGCGCCGCTGCGCGGCAAGACGATTGGACTCCTGACCCACCCGGCCGGGGTGAACATGCACGGGGTGAGCACGATCGACATCCTGCGGCACGCGCCGGGGGTGCACCTGGCCGCCCTCTTCGGGGCCGAGCACGGCATCTACGGGGAGCTGGCGCGGGGCGTGAACTACCCGGACCGCGTCGACCCGCGCACGGGGCTCATGGTCTTCTCCCTCTACAACGGCATCAGGGTCAACGGGGCGATCGACCGGCCTACGCGTGCCCAGCTGAAGGGCCTCGATGCGGTGGTCATCGACCTGCAGGACATCGGGTCGCGCAGCTACAGCTTCATCGGGGCGATGAAGACCTGCATGGAGGGCTGCTTTGAGAACGGGGTCGAGGTCATCGTGCTCGACCGGCCGAACCCGCTGAGCGGCCTCAAGGTGGACGGCCCCCCGCTCGACCCGCAGTGGATGAGCTATGTCGGGGAGTTCCGGGTGCCGTACGTGCACGGCCTGACGATGGGGGAGCTCGCGACGATGGCGAAGGAGGCGCCGGATATCCTGAAGATCACGGAGGCCGCGCGCGCCCGGGGAAGGCTGACGGTGATCCCGATGCGCGGGTGGAGGCGGAGCATGCGCTGGCCCGACACGGGCCTGCGCTGGGTGCCGACCTCCCCGTTCATCCCGGACTTCTCGGCGGTGGAGGGCTACGCCATGACCGGCCTCGGCTGCCAGCGGGGGGCCTTCAGGAACGGGATCGGGAGCGCCTATCCCTTCCGGGGCGTCTCCTACCACGGCGTCAGGCTGGACGCGCTTGAGCGGGAGCTTCGCGCCCTGAACATCCCGGGGATCGACTTCAGGCGGGTGAGCGTCGCCGACCCGAAGACCGGCAAGCCCGAGCTCGGCCTTTACGTGGAGATCACGGACTTCGACCAGTGGAGGCCGACGGAGCTCAGCCTCCAGATGATGAGGCTTTCCTGCAAGTTCGACCCGCAGAATCCGTTCGCCATGAAGCAGTCCGAGCTCCGCTCGTTCATGATCTACCTCGGATCGACCGACTTCTACAACGAGCTGGTGGCCCGCGGGGCGCGGGCCGACGTGGGGGCCTTCATCCGCGAGTGGCAGGCGAGGAACGCGATCTACCAGCAGCAGAGCCGCCGGTACTGGCTCTATCGCTGAGCCAAGGGGGGGCGTGCGGGCGCCGAAAAAACCGCGTCAAAAAAAATCGCCAAGGGTGCCCGTTGGGGCAAGGTTCACACCCCCCCCATCCGAACCCAGTCCATGAAGTACATCAGCAGGAAATCCAAGATCCGTGTCGCAGTAGTCGGGGCCGGCGCCATCGGCGCGGACCACCTCGCGAGCTTCAAGCTCCACCCGGCGGCCGAGGTCGTCGCGCTCGCCGAGGTCTCGCCCGAGCGCGGGCGCGAGGCGGCCGCGCGCTTCGGGATCCCCGAGCTGGTCACGGACTACAAGGTCCTTCTCGGGCGCGCGGACATCGACGTCATCTCGATCGCGGTGCCGAACTACCTCCACGCGCCGGTCGCGCTGGACGCGCTCAGGGCCGGCAAGCACGTGATGCTCGACAAGCCGATGGCCACGAACGCCCGCGACGCCGCGAGGCTCGTCGCCGAGGCGCGCAAGCGGGGCGTCCTCTTCATGGTCGGGCAGAACCTGCGGTTCAGCGCCGACACCCAGACGGCCCGTCAGGTCGTCGAGGCGGGCACCCTCGGCGACATCTACCACGCGAAGACCTTCTGGACCCGGCGCGCCGGCATCCCGAGGATCGGCTCCTGGTTCACGCAGAAGCGCTTCGCCGGTGGCGGCTGCACCTACGACATCGGCGTGCACGCGCTTGACCGCTGCCTCTACCTGATGGGCGAGTTCGACGCAGCGGCCGTGAGCGGCCAGACGTTCGCGAAGCTCGGGCCGCTCGGCCTCGGCAACGGCGCCTGGGGAAGGGGCGAGATCGACCCGAAGGCGAAGTTCGACGTGGACGACCTCTCGATCGCGCTCATCAAGCTCCGGAGCGGCAGGACGGTCCTCCTCGAGGCCTCGTGGGCCGCCCACGGGCCCCAGAATGACGCGAACGGCACGCAGCTCTTCGGGACCCAGGCGGGACTCCTCATGCCACCGGTCCAGCTTTTCAGGCAGTCGCGCACCGGGTACGTGACCGAGGCGGTCGACCCGCTTCCCCCGCGCGCCAACACCAACCGCATGGTGCACTTCATCGACTGCCTGCTCGGGAAGGCGAAGCCCTTCGTGAAGCCGTCCGAGTCGCTCGCGGTCCAGAAGATCCTGGATGCGATCTACAAGTCGGCGTCGACCGGACGGGAGGTCCGGATCACATGAGCACCGCGGCGAAGAAGAAAAGGACGCCCGTCGCGCTCCAGCTCTGGTCCGTTCGCGACGACATGAAGCGGGACTTCGCCGCCACCGCCGGCGAGGTGGCCGCCATGGGGTACGACGGGGTCGAGCTCGCGGGCTACGGGAACCTCGACGCCAAGGGCGCCAAGGCCGCGCTAGACGCCGCGGGCCTCAAGGTCGCCGGCATGCATGTCAGCTTCCCGAGCCTGTCGAACGACATGACCGGGGTCGTCAGCGACGCGCTCCTCCTCGGGGCCAAGAATGTCGTCTGCTCGTGGTGGCCGCCCGCCCACTTCGTTTCCGCCGCGGCCTGCGAGAGCATGGGCGAGCAGCTGGGCGCCGTGGGCCGCAAGCTCCGCCCGTTCGGGATCCGCTTCGGCTTCCACAACCACGCCAGCGAGTTCAAGGTCTTCGACGGCCGCCCCGCCTTCGACTGGATCCTCGGGGCCGCCGAGCCCCGGGACCTGTTCGCCGAGGTCGACGTGTTCTGGGTGCATGAGGCGGGGTACTCTCCGGAGAAGTTCCTGATCGACCACGGCGCCCGGGTGCCGCTCGTGCACCTGAAGGACGGGAGGGAGCTCGGGACGGGCCCGGTGGACTTCGCCAAGGTCTTCGCCGCGACCGACGCGGTCGGCGCCGTGGAATGGTTCATCGTCGAGCAGGAGGAGTACAACCACGCCCCGATCAAGTCGGTGCGGCTCTGCCTCGAGCAGATGAAGGCGTGGGGACGGGCTTGATCATCTTTCCGAACTAGGAGAACAATCAGCAACACCCCACCATGCCCCGCCCCGTAACCCTGTTCACCGGCCAATGGGCCGACCTGCCCCTGGAAAAGCTCGCCCCCCTCGTGAAGACGATGGGCTACGACGGCGTGGAGCTCGCCTGCTGGGGGGACCACTTCGACGTCGACAAGGCGCTCTCCGGGAAGAAGTACGTCGAGGAGAAGTGGGACCTGCTGCGCGCGAACGGCCTCACCTGCCAGGCGGTGTCCAACCACCTGGTCGGCCAGGCCGTGTGCGACCTGATCGACGAGAGGCACAAGGCGATCGTCCCCCCGGACGTGTGGGGCGACGGCAAGCCCGAGGGCGTCCGCAAGCGCGCGGCCGCCAAGATGATCGCGACGGCCAAGGCCGCCCGGAAGTTCTTCGACGCCCGGCCGGGCAAGCCGGCCGCGGCGTTCCCGGCCGTGGTCAACGGCTTCACCGGCTCCTCGATCTGGCACTCGATCTACGCCTTCCCCCCGACCTCGCAGGAATACTGGGAGAAGGGCTTCGAGGACTTCGCAAGGCGCTGGGGCCCGATCCTCGAGGGTTTCGAGGCCAGCAACGTCAATTTCGGCCTCGAGGTCCACCCGACCGAGATCGCGTTCGACACCGCGAGCGCCCAGCGCGCGGTCGACGCCGTGAAGGGCCACCGCCGCTTCGGCTTCAACTACGACCCCTCGCACCTGGGCTACCAGGGCGTGGACTACGTGAAGTTCATCCGGACCTTCGGCAGCCGCATCTTCCACGTTCACATGAAGGACGTGTGGTGGGGCCACGGCGACGGATCGGCGGGCGTCTTCGGCGGCCACACGAGCTTCGGCGACCCCCGCAGACACTGGGACTTCCGCTCGCTGGGCCACGGCGACATCCGCTTCGAGGACATCATCGTCGCCCTGAACGACGTCGGGTACCGGGG
>Ga0181537_10001975_pt1 | contig 18438 bp, 10 predicted proteins | sample PEATcosm2014_Bin_39_FD_119765 | JGI IMG/M metagenome (GOLD analysis project Ga0181537, IMG submission 119765) | Peatland microbial communities from MTU Mesocosm Facility, Houghton, MI, USA - PEATcosm2014_Bin23_10_metaG | ecosystem: Environmental > Terrestrial > Soil > Wetlands > Peat | place... | reverse complement strand
TTTGCACGCCAATGCAAAACAGAATGAACGAACTGAGGCGAACGATCACGCTCATCGCGACCTCGCCCAGAAGCCTTGCCAATGCCTCTGAGTAACGGTATGCGAAGTAAACCGACAGTGCAATGACGGCCGGTCCGAGGAGAGCGGAGATAAGCAGCATCGGGAACGCATGATGACGCTTATCGGCGTTCGCGCCTAGCGTGACCGCAACCGAGATCGAACCCGGCCCTACGGTGAGCGGCATCGTCAGCGGGTAGAAAGCGCGCTTGGCGATTTCCACCGGCGTCATGGTCTCCACCTTTTCGCCGTGGTTCATATGTTCGCGGCGATTCAGCAGCGACCACCCGGTCGACAGGATAACCAATCCGCCCGCGACTTGGACAACGGGCAGCGAGATGCCGAAGAAGTCCAGGATATGGGAGCCAGTCACGATGGAAACAACGAGCAGCAGGAAGCTGTTCATCGCGATCTTCCGTGAGAGGATGGCGCGGTCTGAGGCCGAATATTCAGGCGTCAGGCTGAGGAAGATTGGCGCACTCCCCAGTGGATTCACGATTGGAAACAGCGCGGCCACGATGAGCAACGTGCTGCCCAGGATGCTCGAAACGTTGATGGCGATCGAGTTCCACATTCACATCAGGATAGAACGATCATGTTATGGCGGCCCCACGGGGCGAGGCTCTTAACATGGAAGCAGAAGAGCTGCGGAGGTAGACATGGTTCCGACAAGAAATTCTCTGGAGGTCTTTTTCAAACCCAGACAGGTGGCGGTGATCGGCGCCACGGAGACCAAGGGCAGCGTCGGCCGCACCATTCTTTGGAATCTGATCAGCAATCCATTCGGGGGCATCGTATTTCCGGTGAATCCGAAACGGCCAAGCGTACTCGGTATCGGAGCGTACCCGAGCATCGGCGCGGTGCCGCAGAAAGTGGATCTGGCGGTTATCGTCACTCCCGCTCCCGCAGTGCCCGCACTCGTGGATGAATGCGTGGCGGCCGGAGTGAAGGGCATCATTATCATTTCCGCCGGCTTCAAAGAGGTAGGAGCCGAGGGCCTCGCACTCGAGCGGCAAATACTGCAATCGGCGCGGCGCGGCAAAGTGAGGATCATCGGACCCAATTGCCTCGGAGTCATGAGTCCGCTGGTGGGGCTGAACGCGACCTTTGCCGGAGCCATGGCGCAGAAGGGAACGGTGGGGTTCCTGAGTCAAAGCGGCGCCCTCTGCACGGCGATTCTGGATTGGAGCTTGAAGGAGCTGGTCGGCTTCAGCGCGTTCGTCTCGATCGGTTCCATGCTCGACGTGGGCTGGGGCGACCTGATCCAATATCTGGGCGAAGATCCGCACACGCGCAGCATTGTCATTTACATGGAATCCATCGGCAATGCGGCGTCATTCCTCTCCGCGGCGCGCGAAGTGGCGCTTTCCAAGCCCATCGTGGTCATCAAGCCCGGCCGGTCTGAAGCAGCCAGCCGGGCAGCGGCCTCGCATACCGGCTCGCTGACCGGAAGCGACGAAGTGCTGGATGCCGCGTTCCGGCGCGTGGGCGTATTGAGGGTCGATTCCATCTCTGACCTTTTTGACATGTCGGAGGTCATCGGCCGGCAGCCGCGTCCGAAGGGGCCACGCCTTACTATCATTACCAACGCCGGCGGCCCCGGCGTGCTGGCGACTGACGCGCTGGTCGGCCAGGGTGGCGAGCTGGCGGTGTTGTCCGAAGAGTCGTTGCAGGCATACAACGGAGTGCTGCCTCCGCATTGGAGTCACAACAACCCGGTAGATATCCTTGGCGATGCGGGCCCCGATCGCTACGCGAAGGCGGTGGAAATCGCCGCGAAAGAACCCGACAGCGATGGACTGCTGGTTATCCTCACGCCGCAGGCGATGACCGATCCGACGCAGACGGCCGCGGCGCTAAAGCCCTATGCGGATCTCGGCGGCAAGCCGCTGCTGGCGTCCTGGATGGGCGGAGCGGAGGTGGCGGCGGGAGACGCGATTCTGAACCGCGCCGGCATCCCCACTTTTCCCTATCCCGATGCCGCCGCGCGCGCGTTTCATTACATGTGGCGCTACAGCTACAACCTTCGCGGCATCTATGAAACGCCCACGGCTCTCGAAGGCTCTGACGTGGACTTGCCGGCGCGTCAGGAAACCACGGCTTTGCTCGAGAGTGCGCGCAACGAGGGGCGCACCCTGCTCACCGAGCAGGAATCAAAGCGCATCCTGGCGGCTTATGGAATTCCTACCGTAACTACGCGGGTGGCGGCAACGGAAGACGAGGCTGCACGCATAGCGGCGGAAACCGGCTACCCGGTGGTGCTGAAGCTGCACTCGCACACCATAACCCACAAGACCGATGTCGGCGGCGTGCTTCTGAATCTCGGCAACGAAGCCGCGGTGCGCGCGGGCTATCAGCAAATTCGGGCCGCCGTCACCGAAAAGGCCGCCGCCGCTCACTTCGAAGGCGTCACGGTGCAGCCCATGATTCGCCAGAGTGAGGCCTACGAGCTCATCCTCGGCTGCAGCATCGATTCGCAGTTCGGCCCGGTGCTGCTGTTTGGAACCGGCGGCCAGTTGGTCGAAGTGTTCAAAGACCGGTCGCTGGCTCTGCCGCCGCTTAATACAACGCTGGCCCGCCGCATGATGGAGCAGACCAGGATTTTCAAGGCGCTCCAGGGTGTGCGCGGCCGCAAGCCGGTTGATCTGGCGCTGCTCGACAGCATACTCGTCAGGTTCTCGCGGCTGATTATCGAGCAGCCGTGGATCAAGGAACTCGACATCAATCCACTTTCGGTTTCCGCCCAACGCATTGTCGCGCTGGATGCCCGCGTGGTTCTACACCCATCTGACCTCGACGAGGCTGATCTGCCCGGACCGGTGATCCGGCCTTATCCCCTCCAATACATCTGGCCGGAACCAATGAAAGACGGTTCGCTGGTGAACATCCGGCCCATTCGCCCCGAGGACGAGCCGTTGGTGGTCGAATTCCACAAGCATCTGTCCGAACAAAGCGTCTATTTCCGCTATTTCCGCGTGATGGATTATCGCCAGCGAGTTGCTCACGAACGCTTGACGCGAATCTGTTTCATCGACTACGACCGCGAGATTGCACTCGTAGCCGAGCGGAAACGCGCCAACGCGGACGGCACAGAGATTCTCGGCGTGGGCCGGCTCGTGAAACTGGCCGGCGGCCGGGAAGGCGAGTTCGCCGTGCTGATTGCGGATCAGGTGCAGCGAAAGGGCCTTGGAAGCATTCTTCTCAGGCGCATTGTGGATATCGCCCGCGCCGAGAAGCTGAAGTGCGTGACGGGTTCCATCCTGACGGAGAACATCGGTATGTTGAAAGTCGCAGAGCGGCTCGGCTTCAAAATCTCGGCGGCCTTGGGCGACGACACCGCCACAGCCCTGTTAGAGATAACTTGAGCTTCGTGTGGGGCAGGTTGGCAACCTGCATCGGGTTGGCAACCCGCCCCTCGCTTCTTTCAGCAACCAGCCTAAACGTCCAGATTCCGCACATCCATCGCGTTCTCTTCGATGAACTTGCGGCGGCTCTCGACGTCTTCACCCATCAGCGTCGAAAAGATCGGCTCCGATTCAGCCAGGTCTTTGATATCCACTTGCAGCAGCGTGCGGGATTCGGCGTTCATCGTCGTCTCCCACAATTGGTTCGCGTTCATTTCGCCCAGCCCCTTATAGCGCTGCACGCTCACTTCGCGCGTGCCTTCGTTGTTCACATAGGCCAGCAAATCGCGCCAATTCGTCAGCACATCGCGCTGCGTTTCCTTCACCACCGTAAACGGCGGCGTGTTGTATTTCGATACCTGCTTCAACAAGCTGCGCAAACGCCGGAACTCCGGAATCGCCAGCGTTTCCGTTCCCAAATAGCGCGTCGCATTGGTGTGGTCTTTGTAGCCCGCCATCCAGGCGGAATGCTCCTCTTCGCGTTCCACCTCCACCTCGAGCTTCGCGGCTCTCAAGCGCTCCGCAAGCAGGTTCACGTTGTGCTCATGCTGAAAATCCGCCTTGGTGTCGATGGGCAGCGACAAATCGGCCACCACTTCCACCACCCGGGGATCGCGCAAGCGCCGCTCCAGGCGGCGCCATACCAGGCCGAGCTCGTAGAGCGTCATCAGAAAAGTTCTCAGCTCACCGCCCTCGATCTTGGTTGCCGCCTGTCCACCACTCCCGCCGATTTCCACCGAGATGTTCTCCGTGGCCCGCCGCAGAATTTCGCGAGTGAATTCCTTGTCGTCCTTGATGTATTTTTCGTACTTGCCCCGCTTGATGCGGTAAAGCGGCGGCTGCGCGATGAACACTTTGCCGCGCGTGATCAGCTCCTGCATGTGGCGAAAGAAAAAGGTGAGCAGCAGCGTGCGAATGTGCGAGCCATCCACATCCGCGTCAGTCATGATGATGATCTTGCCGTACCGCAGCCTCGACAGCTCGAAGTCTTCTCCCTTGCCGATGCCCGTGCCAATCGCGGTGATCATGGCGCGGATTTCCTCATGCCCCAGCATCTTGTCGTACCGGGCCTTCTCCACATTCAGGATTTTGCCTTTTAGCGGAAGTATCGCCTGGTAGCGGCGATCGCGCCCCGCCTTCGCCGTGCCGCCGGCCGATTCGCCCTCCACCAGGAACAGCTCGCAGCGGTCGGGATCGCGCTCCTGGCAGTCCGCCAGCTTGCCCGGCAAACCACCCGAATCGAGAGCGCCCTTGCGGCGTGTCAGATCGCGGGCTTTGCGCGCAGCTTCCCGCGCACGCGCCGCATCAATCGCCTTCGAGACAATCTTGCGCATCACGGCGGGATTCTTGTCGAAGTATTCGCCCAGCTTCTCGTTCACCAGACCAACCACCTGGCCCTGAATGTCGGAGTTAAGCTTCCCCTTGGTTTGCCCTTCGAATTGGGGCTGTGGAAGCTTCACGCTGATCACCGCAGTCAGGCCTTCCCGCACATCGTCGCCGGTCAGCGTCTCCTTCTCCTTGAACATTCCGCCCTGTTGGCCGGCGTAGTTGATGGTGCGCGTCAGCGCGCTGCGGAAGCCGCTCAGGTGGCTGCCGCCATCCACTGTGTTGATGTTGTTGGCGAAGCTGAATACCGTTTCCGAGTAGGCGTCGTTGTATTGCAGCGCCACTTCGATGTAGAGCTTGCCGTTCGGAACATCGCGCTCGCCTTCAAAGTGAATCGGCTTGTCATGCAGCACCGACTTGCCACGATTGAGATGCCGGATGAACTCCGCGATGCCGCCCGCAAAGTGGAACAGCTCCACTCGCGGCTCCCCTTCCGTGCGCTCATCGGTAAGAGTGATTTTGAGCCCTTTGTTAAGGAACGCCATCTGGCGCAGGCGGTTTGCCAGCACGTCAAAGTCAAACCTGGTGGCCGTCATGATGCTGGCATCGGCCTTGAACGTGATCTTGGTGCCGGTCTTGTTCGATTTGCCGGTTTGTTTCAGAGGCGCCAGCGGAGTGCCGCGCTCGTAATCCTGCTCCCAGGTGGCTTTTTCACGCCAGATTTCAAGATGCAGACTCTCCGATAGCGCGTTGACGCAACTAACGCCAACACCATGCAGGCCGCCCGAGACTTTGTATGTGTTTGAATCGAACTTCCCGCCGGCGTGCAGCTTCGTCATCACAACCTGCGCCGCTGAAACGCCCTCTTCGTGCATTTTCACGGGAATGCCGCGGCCATTGTCGACAATGGTCGCCGAATCGTCCGAGTGGAGCGTCACCGCGATATCCGTGCAGTATCCGGCCAGAGCCTCATCCACCGAGTTGTCCACCACCTCATAAACCAAGTGGTGCAAACCCATTTCACCCGTGGAGCCGATATACATAGCCGGCCGCAGCCGCACCGCCTCCAGCCCCTCCAGCACCTTAATGCTGCTGGCGTCGTAACTGGTCTGTTCTATACCTAACGACTGATTCAATTCGTCACCCTTTTTCTGCTCAGTGTTCTCTTTGCGTTGATCCTCTGGTGGCAATTCGGTACTCATGTTGCCCTTGGTATTTGTTCCGAGGCTCTGATCCTGGCACGCGCGAGCCTGGCGAACACCCGACGTGCAAGCAACTTCCCCTTGTGGGGCGGACCCCCTGGTCCGCGGGCGACCCCCCGGTCGCCCACTCGGTCTTCCGCTTCCGCCATTGCGGCCGATAGTCGCCCTGAAACCTCAAATTCGCATTGGCATCACAACGTAGCGGTAATTCATCTCGGCCGGCCCGCCGTGCACATGCAGCTCACCAGCGCTATTAGAATCCTTGAACGAAAAACTCACTTCAGCGCTGTTCACAGCGCGCAGAAAATCGAGCAGATATTGCGAGTTGAATCCGATCTCGGTATCCGGACCGCTGTAATCGAGTGGAATCGATTCCTCACTCTCTCCAGTCTCGGAAATCGAGGAATGCACTTTGACTTCCCCGGCGAGTATCTGCAGCCGGACCGCGCGCGACCGCTCATCAGAGAATTGCGAGACGCGCTCCAATGCGGCTTTCAGCTCGTTGTGCTGCGCTACCACCGAGTGTGGATGCTCATGCGGAAGCACGCGCTCATAATCCGGAAAATTGCCCGTCAGCTTCCGGCTCAACAACAGGCGGTCGCCGATCTTGAAGAATAAGTGGTTCTCACTCCCGGCGAATTCGATCTCCTTATCGCCGGCTTCCGACGCCAGTTTCAGAATCTCGGTCATAGCCTTCTTCGGCAGCAGCGCCCGGAATTGCCCGCCTTCCAGGCCCTCGAGCGGCGACTTGTTCTCAACCATCGCCAGTCGATGCCCGTCGGTTGCCACCATCACCAATCCCGTATCCGCAAGAATCAGTAACGCGCCGTTCAACGTGAACCGCGACTCTTCAGAGGAAATCGCAAAGATAGTCCGGGAAATCATTTCCGCCAGCGCGGCCAGCGGCAGTCTCGCCATTGTCTCCGGCATTTCAGGCAATTCGGGAAAGCTCTCGCGCGACATGCCGGCAATGCGCGTCCGCGACCGGCCGCACAGCAGCGTCACCCAGTAGTTGTCCTGCAGCTTAACCTGGACATCGGCCTCAGGCAGCAGGCGCACATACTCGAGCAGCCGCCGCGCCGGAATCGTTCCCGCCCCTTCTTTCTTCACTCGCGCCGGGCAGGCGCATCGAATGCCCAGTTCGAGGTCCGTCGCTGTCAGCCACACCTTGTCGCCATCGGTCTCAAGAAGAATATTCGACAGAATCGGGATGGTGGTCTTCTTCTCAACCACCCCTTGTGTCAGTCCCAACTCGCGAACTAAATCTGACCTGCTTACCGAAAACTCCATATCGATCCTCTTGGATTCTCTCCCTGCGGGGGATTAGTCTGATGGGCGTTTGCCGTCTCATAGCTCTACTAGTCTTTCTATAAGCTTTTGGGTTTAAAGAAAGAACCGTAGTAGTAGGACCTGTGGAAACGTTGATTTCTCTCTAAATTATAGCAAAATCTACGGGTTTCTGCTCTCGACGACGGTCAATTTCCAGCACCGGAATGTAGCAAAAATCAAGGCTCCTAGGATTTCTCCACACTACCCTCAGATAAATCCGAGCGGCGGGTGTGAATAACCCCACTAAGTTCAGCGTAATGTGTCACTTAGGCTCTGGATCAGCCTGTTTAAATCGTCGTCCGTTCTCCGCATCAGCTCGATTTTCTGTACGGAGTGCAGAACCGTCGTATGATGCTTGCCGCCAAATACGCGACCGATCTCCGGCAGTGAGGCGCTGGTCAACTGCTTGATCAGATACATTGCCACCTGGCGGGGATAAGCAATCTGTTTGGTATTGCTCTTCAACTTGATCTGGCCGGGCGAGAGGTTGAAGTGCTCAGCCACCTTTTTCATGATCGCGTCCATCGAAATCTTCTTCTCCGGCGCGTTCGAGAGGTGTCTGAGCGTTTGCTGAGCCATCGCGAACGTAATGGGTTGGCCGGTGAGAGACGCGACCGCCATCAGGCGCGTCAGCGATCCCTCGAGTTCGCGAACGTTGGTCTTGGTTTTGGTGGCGATGAAAATTCGCACATCCTCGGGCAGGTGTATGCCTTCAGTCTCGGCTTTCTTATCCAGAATCGCCATCTTGGTTTCAAGATCGGGTGGCTGGATATCCACCATGAGCCCCCACTCAAATCGTGAACGTAGCCGCTCAACCAGGCCGGGAAGCTGGTTCGGCGCGGAGTCGCTCGAGATCACGATTTGCTTCTGGTGATCAAAGAGTTCGTTGAATGTGTGGAAGAACTCTTCTTGCGTGCGCTCCTTGCCGGCGAGTATGTGAATATCGTCGATCAGCAGCACGTCGGCGGAACGATAGTGCCGGTGGAAGTGCGGCATCCGATCCAACTTGATGCAGCTGATCATTTCGTTCATGAAGCGCTCGCTTGATGTATAAACCACATTCAAGCCGCCGAAATTCTTCAGCAGGTTCCAGCCGATGGCGTGCATCAGGTGTGTCTTGCCAACCCCAACGCCGCCATAGATGAAGAGGGGATTGTAGCTGCGCGACGGTGTTGTGGCAACCGCCAGCGCCGCCGCGTGAGCGAACTGGTTCGACGAGCCAACCACGTAGTTATCGAAAGTCAGGCGCGGGTTGAGCCAGGAAACTGAATTCTCAAACTGTGGCTCGGCAAACGCCGCGGTGAGAGCCGGAGTGGCGCCTCCACCGTCGCCGCGAACGGGGTGGTGGCCGTTGCCGCCATTGCCGGTGACATGGTATTCCACTCTGGCTACGGGCAATGCCAGCTCCGTAATCGCGCGGCGAACGTCCGACTCGTATTTCTGCCGGATCCACTGCGCCGTAAACTCGTCCGCCACGCCCACCAGAAGCTGATGGTCCGCAAACCGCTCAAGCTCGGTGCGGTGAACCCAGTTCTGGTACGCATCAGGACTAAGCGTTTCCGCCAATTTCTCTTTGATTTGCTCCCAAACGTTACTCAAAGCTGGGCCTCCCGGAATTGTTTCACGCAAGACGGCAAGGGTTTCCCACATGTTTTCCACACCTGTGGAAATCCCTGATCCTCGAGCGGGAATGGGCGTCGGATTCTCAGTCCAGGGGGGAGTGAATTGGACTGTTAGATGAACGCTAGACTGCTCGCCCCGGATGACAGTCTAGCATAGGGAAAAGCGTTGCAGCGCCTTATTTATTCACGACGTAACGCATTGAAAAATATGCCAATTAAAACAGTTGACATTTTGGCGTTGCTGGAGTTATTCACAGTCGGTGACTAACCGGGAATCGATAAACCCCGGTGTTGCAATCTGATGAATTGACTTCTCGAACAATGTCGTTGGAGAATGTTAATTAGCGCGTCCGTAGCGCGGGAGTAACTCAGCTGGTAGAGTGCGACCTTGCCAAGGTCGATGTCGCGGGTTCGAATCCCGTCTCCCGCTCCAAATACCCCTTCCAAACCATTCGTGGGGCAGGCGATCTTGTCGCCTGCCAGCAGCCGCCCGTCCCTACCGCCGTTTCGGTTTTATCACGATCGGAGTCGCCTCAAACCCAAAATTCTCCCGCAGCCGGTTCACCAGAAATCGCTCGGCCGAAAAATGCAATTTGTTCGCCTGATCCGTAAACGCCACGAAAGTCGGAGGGCGAACGCTGGCCTGTGTCATGTAGTACACCTTGAGCTCGCCTTCAAACTTCAATTGCTGGACGAACCGATTGAGCTCCCCTGTGGATACGCGTTTGGAGGCTGAGTCGTAGGCATGGCGAACCGCGGTGAAGATACGCCTGATCCCTTCGCGGTTCAACGCCGACGCAAAGATGATGGGAGCATACTCGAGAAATTTCAGCTCATCGCGGATGCTCTGCGTAAACGCGCGCTTGCTCTTGCCCTCCGCGGCGTCCCATTTGTTCACCACCAGAATCACCGCGCGGCCTTCTTCCTTCGCGTAGCCCGCTATGGTCGCGTCCGCTCCCAACACGCCTTCAACCGCGTCAATCATCAGCAGCACCACGTTGGCCATGCGGATGTTGCGGCGCGCCATCACCACGCTGAGCTTCTCTGTCATTTCCGTGGTCTTGCCCTTGCGGCGAATACCGGCGGTATCCACAAACCGGTACGTCACGTTGCCTTCAACCACCGTCTCGTCCACGGAATCCCTCGTCGTGCCCGCCACTGGCGACACAATCGCTCGTTCGGAGCCCACCAGCGCATTGAGCATGGTCGATTTCCCCACGTTGGGCCGGCCAATGATCGCCACCTTAATACGCCGCTGCTGGCTCTTTTCCTCTTCGAGCAAGGTCCTCTGTTCTTCGGTGAACGCGGGAAAAGTTGCCGTGACATGACCAAGCAGATCGCCGAGTCCGAGCTTATGTTCGGCCGAGACCGCAAACGGATCGCCGAGACCAAGCGAATAGAACTCGGGCACCAGGTCCTCGCGCGCCTTTACATCGATCTTGTTCACAACCAGCGTAATCGGCTTATTCAACGTCCGCAGCAACTGCGACAGGTCGCGATCTGCGGAAGTAATCTCCGCGCGGCCATCCACCACAAACAGGATATGGGCCGCGTCTTCCAGCGCCACGCGCGCCTGCTTGAGGATTTGAGTCGGAATGAGTTGGTCGTCGTGCGGAATAATGCCGCCCGTGTCGATCAATCCAAACGGCTTTCCGTGATAATTGGCCTCGCCGAAAATACGGTCGCGCGTCATGCCCGGTTCATCGCCGACAAGCGAGCGCCGATTGCCCAGAATCGCGTTGAAAAGGGTGGACTTGCCGACGTTGGGCCGCCCCACGATGACCACCGTGGGCAGCAACTGCGCTGTGGTGGTTGCCAAATTCAAGCTTCGCACAATACGCGACTTACTCGCTTCTTCCCCAGCCCCATGCGTCAGCTTGGGGTTATTTCCACAGCCGTCTCCCCGCTTCTTACCCCGTCAGCAACTGCAACTCTTGTTTGCCGGAACGCAATGCTGTTACTTTTGTGCCGCATGAGACCATGGAAGTGGAACTAATGGCCGCAGAAAAATCCGCAAACATCAGAAACATAGCAATCATCGCCCACGTTGACCATGGAAAAACCACATTGGTGGACGCGATGCTGCGCCAAAGCGGCATTTTCCGCGCAAACGAGGAAGTTGCCGACCGCGTGATGGATTCCAACGCGCTCGAACGCGAGCGAGGCATCACGATTCTCGCAAAAACCACGGGCGTGCGCTATCACGGCAACAAGATCAACATCGTGGACACGCCTGGCCACAGCGACTTTGGCGGCGAGGTGGAGCGGGCGCTGAAGATGGTCGATGGCGTGATGTTGTTGGTGGATGCCAGTGAGGGCCCGCTGCCGCAGACCCGCTACGTATTGGTAAAGGCACTTGAAGCGCGCTTGCCGCCTATTGTCGTGATTAACAAGATCGACCGGCCCGACGCTCGCGTGCAGGAGGTTGTGAACGAAGTTTTCGATCTCTTCATCGATCTCGACGCCAACGAGGAGCAACTCGACTTTCCCATCGTCTACACCAATGGCCGGGCCGGCATTGCCAAGCTGAAAATGGAAGACGAAAGCGATAATCTGCAGCCTTTGTTTGAGACGATACTCAACCACATCCCCGCGCCGCAGGGCGATCCGGATGCCACCTTGCAGCTGCTGGTGGCCAATCTCGATTACAGCGAATACTTGGGCCGCCTGGCGATCGGGCGCGTGTTTAGCGGAACGCTTCGGCTCGGCGACGACGTCAGCATCGCCAAGCTCGATGGCTCATTTCAGAAAACGCGCATCACCAAGCTTTACTCCTTTGAGGGGCTGAAGCGCGTGGACGAGACCGTGGGCGTGCCAGGCGACATTCTGGCCATAGCCGGCGTGGAAGGGATCACCATCGGCGAGACCATCACCGCGGCGGAAAATCCGAATCCTCTGCCCCCAATCCAAATCGACGAGCCGACCATCGCGATGACGTTTACCATCAACAACTCACCCTTCGCCGGGCGGGAAGGTCAGTTTGTAACTTCGCGCAACCTTCGCGATCGTCTTGACAAGGAGTTGCTCACCAACGTTTCGATCAAAGTGGAGGAGGCAGGCGGCCCCGATGCCTTCAAAGTAATGGGCCGTGGTGAACTGCAGTTGGCGATTCTGATTGAGATGATGCGCCGCGAGGGATACGAGCTGCAGGTGGGTAAACCCGAAATCCTGACGCGCCGCATAAACGGGGAACTGCATGAGCCCCTCGAGCGGCTGGTAATCGATTGCCCCGAGGAGTTCATTGGCGTCGTGATCGAGAAAATGGGCCGGCGCAAAGGCAAGATGAACAAGATGGTGAATCATGGCTCGGGCCGCGTGCGCCTCGAGTTCCTGGTGCCGTCGCGCGGATTGATAGGCATGCGGAGCGAAATGCTGACCGATACCAAAGGCACCGCCATCATGAACTCGCTCTTTCACGGATACATTCCGTGGCAGGGCGAAATTGAATCGCGCCCCACCGGATCGCTGGTGGCGGACAGGGCGGGTGTTGTTACCGCATACGCCATTTTCAACCTGCAAGAGCGCGGCGTGATCTTCACCGAGCCGACCGCCGCGGTTTACGAAGGCATGATTATCGGAGAGAACGCCAGAGGCAGTGACCTGGACGTCAACATCGTCAAGGAAAAGAAGCTGACCAACATGCGTTCATCCACCGCCGACGAAGCCATCCGGCTGGTGCCGCCGAAAGTCCTCAATCTCGAACAAGCGATCGAGTTTATCCGCGACGACGAGCTAGTGGAAGTGACGCCAAAATCGATACGCCTGCGAAAGAAGACCCTCAAAGCGAACATGCGGTGAGGCAGGCCTGCTGACGTGGCGCGGGCACTCGTGCCTGCCGTGTCGAGATTCGTCTCGACACATGTCGGCTGCAGCGGCAAAGATGCACCGCGGGCAAGCGTCGGAGTGCGAGAAATTCGAACTAACCGAGCCTGTTCTTCAGTAGTTCCGTCACCGCACCCGGATTCGCCTGCCCTCGGCTAGCCTTCATCGCCTGGCCAACCAGGAACCCAAGCACCGCGGTCTTGCCGCTCTTGAACTGCTCTACCTGTTTCGGGTTCGCGGCCAACACGTCGTCGATGATCTTCTCGAGGGCGCCGGAATCGGAAATCTGTCTCAGCCCTTCGCGCTCCATAATCAATGCGGGCGCGTCGCCGGTTTCGAACATCTTGGGCAGAATCTCTTTGGCCAGCTTGCCGCTCAACTCTCCTTTGTTGATGAGCGCAACCAACTCACCCAAATGAACCGCGCTCACCGGCGACTCCTCCACCTGTTTGCCCGCCGCGTTCAGCAACCCCATCAGATCGCCGACCACCCAGTTCGCAGTCGCCCGGCCATCTCCCGAAGTCTTTGCGGCAGTCTCAAAGTAATCGCCAATTTCGCGCGTCAGCGTCAATACTTGAGCGTCGTATTCGCGAAGCCCATACTCCCTGACAAATCGCACCCGCCGTTCCGCCGGCAGTTCGGGCAGCCGCGAGTTCACTTCATGCAGCCAGTGCTGGCTGATGCGCAGTGGAACCAGATCGGGCTCCGGAAAGTAACGATAGTCATGCGCGTGTTCCTTGCTGCGCATGCTAACCGTTTGCCCCGTGTCCGGATTGAAAAGCCGCGTCTCCTGCGCCACTTTGCCGCCGGATTCAATCAATTCAACCTGGCGCCGTATCTCGTATTCCAAAGCCTGCTTCACGAAGCGAAAAGAATTCACATTCTTTACTTCCGCTTTCGTCCCGAATTTATCGGCGCCGCGCAGCCGTACAGAAACGTTCGCATCGCAACGTAACTGGCCTTTTTCCATGTCACATTCGGAAACGCCAACGTACTGAAGCAGCTGCTTCATCTCAGTCAAGTAAGCATAGGCTTCGTCCGCGGTGCGAATATCCGGCTCGCTGACAATCTCGATCAGCGGCGTACCCGACCGGTTCAAGTCGACGTAAGTGTAGCGATCGGAATCCTTGAAGCCGTCATGAATACTCTTACCGGCGTCGTCCTCCATGTGCACGCGCGTGACACCGATCCGCTTCGAATCACCATTGACATTGATATCCAGATAGCCATGCTCGGCCAGGGGCTGATCGTATTGCGAAATCTGATAGCCCTTGGGCAGGTCGGGATAGAAATAGTTCTTGCGAGCAAAGCGCGAAAAAGGGTTCACACGGCAGTGCAGCGCCATCGCCGCCTCGATGGCAAATTCCACCGCCTGCCGGCTCAACACCGGAAGCGCGCCGGGCAATCCGAGGCATACCGGACAGACGTTAGTGTTGGGCTCGGCTCCAAAACCGATCGGGCAGCCGCAGAAAATCTTCGTCTTCGTGCCCAACTGCACATGAACTTCGAGCCCAATCACCGGCTCATACTTGGCCAGAACTTCCTCTGCAGTAGCGGTCGCCAACATGTTTCGATTGTAACTGTGGCACAGCCTTCAGGCTGTGGTTTTGCACCGATTGTAACTGTGGCACAGCCTTCAGGCTGTGGTTTTGCACCGATTGTAACTGTGGCACAGCCTTCAGGCTGTGGTTTTGCACCCTTATGGCCGCCAGGCCATTTCCACCCTGCTACCGCCGCTTCTCCGGCACCACCGGCAAACCATACTTCATTCGCAAAGTAATCAACGGTTGCGGCACAATCTTCGCGCCCGGAGCCAGCCGAAAACGCCACTTCTGCCCAATCCGCGCCAGCAGCAGCACACCCTCCATCCACGCGAACCTCTCGCCAATGCACACTCGGGGGCCGCTGCCGAACGGGATGTACGCCATTCTTGGACGGCCGGGGCTCGGCGACATCCAGCGCTCGGGCACAAACTCCTTAGGCTCGGCCCAAAACCGTGCATCGTGGTGCATAATCCAAGGCGAAACGAAGAAGATTGTATTCGCCGGGTAGCGCCGGCCCCCCATCTCAAAGTTCTCGATACTGATGCGCCCGATCACCCAGGCCGGCGGGTACAGCCGCATCGATTCGGCCAGCACCGCATAGGTGTAGCGCAGCGAATCGACATCCCCGGCCACTGGTGCGCGGCCGCCGAGCACCCGGTCCAGCTCCTCGAAAAAAGCCTGCTCGGATTCCGGATGTTTCGCGAGCAGATACCACGTCCACGCAAGAGCATTCGCGGTCGTCTCATGGCCGGCCAGAAACAAGGTGAGAATCTCGTCCCGAATCTGGCGGTCGGTCATCTTTTCTCCGGCGTTCTCCGTATCCTGAGCAACCAGCAGCATGGAAAGCAGGTCGCCGAAGTCGCCGCCCGATGCGCGCCGCTCGGCAATCATGCCGTAAACCAGCCGGTCCAACTGTTGCTTGGCTTGATGAAATCGTCGCGCCGGTCCTATCGGCAACTTGAGTAACGCGGGGGCGAACGGAGATGTCATCAGCCGGAACATGCGCATCACCGTGGCAGCCATTTCACCAATCGATTTCGCGTCGCCGCGCACATCCGAGTTGTAAAGCGCCTTGGAGACGATCGACATCGTGAGTTCGACGATCTCCCGGTGCAGGTTCACCACCGCCCCCGGCTTCCAGGTGGTGTCCCAACGCGCCAGCCACTCATCGGTTAGCGAAACCATGATCTCGCCGTAGCCGCGCAGGCGATCGCTGTGGAACGCCGGTTGCACCAGCCGCCGCTGGCGCATATGCAATGGCTCCTCGCTGGTCAACAGTCCTTCGCCAAGCAGCGCTTTCGCGCGCTTCAAGCCCAGACTCTTTGTGAAATTGGCGTTCGCCTTTACCAGTACCTCTTGAATCAGCGTTGGATCTGAAATCAGGTACCCGCGCATGTGGAAGAAGCGGAATGGCGCAATGTCGCCGTGGCGCTCATGTAGCTCTTCCAATACACCCAGCGGGTCGCGCCGGAACCGGCTTGCGACTCCGAACGGAGACAAAAGAGCCAGGAAATTAGCGGGCTTCACGAGCGGCTACGCCAACGCGAAGCGTTGACCGCGGCCCCAATCACCGCCACCTCTTCGCCCCCTGTCACTACCTCGAGCGAATACCCTTGCAGCGGGGATAATTTCACCATCTCATTCAGGTACTCACTCAACAGCGTCATGTTTACGAAGCGCGCATTGATGCCCGTGACAAAGAACTTGCCGGGCCCATCGAGATGAATACTGGTGGCCGTGCCGGCGGCCAAAGCGCGGTGCCACAGTTTGACGAACTCCACACAACGGTGGTCTCCGCCCAGTGCTTGCTGGAATATTTCCTCTGGCTCCATATCCATGAACCGCAGGCGCATTGCCCTTTGGCCCATGATGCCTTCCAGGTGCCCCGAACCGCCGCAACCGCAGAAATGCTCCCTGGGGTCGAGCGTGACCACCGAATGCCCAGCTTCCCAAGCCCCCTCGTGGTACGGGTAGCGCCCATAGCCGATCCCGTTGCCGAGCGTCCACACACGAATCAGCCGATCCAGGTGATTGCGTGTGGCAGCCAGACCTGCCGCAAAAATGTCAGCGTCATTAAAGCAAACGATGGGCAGCTCACCCAGATACGGCTGAAGTGCATCCTTCAATAGCTGCCCAATCTGGGAGCCCTTTAGCTGCGGAAGGTTGGGCGAATCCTCAATCACGCCGCGCCGGATTATTCCCGGAAACCCCACTCCCAAATAAGCCACGCCCTCGAGGCTGCCCAAATGGAGCACCTGTTCAGCCACCTGCCGCGCGATCAACTCCGCCGGCAATCCAACCAGGGCGTCATCAACTTCCGCATCGTCTGGAAAGCTGCTGATTTTGCCGGCCAGCCGGTCATTTTCGATCAGCCCTGCCGTGATCCGCTCCGAAACCAGAACTCCAATGCCTTTGGTCATGCCTGCCGCCTTCCTACGTGGTCGCTAGTGCGCGAGCTTGTTCAGTCCATTGAACGCAGCGGCTTTATAGCACTCGGCTAACGTTGGGTAATTAAACACTGTGTTCACAAAGTAGTCCACCTTGCCCTTCAAAATGAGCACGGCTTGTCCGATGTGCAGCAGTTCCGTGGATCCTTCGCCGATGATATGGACTCCCAATAGCTCGAGCGTGTCCCGGTGGAAGATCAGCTTCAGGCGTCCCGTGGTATCGCCCAGGATCTGGCCCCGCGCGATCTCCCGATAGTAGCCTACACCCACTTCATACGGCACATCCTCATCCGTGAGCTGTTCTTCCGTTTTGCCGATAAACGAAATCTCGGGGATTGTGTAAATACCGAACGGGAAATACGCTGGATTAGACGTCACCGGCTTGCCATAGGCATGCGCCACCGCGGCACGCCCCTGCTCCATCGACACTGAAGCGAGCGACGGAAAGCCGATTACATCGCCGGCCGCATAGATGTGAGGCTGGCTGGTGCGATAGTGTTCATCCACCTTGATACGCCCGCGGCTGTCCGCCTCGATCCCCGCCGCCGCGAGGTTCAACTCATCCACATTCCCCTGCCGGCCCACCGAGTAGAGCAGCGCGCTTCCGGAGAGCCGCTTGTTGCTTTCGAGCGTTGCCACGACGCCGCCCTCGGGAGTCTCTTCCACGCTCTGCACTTCTTCGTTCAGGCGCATCGTAACGCGATGGTCGCGCAAATGGTACGAAAGCGCCTCGACTATTTCCTGATCGGCGAACTCCAACAGGCGCGGCCGTTTCTCAACCAGCGTCACCCGAACACCCAGAATCGCAAACATGCACGTGTATTCCACGCCAATCACGCCCCCGCCCACCACGATCAGCGTTTTCGGAATCTCGGGCATATCCAGAATCTGATCCGAATTGATGATGGTTCGCGCGTTGATCGGCACCTTCGGCGACGCCGCCGGCTTGGTTCCGGTCGCAATCACCACCAGGTCGCCGGTTACTTCGCTGATGCCCTTGACGCTGACGATCTGCAGGGTGTGAGGGTCCTTGAAGCTCGCCGTGCCCGTCAGGACCTCAACCCCGTTGCGCGAAAGCTGGGCCTGCGTGACATCCACTTCGGTCTTGATGACGTGCTGCACGCGAAAGGAAAGGTCGGCCATCGTGACCTTCTCTTTTGGGCGGTAGTTCACACCATAAATGTTCTGGTAGTTATACCCCGAAAAGTGGAGCACGGCTTCGCGCAAGGTCTTACTCGGGATGGTGCCTGTGTTGATGCAGGTGCCCCCCACCACTTCGCGCCTCTCAATCAGGGCCACTTTCTTGTTGCTCTTGGCGCCCTGAATGGCAGCCCGTTGACCCCCCGGACCGGAGCCAATAACGACCAGATCAAAATGAGCCATAGGAGAAGTGCGTAACTGAGTATAACCCGCGGGATGCTACCCCGCAGCCATGTGGCACAGCCTTCAGGCGTATGTGGCACAGCCTTCAGGCTGTACGTGGCACAGCCTTCAGGCTGTATGTGGCACAGCCTTCAGGCTGTATGTGGCACAGCCTTCAGGCTGTACGTGGCACAGCCTTCAGGCTGTATGTGGCACAGCCTTCAGGCTGTATGTGGCACAGCCTTCAGGCTGTATGTGGCACAGCCTTCAGGCTGTATGTGGCACAGCCTTCAGGCTGTATGTGGCACAGCCTTCAGGCTGTA
>Ga0181537_10001974_pt1 | contig 18448 bp, 20 predicted proteins | sample PEATcosm2014_Bin_39_FD_119765 | JGI IMG/M metagenome (GOLD analysis project Ga0181537, IMG submission 119765) | Peatland microbial communities from MTU Mesocosm Facility, Houghton, MI, USA - PEATcosm2014_Bin23_10_metaG | ecosystem: Environmental > Terrestrial > Soil > Wetlands > Peat | place... | reverse complement strand
CTTCAAATCAAAGCGGTCAATAGCAACGCTCATGCTTGACTCCGCGTGACCAGGAGCCATGCGCCTGCACGTCCGTGACGTGACCTACTAGCCGCGACCCCTTGGGAATCATCACCCCATCGGCGGTCTTCTCTAGCCCCGTGGTCTTCACCACGACTGCATCGCCGGCTTTCGCGGTCCTCAGGTTGAGATTGTCTATCTGTTCGCAGCTCGCTGGCTGCTTCTCTGCCACAGCCTTCGCGTTTCCCGGGTCCAAGGCGCTGCCTGTTCCTGCCTTCGCGCTTCCGCTCGCCGATTGCACGACTTGAGCACCGCCCGCACTGGCGGTAGCGCTCGGTTGAGCGCTCGCTTCCTGTTGTTTCATCGCTGACGAAAGACACAGCAAACTGACCAGAATCACTCCGAGCATGATGAACGTCTTCATGAGCGGCTCTCCATTAAACAGATAATCAAATCCTGCAGCATTCTTAGATTGCGCGATTCGCGCAAACCCGAACGCAGCGACAATGGCTTGGAATGTAATTTTGGCCGCCGAGTTGTCTCGATTCGGAGAGGACTCGCTCTAAAGTAATGGGGGGCCTGCAGATTTAGATTTACTTGGCGACGCGCTCTGGGTAGGCGAGAAACCAGAATGGTTTAGTTCCCAGACGATGGCGCAAAATAGCCCTTGCGCACCTGGACTTTGGTCCCCTGTCCGCATTCCACCGAAACATGGCGGAAGGTGCCGTCCTGCTTGGCGTCAGACGGTGTATAGCTGGCCACATATTGCGTGCGCAACTCGTCCTCGATCTGCTGGAAAGCCGCCTCAAGCTTATTGCCGTTGTTGCCTACGTTAATCAGGCGTCCGCCCGTCTCGTCAGACAGCTTCTTGGCCGCCGAGTAGCCCCCGTATCCCATCCCGAAGTTCCCGTAAAACCCCGTGTCGGCAATCAGGATCACGTAAATGATCACGTTGGATCTTTCCGCGGCGGCGATGGCATCCTGAATCTTTGTGTCGCTGCCCTCGTCCTCGCCATCCGTGAGAATGATCATGGCCTTGCGGCCCGATTCCTGATTCAGCTTTTGCCGCGAAGCCAGATAAATGGCGTCATAGAGCAGCGTCCCCTTGGGCGTTCCGTGAACAGGAACGGGTCCTTGTCCGATCCCAGGTATCCCTGCCGCGCCGTTGCCTCCGGCCGTATTGATTTCAGCCTTGTTCATCGCCCGCGCCAGCAGATGCGGATTGTTGGTGTAGTCCTGCAGCAGGTCGACATTCACGTCAAACGACAGCAAAAACGCTTCATCCTTCTGACGCAGCACTTGCTCTAGAAACCGGCTGCCGGCCTGTTGTTCCAGCGGCAAAACATTTTGCTGGCTGCCCGATGTATCCAGCAGAATTCCCAGCGTGAGCGGCTGGTTGGTTTCCGCAACGAAATTCTTCACCGTCTGCGGCACCTTGTTCTCAAGCACTGAGCAGTCCTGCTTGGTCAGGTGCGGCACGAGGTTGCCGTCCTTGTCCTTCACCGTGAAAAAAAGGTCGACCAGGTTGACCTGGAATTTGAAAGTTGCCATCGACTGATCTTCAGCCGGCGCATCAGGAGCATTACTCACCGGCGGCGCGTCCGGAGAAGGTGCAAGCTGCGCCCATCCCGCCATACACAATCCTGGCAGAGTAAGCAACAGGGCGACGGCTGTCCGGCACTTGCGCATCGTATTCAGATAGACGGACTCCAGACCTCGAAGAGAGCATAACCTAACTGTTTCGATCAATGTGGGCAACCTGAGGCGGGCTGGCGCGTCTGATACTCTGACGAGTGCAGCAAAGAGTATGCTTTCGGCCGCGCACGCTGCGGTTCTAAAGCCGTTACGCGCTTATGGCGTGGTTTCCGGAGGAAGAGAATTCAGTGACGTTCGGATCAAAATTCAAGACGCTGGCGGCCGCCTCAGTTCTCGCGCTCGCTGCCGGGCTGATAGCTCAACAGCAGACTCAACAGCCCGCCGTTCCTGACGCGCCCACTCCTCAGAACGCTCCTTTGACCAATGTCACCGGCCCCATCTCGCCCGGCATCGGCGCCGGCACCGATGCATCCCAGGGCGCTGCCTCCTCCTCAACCACTCAGCAGGCGGCTCCCATTCCTCCGCCTCCTCCACCCCCGAGTCAAACCCAGACCACCCCGCCTGATTCCGCAACTCCCGAGGAAATTGGGAAAATCCTTAATATCAATGTCACTTACGTTGAAGTTCCGGTGACCGTAAAGGATTCCAAGGGCAATCTGGTTCCGGGTCTCACTTGGCGCGACTTCCGCGTCTTCGAAAACGGAAATTACGAGCCGCTCAAAATCTTCACCGTCGATCCCGCCCCTCTATCCATCGCGTTTGTAATCGACCAGAGCCTCACCTCAGACGTGATGGCCCACGTAAACGATTCGCTGGGTGCGATTCAGGGCGCGCTATCGCAATACGACGAGATTTCTGTCTTCACCTACAGCCACATCGCCACCGAGCGCACCGGCTTCACCGGCGCTCAGAGCGCCCGTGTTCCCGCAGTTCTGGCTCTGACCAAAGCAACCGGCTCCGAAGAACTAATTCCGATAAATAGCGGGCCTATGACCGGCTGCAACATCCACGTCAACGGCAACTGCGCCGATCCAAATCTGCAAGAGGGCCGTTCGGTTGGCGGCGGCGGTGGCGTCATCACCATTCCCAAAGAAGTCCACACCCTCAACGACGCCATCCTTGCCGCTGCTAAAGAGCTCTCCACTCGCCCCAAGGGCCGTCGCCGCATTATCTACGTCGTCTCTGACGGCAAAGAAGCGGGCAGCAAGGCCACTTACAAAGATGTGCTCCGCTATCTGCAGACCTATAACATCGCCGTTTGGGGCACGCTGGTGGGCGATTCCGCCCGCTGGGGCGAGGGCTACCTCAGCCGATTCCATATTCCGTTTCAGATGAATGACAACCTTCTCATCAAGTACATCTACGCCACCGGCGGCCAGCCCGACTCTGAAAAGGACCGCAACGGCATCGAGAAGAGCTACGCCAAGATCGCTGAGGAAGCGCGAACCCAGTACACTCTCGTCTACGTAACCCACGAGTCCGTCTACGACGGCAAATACCGCAGCATTGATGTCCGTGTAGACCGGCCCGGCATGGACGTGATCGCCAAGCGCGGCTACTACCCATCGGCCTCTGACCTTCGCTGAAACTCGCCGCGCATCAGTCCATCGTTCGAAACTCAAATCAAAAGGCCTGCGGCGTCAGCCACAGGCCTTTCTGATTTCTCGCGCTACTCTAAAGCGCAATCCTGGTGCAACAATCTTTCGATCCGCTGTCGCTCCGCCCTTACTTCTGCTCGGTGGGGGTCGAGTTCGGCGGTGGCGGCGGATTATTCTGCGCCGTTTGTGTGGGCGGTGTCGGTTCAGTCACGCCTTTCAAGCCTTCCTTAAACCCTTTCAGCCCTTCACCGAGGCCCTTGCCCAGCTCCGGCAGCCTCTTGGCGCCAAACAAGACAAACGCCAATATGGCCAATACGATGAGGTGCCATGGCTGCAGAAAATCGCCCATCTTGAGTCCTCCGCGCACCGGCAACCGCCGGCCCGCTATCACACACTATTGTCGCACAAAGTCAATCGGCTCCGGTGACGGATGCCACTCGACTTGAGTACGTTCAATTCACCTTCGCTGGATTGCCTAGACGCTCCGTCACCATCGCAAAAAAACTATGCAGGTCCTCTTCTTCCCCGATCGTGAGCCTCCGATAGACCTTGATCAGCGGGAAAAGCCTCGATCCGCGCACATCCACCGCCGGAACCGCCACCGCCCCGCCGGGATAAGGCGTCATCTCCCACGTGCCGGCATAGCGCGCCCGCAGCACTTCGCCCAGGTAGCTGCCCCATAGGCGCACCTCAAAATCGAGGTCTAGCTCCGGGCTCTCGCCCACCCTCACCAAAATCTCGTCCAGCGCGTCGATCGAGTCAGCGCTGAAATCCAGCGTTAATTCAAACGCGGCCCGCGCCTGTTCTGTTGCGGCCCGCGCGTAGCCCTCCATCATGGCTCCCAGGTCCGGGAATTGGGCCCCTTCCAATCGCTTGCGTAGATCGCTCATTCCTCTCTAGGTTACTCCGCCTACTGCCCCGCATCGGACCCGAAAACGCACGGCGCTTGGCACTTATGGCACACTTGGAAGTGACGTTTGGAGTGTGAACCGATCATGAAGATGTTCAGATTCATTTCCCTTGCCGCAATCATCGCTCTCGCCGCAGGAACGGCAAATTCAGCCGGTCGTGACATCTACCCCGATCCCTCGCAGGCTAAGGCCGACCTAGCCGCCGCCTTCAAGTCAGCCGCCGAATCCCACCGGCGCATCCTCTTGGATTTTGGCGGCAACTGGTGCGGAGATTGCCAGGTGCTCGACATCTATTTCCACGATCCTGCCAACCGCCCCATCCTCGATTCCAATTTTGTTCTCGTCCACATCAACATTGGCCACATGGATGAAAATCTCGACATCGCCCGGGAATACGGCGTTCCTTTGGAGAAAGGCGTGCCCGCGCTCGCTGTCCTCACTGAGAAGGGAAAGCTGATCTACAGCCAGCGAGAGGGCCAATTCGAAGCCATGCGCCGCATGGAATCGTCCGCGGTCACCCAATTCCTCGTGCAGTGGAAGCCCACAAAACCTGGCTGCTCCGCCGTCGTGGTCAACTGCTGACATCAGATCGCCGCGATCGGTGCGGCATTCCGCGCTTTACCGGGAGACTGACCGTTGATCTTCGACCTTGTAAGCGGCCCCAAAAGTGACACCTACAAATTGCTGATCGGCCTGGTGGCCCCTCGGCCGATCGCGCTCATCACCAGCATGGACGAGCGGGGACGGCTCAACGCCGCGCCATTCAGCGCCTATAACTACCTTTGCACCGATCCGCCCATCATCGGCGTGGGCGTTGCAAATCGGCCCGACGACGCATTCGTGCCCAAAGATACAGCCCGCAATATCCGTCGCACCGGCGAGTTCGTGGTCAACATCGTCACAGAAGATATCGCCGAGCAGATGAATGTATGCGCAGTCGATTTTCCGCCCGAGATGAACGAGCTTGAGATCGCCGGATTTACGACTGCGCCCTCGCAAGCCATCAGAACGCCGCGGATTGCGCAGGCGCACGCGGCCCTCGAGTGCCGCGAACACACCACCCTCGAGATCGGCCGCTCGCGCATCATCCTGGGGCGCGTTGTGGCCGCATATGTTGAAGATCGTTACGTCGATCCGGCCGGCCCCTACATCAAGGCAGAAGAATTACACGCCGTGGGCCGCATGAACGGGTTGGGAAAGTACGTGCGCACGCGCGATGCTTTCCTGTCGATTCATCGGATGTCCTACGAGGACTGGAAGAAAAAGCAGGCGGACAGCTAAGAGACTATTGGCTCAGTGGCGCCAGGCGCTTGGTGTTCTGATAGGTATACGTGATGCGGTGAATCACTGTAATTGTCGACAGCACCGCCAGCACCCACAGCACCGGAGCCATCACGCCCCAGCGATTAAACAGCGCACCCAGAATCACCAGCACAATGCGTTCCGGCCGCTCCATGAATCCCACCTTGCATTGGCCGATCAACGCCTCTGCGCGCGCCCGCGTGTAGCTCACCATCAGCGACGTCACCATCACAAACGCCACCAGCACCACGTAGCGGAAGCGATTGATGCGCCCGTAATACACCAGCAATCCAAAAAACAGCACCACGTCGGAGTAGCGGTCGATCACCGAATCAAAGAACGCGCCAAAAACCGTCACCTGGTTGTTTCGCCGCGCCACTCGTCCATCGACCATATCGAAGATGCCCGCCCCGATAATCACCATTCCTGCATAAACAAACATGCGGTCGGCATTGGCTGCATTGGCGTGGCCAAACAAAAAGGCCGCTGCGATGTTGATCACCAGCCCGATAAAAGTCAAAACATTAGGGGAGATACGGGTGAGGGCCAGGCCGTGCACGATTCGATCAAGAAGCCAGCCGCAGGCGCGGCCAAATTCGCTGGTCCAGGTCATTCCTATTCCTAACTGTTCTCAGTGCCGTTTTCTGTGAGGTCTTCATCCTCTTCAGCGGCTTCATCGTGAATCGTCGTCAGTTTCAAAATCTCAAGCTCTCGCTTGCCGTTGGGAGTCACGATCGTGGCCACATCGCCCACGCGCTTGCCCACGATTCCCCGCCCGATCGGCGAAGTCGTCGAAATCAGCCCTTTGGTCACGTCCGATTCCTCGCTCGTCACCAGGCGATATTCAATTTCCTCGTCTTTGGTGGAGTCGTAAACCACCACCGTCGACCCAAATCCCGCTTTGTCCTTGGGAATGTTCGCCAGATTCACCAGTGAAAGCTCGGCCATGCGCTTTTTGAGCTGTCCCAGCCGCGCGTTCACAAAGGTCTGTCGCTGCTTCGCCATGTGATATTCGGCGTTTTCCGACAAGTCGCCCAGAGCCACCGCCTTTTTGATCTCGGCAGGCAGTTCATGAGCAAGCTCGTGCTCCAGGGCCTCAATATCCTTGAGCAGCTGTTTTTTGATGTGATCCGGCATTCAAGTTCCGTGGCGGGGAGCTGTCTCGCTCAGTCCGCGAGAGGTAATCGCCAAAAATTCATTATACGCGGGTGAATCTGGGGGCGGATCGACTCGAAATCCGGCTTCAGCTTCTTTGTCCATCCATAAACGACTGCAAGATCAGCGTTGCGGCCACCTGGTCAACCACCCGCAGGTGTTCCTTGCGTTCGTGTCCCGCCTCGTAAAGCACCTGGTGCGCCTCCCGCGTGGTCAGCCGCTCATCCCACAAGTGAATGGGCAAGCCGGTCAATGCCCCCAGTTCCGCCGCAAAGGCCTGAGTTTTCGTGGCCCGCGGGCTCTGCTCGCCCGACAGATGCAGCGGATTTCCGACCACGATCCCCACCACGCCAAATCGACGTGCCAGCCGCGCCAGCGAACGCAGATCTTCCCGCGTGTTTCGCCGCCTCTCCAGCGTCATAACGGGCTGCGCCGTCAGCCCCAGTTCGTCTGAGACAGCTACGCCAATCCGCTTCGAACCGACATCGAGGGCGAGAAACCGGGGTGGTCGGTCTTGATGCGTCATGCGCGCTCCCGGAATCAAGCTTATCTTGCGCAGCAGAACTTGCGTGATCGCAGGGGGCGCTGGAGTTTCCGTCAGAATCGGTAGACAAGGTCGGCAATAAAGTCGACACGGTTGCAGTTGAACTTAGCGGGCGTCACCGGGCCGCTGTAGGTTGAGTTGGTGAGACCGTTATAGAGATAGCCGCCTTCGAATCGCAGCGCCAAGTGTCGGCTGAGGTCGTAGTTTAGTCCGCCGTTCGCCTCGAGAGCCAGATTAGTCGTGCTGTTGTAGGAGTAGGTGTACGCCTGTCCACTGTTGCGAAAGATTTCTCCGCCGACCAGGAATTCCCCGAATACCGAGGTGCGCGAAGAATGGGAGAGCGGCACCTGATAACGCGGGCCGCCGGTGAAGAGGATCTCTGACATTTTGTTCTCGGTTTGCGGCGGATCGCGAAAATAACGTACGTCTCCCACGAGCAGGAATCGCTGGCTCAGACGAAAGTCAGCACCACCGTTGAATCCATACGAGGAACTGATGGGCCCACCAGCGGCTCCGGCAAACCCGCCGAACACTTCGACTGCGGGGGTGCTATTTGAGCGGGATGAGCCGGCAACTGGTTGAACCTGGGCGCCTGCGCAAGAAATGGAGACGATTAGAAGGATCGGGAAAAGCCCGCTGACGTGCATTGGAGCCTCTTTCAAAACAATGATTTGCAGAACTGGAAATCTAACATTCTCTGGGGTGATTCATCTGGCTGAAAGCAGTATTCTTAAGACCGCAATTCACTCGATTGGTTAGCGTTGCGAGATCGGCGCGGGCCCGAGCGGTCTAAAAAGTACATAACCCGATACAATTCAAAAAGGTAGAGAATCTCCTGTATCAGCTATCGCGTCTTAGCTTAAACGAAGGGTTTTGAGCAACAGATGGTGCGTCAGAGAAGGAAAAGCGGAAGGAAAAAAAGCTCTGGCGTCGCAGCGACCCTGCTCGCGCTGTTTCTGCTCTTGTTGATTGCGGCCGTCGCAGCCGGTTGGCTCGTCTACACCCCTTTCGGCCCCGAATCGGAGACTTTTGTCGAGATCGCACCTGGCACATCGGCGATCAAGATCGCCCATCAACTTGAATCGGCTGGAATCGTGCGCACCCGGTTCGCTTTCGATCTGGTGCGCAGTGTGAAACGAGGAACTTTGCGGGCAGGCGAGTACAGGTTCGACCATCCCGCGCCCGTCACGGAAATCTATGCCCGCATCGCGCGCGGTGACGTCTATACCAAAACCGTCGTCGTCCCCGAGGGGTCTAACGTTTTCGACATCGCCACTCGCCTTCAGCAGGCCGGCTTCGGAACGGCACAGGAATTCCTGGACAAGGAGGCGCGGCAGACCAGCCTGGTTGCCGACTTCGATCCCTCTGCCAAGTCGCTGGAGGGCTATCTCTTCCCGGATACATATCATTTTTCCCGCAATGCCTCGCCGCCGCAGATCGCGGCAGCCATGGTCAAGCGATTCCGTCAGGCAGCAGAACAGATTGGATTGACCCAGAATGTGCACGGCGTCGTCACTCTGGCCTCGCTCATCGAGCGCGAAACTGCCATCGACGGGGAGCGTCCGCTCGTTGCCAGCGTCTTTGATAATCGGCTAGCCAAAAAAATGCCCCTCATGACTGACCCTTCCGTCATCTATGGGCTCCAGGTTCAACGCCTCTGGCGCGGCGCCATCTACGCCAGCGATCTCAAGCGTGATACGCCTTACAACACCTATCTCCACGCAGGATTGCCCCCGGGCCCCATCGCCAATCCTGGCATGCGGTCACTTCATGCCGCCATGGATCCTGCGAAAACCGATTATCTCTACTTCGTCGCCGCAGGCGACAATCCCCAGGGCCGCTCCATCTTCTCCAGCACCCTTGAAGAGCACCGGCGCAACGTTGCCGAGTACCGGCATGCCTTGAAGAAGGCGGGTGGCCGATGAAGTTGTCTCGTTGCCCGCTCTCGTTAATCGTCTTGCCGCTCCTGATGCTTTCGGGCTGTCGATTCACCACGAGGGCTCTTCCCGTCCCCAAGGCTCCTTCGGTCGTGCAAACAGCCACAGCCGATGACCTCGTCAAGCAGCTCAATCAGCGCTGGGATGCGTTGAGCAGCATGTACGCCACCGTCGAGATTCAGGCCAGCACCCTCAAATCTAAAGAGGGCGTGGAGAAGGATTACACCACCTTCCCCGGCATCATCATGATGCGTAAGCCTGAAATGCTGCGTGTCTACGGACGCGTGCCCGTCATCGGAACCCGCATGTTCGACATGGTGAGCGATGGCAAAACCTTCACTCTCTATATCCCGTCGCGCAGCATCGCATACAAAGGCCCCAACACACTCAACAAACTGTCGACCAACACCGTCGAAAATATGCGACCCGGCTTCTTCTTCGACGCGATGGTCGTGCGCGGTCTGTCCCCAGACGACTTTTACTCCGTCACCGCAGATACAGAGACCGTTGAAGACACCGCCAAGAAGCATCTCTACACTGAGCCTGAATATGTTCTCAGCATTACGCGCCACAATCCCGGCAGCCGCAGCGACACACCCGTGCGCGTCATCACTTTTCATCGCGACGACCTATTGCCCTACCAGCAGGACCTCTACGACAGCAATGGGAACCTTGAGACCGAGGTCTACTACAGCAACTACGCTAACTTCGGCGGCGGCAAATATCCGATGACTGTGACCATCAAGCGCCCGCTTGAGGAATTCCAACTAATACTCACAGTCGATAAGGTCGTCGATAACATGCCGCTCACCGACGATCAGTTTCAGATCAAGCTGCCCGACGATACCAAGATCCAAAATCTGGAGTAGCTCCCCACCGCTGCTCCTCCAACCTCGCCAATTTACGGCTTCGACGCGCGGCCTGTCGCGTTGAGCTCGCTGTGATACCCAAGATCCTCCGCCCGCAATGCCTTGGTGATGTAAACAATCTGCCCATAGTGCATGCCAAAATGCTCCACCACCTGGTAGACCGCCGCCAGGCCGCTCACCGTGTATCCCTGAATTTCGTAGGTCGCCGCCAATTCCGTTACCGTCAAGCGCCCCAGCACCTTCGCCGCTTCCTGCATCGTCCGCTCCAGTTGCCCGATCACATCTCCTTTTGGCAGGCGGCGACGTTCTATGAACTCAGCGGGGCGATTGCGTTGATCGTCAAGTTGATTAAACGACGCAACCAGCCACTGGCCCACGTTTCCGTTCAGGTGAAGCAGCAGGTTTCCGATGCTGTTGCTCGCCGGGTTCGGGCGCCACCATACCTGATCGACGGTTAGCGGCTCCACGGCGCTCCGCAGCCGCGGCCAATACTCCTCGAGCAGTTTCTTCCGCGAAAAACCAAGAAACAATGCAGCTATGTTGGCATCGGATGTCGACATGCAAACGCCCTCTTATCCGTATTCTAGGCGATCTCTCTATAGGCCGTCGCCGCGGCGTCAACAGTGCAGGGCAGTTTCAAAACGCCCCCGCATCTTGCTATTGCCCCGGGCCCGCCTGCCCATGCATCAGCTCGCGATAACGCCGCGCGTACTCTGATTTGTAGTCGTCGACCGCCTGCTGGTAGCTCATCGCCGGCGGTTTCACATCCCAAAGCAGCCGAACCTCTTTCGCTCGCGCAGGGATCTCAATCGTGCCGTTCGACACCTTGATCGGCTTGCCATCCACAGTCGCCCTTTGTGACGCGACATACCATGGCAGGTGCAACACGATACTCGCCGGTGCTCTCCCGGGATCGAAGGCAGTTGTCAATTTCAGCACGGCTTCGTTCGCTGTGGTCTGTTCCAGTATGAAACCCACCATGCCAAAATAAGTTGGCGCGTTGCTCACTTCGATTGTCTTCCCAGTACCAATCCACTCCGGCGACAAAACACTCAGCAAATGCAACTGATCGCCCTCTTCGCGAACCAGCATCGTCCGCAACAGCGTCCGGTACTCGGCCGCAAACCAGCCATGCGGCGCGAGGTTGTCTTCAAAGTTGCGATCGCCCCAGGGATGAATCGCAAATTCAAAACCAGCGTGCGTTGAACTCGTGTGTAGCAGAAGTGCATAGAGCTCCTTGGTCGCCTGCTCCTGGTCGCCCCGAATCACCTCCGTCATCGTGTTCTTGATGGTCAGGTAGTGATGCAGAAACTCGCCGTCCGCATACGTCATGATGCCCTCGGCATACTTCGCCTGTGTCGCCTCCAGCGTCGCCGTCACGCGCGGGTCATGCGGGTCGAGCGTCGGCTCCGGAACCACCGCCAGCATGTTGCCCCAGTCGTAGCCGCCCTTCTGCCCATCCAGCGCCGGCGGAATGTACCCGTCATGCGCCGCCGCCTGCGCGTCCAGCACCTTCATGAACGCCGCGTGATAATCGTCGTACACCGCCTGCCACGACTTTGCCAGATCCGCGTGTCCCGTCTCGCTCGCCATTTGAATTGCCAGCTTCAATCCCGACAGCGCCAGAAAGTTGTATCCCGTCAGATGCCCCGGCACAAACTCGTTATCGCGAACGTCGCTGGCCGGCATAATGTGCAGCGGATCGGCCGCGCGTGCCTGCTTGAGCCAGTCCACAGCGCGCCCTATCTGCGGCAGCGCCCATTCCGCAAAATCCTTGTCGTGCGTGATGCGATAGTGCTGCGCGTAGCCCCACACCGCCTCGCCCCACCCGTCATACTGCTGCGATTGCGACAAAAAATTCCCATCCGGCTTCTGCGACTTCGAAAAAAACTCCAGATCCTGCTTCGCCACCAGCGGATACCCCGTGACGTCGTAGCTATGCACGATGTCAGCCCCGTCGCGAAGGTAAAACTCGTGGTAGTGCAGCTTGTTGACCGTCTGAATGTAATCGGCACCGATGTGATCGCGCGCAATCAGGTCGTAAATGAGATTCGCATAAAAGGTGTCAGTGACTTTCTTTTCCGGCAAGCTGACCTGCATACCTTCACCGAGAATCTTTTTCCAAAACTCCGTCACCTGCGCCTTCGCCGCGTCATACGATGCTTCGTCAATCGCCGCCAGCAAACCCTTATCCGCTGTCGGCATCACCGGCATTTTGAAGTCCAGCGTCCGCTCTTCGCCCGCCTTCAGCAGCTTCGAATACGTCACCACCCCCACCGCCACCGTCGGATCGATCGTCAGCTTGGCCGGCATGCTCACGTCCTGAGGGTAGTTGTAATAACCGTGCAGCGTATAACCGCGCGTCTCATAACCCGCCGGAAACTCGTACAGCAGTCGTCCATCCCGCAGGAATCCGCCCTCCCCAAACGAATAAACCCAGTCACGGCTGAACTCCTCGCCAACCTGCCGATAATCTCCCGGAAACTTCCCTTCCACCGGCCGATTAAATCGGTTGTCTCCGTGCAGCCGCGCGCCCGTGTTGTTCGGCGCGTCATACCGCATCCCCGTCGCAAAAATCGCGCGTGTCGGCTCACTCCCCTTGTTCTTCATCGCGACGCGAATGAAATTGACCAGCGTTCCCTCCGGCCGCCCGTCCAGCGTCGCCGCAAACATCGTGAATCGGTAAACGATCCCGTTGCGCTCAAACTCATAATGAAGAATCGGCAGGTGACCATCCTCCAGCGTCCGAATCCTCACGCTGGTCGGCTCCAGGTCCGGGCCAGAGAAAAACATCAGCTCCCCAAACCCAGTGCGAAGATATCCCTCCGGCGTGACTTCGGTCGCCTCCTCGCCATCCATCATCCCGATCTCATCGGTGGGTTTCGAAAAGTAGGAAAATGGCTCGCCAGGCTTGTCGATCCCCGGTGAAACCATCTGAGCGTGAGTGCGGCTTGCAGGCAGGGCCGATAGCAGCAATCCGGCCAAAAGCAGAGCATGCTTACATGGGTTCTTCATGGCAGACAAAGCCTACTGCATTCCCCTGGGTTCTCCAAGAGCCCTGCGGCCACCATCATGCGCGGCCCGCTCCGCCAATCTCACGGCGTCTCGATTTCAAGCTGTGCTAGTATCCCCGCAACGACTACAAAGGTCTCTGCCATGCAAACCGCGCTCCGCCCTCTCACTCTCGGCGAAATCCTCGACCGCACCGCCCAGCTCTACCGTTCCAATTTCCTGCTCTTTGCCGGCATCTCTTCCATCTATGCCGGAGTCCTGCTCTTTCTCAGCCTCATCCAGATCGGCGTCGAAGAATTCTTTCGCATGCGCCACATGATGCCGCAGGTCATCTGGGTTGGCCTCGGTGGCTCTCTGGCAATCGTGCCCATCGTCATCATCGCCGGCGGCCTCGCGGTTGCCGCCAACAATCGAGCGGTCGCCTGGGTTCATCTCGGTCAACCCGCCACCATTCGCGGTGCCTATTCAAGCATCTTTCCGCGCCTTGGTCGCTACATCTGGCTCATGACCATCACCGCTTTTATGGTCTGGGTCCCCTTTGTTCTCCTTTATGCCGGCTTCGCCTTCTTCGTTGTCCTCTATCTCAAGCCCAAAGGACTGCTGTCCCCCAATCCCACCCTCCATAATGATCCAGCTACGTTGCTGATCTTCCTCGCGGTGGCCGCTGTGTTCGGCCTCCTGATCCTTGCCGCGTTCATTTACGCCATCATCATGGGTCTTCGATACTCCTTGGCCGTGCCCGCCTGCGTCGTTGAAGAACTGCCCGCTCGCAAGGCCATTCGCCGCAGCATCGACCTCAGCAAGGGTGCGCGCGGTCGCATCTTTCTGCTCGGCCTCCTGGTCATCGCCGTCGATTTGGGATTGGGTCTCATCACTCAGATGTTCTTCATTGTTGCGACCTTCAAAGATCACGGCCAGCTGCCCGGCTCCATTCGCGCTCTGCAGCAAATCGTCGCATTCTTTACCAATTCCTTCGTCGGCCCCATCTACGCCACGGGGTTCACGCTCTTTTATTACGACCAGCGCGTGCGCAAAGAGGGCTACGACATTGAAAGGATGATGCAGGCCGCAGGACTCTCAGCGCCCCCGGCCGAGCTCCCGCCGCCCATCGCGCAAACCCCACCGCTTCCCGCCGCCGTCGATCCAGCCCAGCCGCCCCCTGCGGAGTCCCCGCATGAGTGAACCCCTGCACCCGCAGTCGCTCGGCGAAATCCTGGATCGTACGGCCCATCTCTATCGCTCGCGGTTCCTTGTTTACTTTGGCATCGGAACGATTCCCGCCGGCACTGTACTTGTCTTCGCGGCCATTGCATTCGTCCTGTTCGCCTGGGCCGGGTCCAGCGCGTCTGATCCAGTCTCTTCCGGCACACAAGCCGTCCTCGCGTTCCTTCTTCTCGGCATCCTCGCATTGCTGGCGCTGCCCGCCTGCTTCGCCACCACCGCCTTGGGTTTCGCTGCAATGAACCACGCCGCTGCCCGCGCGTTCCTCGGTGAGCCCATCTCGATTCGCGAGGCCTACAAAGGTGCCTGGAAGCGTGGATGGCGCTACGTTGGCCTTTACGTGCTGCTGGCGCTCATCATCGGCGTTGCGCCCATCGTCGCACTCATTCTTTGGCTCATGCTGACGACTGTCCTTGCCGTCGCAGCCAAAACGGCGGGCTTCGAGCCCGCAGCCGGAATTATCCTCGGCATCCTCATGATCGCCATCATGCTCGGCCTTGCTGCCTTCGCATTGTGGATGCTCCTCCGCCTCTCCCTTGCCTTTCCCGCCAGCGTCGTCGAGCAGATTGGCCCATGGTCCGCTATCAGGCGCGGATCATTGCTCAGCAAAGGCACCCGCGGCCGCCTCTTCCTTCTCTTCCTGCTCGGATCCGCACTCGGTTCGTTGCTCACTGTCGGCACTTCGATCCCCGTCTTCATCGCCTTGGCGCTGATTCCGGGCCTGCAGGGTCCTCAGCACTCGCAGATGCTCGGCGAGATCTACATGTTCGTCTGGTACGGTCTTTCCTTCGCCGTACAGGCCTTCACCAAACCCGTCTACGGCATCGCGCTCACCCTGTTTTATTTCGATCAGCGCATCCGCACCGAGGGCTTCGACATCGAGTGGATGATGCAACAAGCCGGCATGGCTCCCGCACCGATTCCTCAACCCCAACCCGCACCCTGGCTGCCCCCAATTGCGCAAGCGCCCCCCATCGTATCCAGCTTGCCGGAAAATTTCAGCAAGAGCCAGGAGCCGCAATCCGGAGTAAGAGCATGACTCAAAGCCTGCGCCCCATGAGCCTTGGAGAATTGTTCGACGGCGCTATTCAGTTGTTTCGGTCCAATCTTGCGCTCTTTGTGGGCATCGGCATCTTTCCGGGACTCGCGAGCATGGGCTACATGCTCGCCTCTCATCATCCACATAGCAGAAGCGATCCAACTGCGGCATCGATGATTCTCACCTCGCTCAGCTACCTGGCCTCTTTCGCGTTCTGGCTGGCGACAGTGGTAGTGCAACCATTGAGCATCGGTGCTTCCTGCTTCGCAACTTCGAAGTTGTGGCTCGATCTGCCCGCAACTATCACCGCCGCCTATCGCACCGTCAGTTCGCGAACCGGACGACTGGTCTGGCTGGGATTTTTGCAGGGATTATTCAGCGGATGGCCTCTGATCCTGGTGGTGATTGTCTTCATGGTCTGTGTGTCGGCCTCTGGTTCATTCAAAGAGATGGGAACAGCGACCTGGATCGTCGCCATCCTCGTGTCCTTGCCCGGTATTGCCGGTTGCGTCGCCCTCTATGCGCGATACGCTATGGCTTATCCCGCGTCAGTTATCGAGGATCTGCCGGCAAGCTCCGCGATTGACCGAAGTGTGCAGTTGGGACAGGGTTTCCGGTGGACTGCTTGCTGGGCAATCCTCTTGCCTTATGGATTGGGCGCCGCACTCCAGATCGGATTTACCCTCCTGTTCGATTGGCTTAAGTCGCCACCCGGCCTGCTGTCTTCATGGCCCATGCTCGCCACAGTTCTCGACGGCCTGTCCGACGTCCTTGTGGACATGATCTTCGTCCCGTTGCCCGCAATTCTCCTCACCCTCCTCTACTACGATCTGCGCGTTCGAAAAGAAGGCTTTGATCTGGAGAGAATGCTCGATGCGCTTGCCACCGCCCCGCCCGAGCCAGCAATTCCCTCCACCACGAGTCCCGCATGACAGTCTCGTTGCGGCCCATGAACCTGGGCGAGATCCTCGATCGCACCTTCCAGATCTACCGCTCCCGCTTCTTACTGTTCGTCGGCATCGCAGCCTTACCCGCATTTGTGATGTTCGCTTTGCATCTCGCCGACATCTCTCTGCTTCGCTTCAATTCACTGGTTCGGGCCTATCGCGAGCCCGGATTTACACTCTGGAACTTTCTTGTCTGGCTCGCTTATTATCACGTCTCTACTTTCTTGGGGATGTTGATTCTGCCCGCATTCGTGAAACAGGTCACCTCTGTTCTTGAAGACGAAGTCTGCTCGATCCGCTCTGCGCTTCAATTCGTCTGGTTGCGCTTCAAGAGCTTCTTATGGATTGCCATCTTGAAGCTCCTCGCATCGCTCGTCATTCCCGAAATGCTCGCATTCGGTTTAGGTTTTGGACTCATCACTGCTGCGGATGCTGCGGGCGCAATGAAAGACGGAAGGGGCGTGGTCCCTTCAATTGTGGTTCTATTCGGCTTTGCCGTGGGGATCGGTCTGTTTGCTTGGCTGGGCGCGTGCCTCGCATTCGCCGTTCTCGCAACTGCCATCGAAAAGCGCAAGGGCTTCAAATCTCTGCGACGCAGCTGGCAATTAACCAGAGAGAGCCGTGGCCGCATCTTCGTCTCCTGGTTCACGATTGGCCTTCTCCAGTGGGCAATGGCCATGGGCCTTGAGTTCATGATTCGTTTCATTATGATAGAAATCGTTCGGCTTGAGCATCTTGCAGTATTTCCGCTGAATGCCTACACGATCACGATCTATTTGCTCTTCGCAGCGGTTTCGGCTTTCGTCGGCCCCCTTTACCCCATCGCCCTTACCCTTATCTACTATGATCAGCGCATACGCCGCGAAGGGTTTGACATCGAGTGGATGATGAGCGCAGCCGGTCTCAATGTGCCTGCGGCTCCGCCTGCCGGAGCCCGCGAGACTGCGCCTCCGTCCGTTCGCAAACCGGCGCACTCTCCATCAGCAACAACCATCGTCCCCACCATCAGGGGCTCGCTGGCTTGACGCTCCGGAATCTGCCCGCCCCTCTCGTTCGCGCTGTCGCCCTGTTCTTCGGGCTCCTGTCGGTCTGCACTATTCCCTCCGGCGCCGTCTCTCCCATCGCGGGCTCAGCTCCTACTCCGCCTCCGGGACGCTGGCGCGACGCCTCCCTCGACGACTATCGCAAGCATCTTCTCGCCCTCACCACCCTCACCGAGGCCTGCGCCAAAGCGCGCGACCTCAAGAGCTGTGATCCGACCCTGGTCGGTCCCGACGATCGCATTCCCCTCGGCGCCGCCGCTGACGCGCCCCGCCGCCTCGTGCGCTATGGCTGGCTCCGCGTGCTTTACTCCCAAGCCGAGGAAAAGGACGCGCCCGCCCCAAAATCCAAGCCCGTTCCCGGCAACGCCGCCGAGCCTGAAGGCATTCGTCCTCCGCCTCTTACCACCACGCAGCTATTGCAGGCTGCCGAGCAGCGCTTCGCCTCCGACCTGGCCCAAACCGACACTCCCGCTGCCTCCGAGCCTGCCCATCCCCTCGAGCGCGACACCATGCGCCAGGTCCTCGCCAGCAAAGATTTTCGCGACCTCGAGCAGCAGTCTGTCCGCGACTCCATGCTCGAGAAAGTTGGTAACTGGCTCAACAAATTCTTCGAGAGCGCCGCTGGCCTCCGCGCCAAGTCTGCCTGGATCGGCCGCGCGCTCGTCTACGGATTCGTCGCCGTCGTCTGCATCGCGCTCGTTTGGGGCCTGCTGCAAATGGAGCGCCGTTGGCGCGTCCGTCTCGTCCCCGAAGACCACTCCCCCGCACCCGGTTCTGCCTCCGCGCGCAATTGGCAGTTGTGGCTTGACGATGCGCGTCGCGCCGCCGCTGCCGGCCAGTGGCGCGAAGCCATCCACTTCGTCTACTGGGCGTCCATTTCACGCTTGGAGTCGCGTCGCCTCTGGCCTGCAGACCGCGCCCGCACGCCGCGCGAATATCTCGCTCTGGTTGCGCCCGAAGATCCGCGCAAAATCAACCTCGCCGCGCTCACCGGCAGCTTTGAGCGCATCTGGTACGGCGGCCGCCCTGCCGGCGAAGTCGACTACCGCCGCGCCGAAGACCTGGCCACCGCTCTCATCGGCACCGGCTCTGCTGAATTGCCCGCCACGGCCCAGAGCGGCGCCCGATGAAGTTTCTCGCCTCCCTCGACTCCCGCGATCGCCGCCTGCTCCTCTGGTGCCTCGGCATCGCCGTCACTCTCGCCATCATCATCGGATTCTTCCTTCCCAACGAAAACAGCAAAGACAACCCGCTGCCCTCCACCTATCTTGCCG
>Ga0181537_10001973_pt1 | contig 18463 bp, 14 predicted proteins | sample PEATcosm2014_Bin_39_FD_119765 | JGI IMG/M metagenome (GOLD analysis project Ga0181537, IMG submission 119765) | Peatland microbial communities from MTU Mesocosm Facility, Houghton, MI, USA - PEATcosm2014_Bin23_10_metaG | ecosystem: Environmental > Terrestrial > Soil > Wetlands > Peat | place... | reverse complement strand
TCCCATTGAGGATTTGAACCCTGATCCAGTCGATCTGTGATGCGCTACCTACTCGACACCAATATCGTTTCTGATGTTGTCCGCAACCCGCAGGGAAAAGTAGCTCAGCGCATCCGCAAGGTTGGCGAGACGCAAGTTTGCACCAGCATTATTGTCGCTGCGGAGTTGCGTTATGGCGCAGCCAAGAAAGGATCACCGCGGCTCGCGGCGCAGCTGGAAGCGGTGCTTGGGGCGCTTGAAGTCTTACCCCTTGAGCCGCCGGTGGATGCAGCGTATGGATCGCTGCGCACTCGCCTCGAGCAGGCGGGCACGCCAATCGGCGCCAACGACCTGCTCATCGCGGCCCACGCGCTTGCACTTGGTTACACGATCATCACCGACAACGAAAGGGCATTCGCGCGTGTCGAGGACCTTCAACTACAGAATTGGCTGCGCTAAGCGGAGAATGCTTTCCTCAGCCGTTTTGCCATACGGCGTGCCACTCAGTATCAAGAATTACCTACGCCTCACGGCTCCTGAGCCCGACGTCCCGATAACCAACTCCGAACCATTGAGTTATCTGCAGAAATGGATCGACCAGTTGCGCTGGCAGCAGCTGAAACCGATGGAGAAACTAGCTCAAACGTTGCTGGATCATCTCGAGGGTATTTTGAATTACTGCCGGACGAAGGTACCGATGGATGCGGTCGAAGCCGTCAATGGCAACATCAAAGCTCTGCTCCGTCGCGGCCGTGGTTATCGAGACATGAACTATCTCCTGCTGAAAGCGCAGCACTTGGCCGCGACAAAGACCGAATTCGTCGCTTTTCAGAAAGCCGCGTAGAATGCGCACTCTTACAGATTGTTGTGCAGAACCAGATAAACTATACCCATAGAGTGGGCTGATTTATGATCAATAGAGCTCACTCCTAGCTAACCGTATATCATTCGTTGTGTGCGCGGGTTTGATAAGCAGATCCACCCGCGTTTGTCCGCGAAGACGATCAGCAACTATGCCCAGATTGTGAAGGATGGTGGTGGCATCAACGGTCAACGACAAGGGTGAGGAGATCTATCCGGTGAAGTGGAATCATGACTTCATCGATCTTCCGGAGGTTAAGGACCAGAGGACTCCGACGTTCACGGCCGAGGAGATCGGCACGATCATCTCGAAGGCCGAGAGACAGTATCAAGTCCTTTATGCCTTGCTTCCGGGCACAGGTCTTCGGATTGAGGAAGCCTTCGCGCCACAGGTGGAGGACATCGAAGGCTCTGTGATCCGTGTCCGGCACAGCATGTGGAAAGGCGAGCTGTACTCGCCGAAGACAGCGGCCGGAGTCCGCCATTTGCACCCATTGCACCCAAAATGAGTCAGGCTTTTCAGGCTGTAGGTGTTTGAAAAGATTGGTCGGGGAGAGAGGATTTGAACCTCCGACCCCCTGGTCCCGAACCAGGTGCTCTACCAGGCTGAGCCACTCCCCGACTGAGGTTAGTCCCTTCATTCTACTACAGGTTACATCACACGTACTGTGCTCGAAAAATCCGGAAACTTGGGACTATTGGGACCATCCTCCTGCGAGAACAGTCCTTGAACCCGCGCCATTCGCTGACGCAATGCGTCGTCGAAGTACGCGGACGCTAGACGTAACTTCTGCTTAAGCCCGTGATTCGGGCCGTAATCCCTACTACTCCAGGTGAACATCGCGCCCGATTCGAAATGCAAAACCTGCAGCCTGCGGCTGTTTCGTAGCTTCGCTTCGCAGCAGCGTTTTTTAATTCAACTTTGCGCTCCAGTTCAAGAGCAAAGACATGGGTGTCATTTCCGTCTTTAGTTGGGTGTTGATGAGAAATTTCTGGCCATCGTTGCTGACATCGTAGGAGAACAGCTCGGAAGTCGCAAACATTTCACGAGGGTTGGCCTGGAAAAGCACCGCCGGAGTGCCGGCATCGAAGTTAGACCCCGTTTTCACCGGAACAGCAATAATTTTGCTGTCGTTGGAGAGGTAGAAGAGTTCTTTCCCGTCGGCGCGCCATCGGGGCTGATCCCCACCAGTATTTGAGACTTGCCATTTCCCATGGGCTTCGGGAAATGAGGTCACATAAATCTCCCATCGTCCACTCTCATTCGAGGAGTACGCCACCCACTTGCCATCCGGTGAGAATCGGCCGCTTTTTAGAGTGGAAGTTGCTTTGAGAAACTGAAAGGTGCGGAGTTCCGGAAACGTCAAGAACCAGAGGTCGGGTCCGCGCCCGTAAAGTACATATTTCCCATCGCGCGACCAGTCGGTCGGAAACCGATCAGGACCATCCTGCGGAATGATCTTCTCCTCCCGGGCTCCGTTGGCATCCTTCAAGAACAAGTCGAACTTGAGTTCACGATTGGACGCGAAAACCATTCGAGCTCCATCCGGACTCCAGATCGCCAAGGAGTCCAACGCTGGGTCAAAGGTGAGCCGTTTCGCACTCTGGGTGTCGAGATCGTAGGTCCAGATGTCGGTATTCTGGCTTGCTGGATCGGTTGTCTCGGACGCCACGGCTTTGCCGTTCGGGGATAGCATTACATTGCCGTAGATGCCGGGATTCAGTGCGACACCGATTTGTTGGCCTTTGCGGTCAAACCACTGCAGCTGCGTGGCGCCAGAGTCTGCACTTCTCTGGGCTACCAGCAACCCTGTGTTGGAAGCGGAAAATATTGCTTCAGAAATCCGCGGAAAGAATTGAACATCCGTGAGGATAGGGACAGGCTCTCCGGATAGCTCGAGCTTTCTGGCGTCGAAATGTTGGGCGAAAAGGGTCTGATCCCGGTAAAAAAACAGGTATCCCGGCGCGGCATACGCTGCATTGCCTTTCGCTCTGACGACGAGCCGCTTCTCATTCGAACTCAGCGAACCCGCGTAGATCGAATAGAGATCTCTTCGCCCCGAGAGGTTGATCGCGGAATATAAATAATGGATTCCGTCTGGGAGGAACACCGGCCAGCGGTTGCTGTCTTCGCTGAGGCTCTTGTCCGGCACAGTGACCTGAGTCGGCGTTCCACCTGAGGCTGAAATCCTATAGAGGCCGACTCCCAGCGTTCCGCTCGGCGTGAAGAGGATGACGCCATCTTTATTCCATGTGCCCCCGCGACCGGTCGATGCATCGCAAAGTGTTTGCACCGGCCCGCCTCCCAGAATCAGCTTCTTCAGTTTCCCATCGGCGAAGAAGCCGAGCGACCGGCCGTCGGGAGACCAGAAGGGAAAGCTGGCGCCTTCGGTGTTGGCGAGGCTGGTCGCTTCCTGCGATCCCGGTTCATAGATCCAGAGGACATTAGTCCGTTCGGATTCTTGATGACCAACTATAGCTACCGTATGGCCGTTGGGAGCCACAGCCACAGCCCGCGCCGCGAACGGGAGGGGCGCAGAAAAGTATGTTGTCTGCTCTATGCCTTTCGATCCGCGCCACAAGAGAACGATCGCGATAAGTACGAGGGCGAGAACGCCTGCGACCAACCAGGCGAGTTGCTCGCGTTTGTTTCCCTTTTCATCTTCTTCTTTAGGTCTGAGAACCGGTGTCCCGCTCTGCGCAATCCACTTCAACTGCAACGCAATGTCCTGCGCTGTCTGAAAGCGGTCCTCGGGATTCTTAGCGAGGCAAGCGCTGATGATGTGTTCAAACGCCGGTGGCGTGAGCGGCTGGGCTACAGAAATTGATTCGGGTTCCTTTTCGAGAATCGCACTTGCCACACTGATCTGGCTCTTGCCCTCGAAGGGGCGCGCGCCGGTGACCATTTCATAAAGAACAGCCCCGAGCGCAAACAGGTCCGATCTGGCATCTGCCTCCTTGCCCTCAATCTGCTCCGGCGACATGTACTGGATGGTTCCGATCATCGTTCCCGCCATAGTGAGCGGAGAAACGGGGCTGGCTTGGCTCATTGTCCGGGCCGCCGACAGAAGAGGCGCGCTCGATGCCGTGCCCAGGCCGGCGCCTGCGGACTTCGCCAACCCGAAGTCCATCAACTTCGCGCCGCCCTTCGTCAGCATGATGTTGCCCGGCTTCAGATCACGGTGCACGATTCCCTGGCGGTGCGCGACGGCAAGCGCCTCGGCTATGGCAATCCCAATCTTTAGAGTTTCGCTCAGCGGCAACGCTCCTTTACGAAGCCGCTCAGCCAGAGTTTCCCCTTCGAGAAACTCCATTACCAAGTAGTCAGTGCCGTCCTGTGAACCGATGTCGTAAAGATGGCAGATGTGCGGATGGTTCAGCGAAGAGATGGATCGAGCCTCGCGTTCCATGCGCTGCTTCAGTTCCGGCGAAGAAGAAAGGTGGGAAGCCAGAACTTTAACCGCAACCGTGCGATCCAGGCGGACGTCTCTCGCACGATACACTTCGCCCATCCCGCCAGCGCCTAGGGGAGCCTGGATTTCGTAGGGACCAAGTTTTGTGCCAGAGGTCAGGGCCATCGGTGCGGGCAATTATAGCTTGCACAGCAAGTTAGAGCAGATCTGCTGATTCTGGTTAAGTGGTCGGTCATACGGAAGCCATCTGAAACGTAATGGTACCCCCATGGCGGCATGTCGTTGGCCCGAGTCGCACCCTGTGTAATCACTCCTGCTCAAATTTGGGACATCCTTGATGCTCAAAGGTTAGCAGTCCCGCACGATGACTCGCCGGATTGCCGCAGACGCCCCAGTCCAGCGAGGCAGGTCCGCTCAGGGTGTGGAACCACCTGCACCCGCCGGAGCAGTCGCTCCCGATTTGCCCAGCCATCAGTCGACTACGCTTTCCATACGGCTCATAGTCGCCAGGCTCCGCTGGCATACATGCCAAAGTTACCCGTGTGTTAGCTCAGCTTTGATCTCTTGCTCCACGTGCGCCTGCATTGTGAATAGCTTCGGGTTCTGTGGACAGTAAGCAGCGGAGAATGAGCCTGTCGCCCTCCATCACCTTGATTTTCATGTCTTCAATTCCTTCATTCGCATGATGTGCACAGCGCACGGTGGGTAAAATCTCGGATGCTTTTATCAAGGATGATAAAAGGGCTAACATCCACAGGGGATGTCACAAAATTGGGACTAAGGGTTGGGACTAACCTCAGTGGGTTTCCATCGGGGTCTGTGCTCAAGCAACGCCGAATCAATAGGTTATATTTGAGATCCCTTGGGTTCTGCAGTGTCCCGAACCAGGTGCTCTACCAGGCTGAGCCACTCCCCGACGGTGCCCGACGCGCTGAGGAAATATCGCGAGCGCGCGAGTTTCAAGCCTTGGGCTTGAACTGTAGAAATTATAACACTTGCTTCTGCACGCCGACTTCGTTTGGTTTGCGGCGTTGGCAATGATGCCGTTGAACAACTGGCACCACTACCGCGGCGTCGCGTTCTTGTTTGAAATCGGCGTTGCGAATACCATGGGGAACTCGCGGAACCGTCCCCGAACTCCCCGGGTAATTCACGGGAGACTCGCGACGAAGCAGTCCCGAGCCCACATCCTCTATGAAAACTGTATTCGCCGCCCGCTCCCTCTACACGCCTCTGGAAGAGATTCCGAACCCGCTTGTGTTCGTGGAAAACGGAGTGATTACAGATCTCACCTCCCGTTCAGTGCGGGAGATTCCCGCCAACACGGCTCTCATCGACTTTGCTGATGCCGTAATTACGCCCGGTTTCGTTGATATCCACATGCACGGCGGCGTGGGGCTGGATGTGATGCAGGCTTCCGAGGCTGAGATGCCGCACTTGGGCAAATTCCTGGCCCAGCATGGAGTGACTGGTTACTTCCCTACGACCGTGGCGGCACCGATCGATGCAACTTGCGCCGCGTTGGAGCGCATCGCCAACGCGATCGATGCGGGACAAGCATCCACGAAGGGCCATGACGATGGCAACGCTCCGCAGGCTCGGCCGCTGGGAATCCATCTGGAAGGGCCGTTTCTCAGCCATGCGCGCCGTGGCGTGCATGCGCCGGAAAACCTGGCGTTGCCGACGGTCGCACTTTTCGATCGTCTCTGGCAGGCTGCGCGCGGACAAGTTCGCATGCTCACCATCGCTCCGGAGCTTCCGGGGGCGATGGAAGTGATCGCAGAAGCAGCCCGGCGGCAGGTCTTGGTGAGCATTGGGCACTCGGACGCCGACTTGAACGCAGCCCAGGCCGGGGTGCGGGCCGGAGCGCGCCACGCGACTCATACCTTCAACGCCATGCGGCCGCTGGATCATCGCGAACCGGGGATTCTCGCCGAGGTTCTCACCGACACCGGGGTCAGCGCAGACATTATCGTGGACGGAATTCATGTTACGCCGTCGGTGGTGCGGATTTTCTTGAAGGCCAAAGGCATCGAGGGCTCAGTGTTGATCACCGACGCCACCGCCGCGGCGGGCATGCCCGAGGGCCGCTATCAACTTGGAACGATGATGGTAGACGTGAAAAACGGAATGTGCACAATCGACGGAAAGCTGGCCGGAAGCGTGCTCACTATGGATCGGGCGGTGCGCAACGTGATGGAATTCGGGCGTTGGAGCCTTCAGGATGCGGTGCGGGCAGCGACTCTGAATCCGGCGCGCGCGGCGGGCTTAACCCAGCGCTATGGATCTTTGGCTTCCGGAGCGGATGCGAGCTTCACGGTGCTCAGCCCCACCGGTGACGTGCGGAAAACGATTGTTCAGGGGCGAGGATTCTAATAAACGCCAGCCTTAGAGACGTTGCTTGGACTGTCTCGGGCAGCGGCAAGGAAGACGTAGCAAGCAACGTCTCTACGGTAGCTTCTAATTTGGCTTGCGCTGTTTGGACTCAGCCAGATAGTGCAGCAGCATGGCTTCGTCAGAACGAGAGAGCTGATCGAGGAAAGATCTTTTCGTCGCGGGCTTCTCGTCGCTGGCCAACGGTGGGGCGCCCTGGCGCAACTTGTCGCCGAGTTCCGGATCGTTCTCCATCACCTGCGAATAGAAAAAGAGAAAGTGCCGCATCTGGTCGAGCGCGGAGCGCAGAGTTTCAATCGGCTCGGTCTGAGACTGCGAGTTCAACGACTCCATCAATTCCGGGTCGCTGGGAGCCTGCATGGCGGCACAGTTGAGCTCTCGCTGAATGCTGCGCAAATCTTCGGTGACGCGCGCGATCCGGAGCTGTAAGTCTTCCATTTGGTCTTCTTTCGCCATGAGGTTTTCGCCTGTCCAACATCTCATCGGCAGCAGTCAACGAGTAGATGTCCCACGTGCATGCGCTTTGGTAATTCACGGGATTACTTTGGTCTGGACGAAAGTTCGCTGTTCGTTAAAGTTGTAAAAAGCCGCTTCTGGAGCTGGTTTTATAGCAGCGCAGCCCGTCGCCACCGGAGGCGGGGCGGCGGAATATGTCGGCAATGGTGAGGAAAATCTGCAATCTATGATACAAAACCGCGGTGACGGAAACCGCACCAACAGGCACATCTGGACTCGTCCGCGCCATCGGCCGCTGGAGCCTGGTTGCGCTCACGGTCAACTCCATCATCGGCAGCGGGATCTTTGGCTTGCCGTCGGTGGTCGCGAATCTCGTCGGAAAAATAAGTCCTCTGGCGGTTCTCTTCGCTGGCGCGGGGATGGCCGTCATCATGGGCTGCTACGCCGAGGTTGCCTCGTATTTTCATGAGGCGGGCGGGCCCTATCTGTACGCGCGCGCGGCCTTCGGCCGCCTAGTAGGAATTCAAACCGCATGGATGCTGTGCCTGGGCCAGGTGTCCGCTCCGGCAGCCAATGCCAATCTTTTTGTGATTTATCTGGGTGAATTCTGGCCCCATGCTAAAGATCCTCTGCCCCGCGTCGTGATTCTCACCGTTCTCGTTGGAGTGCTGGCCATCATCAACTTTCAGGGCGTCCGCGGCGGCGCCCAGGTCAGTAACATTTTCACCGCGGCGAAACTGATACCTCTGTTCGCGGTCATCGTGATGGGCGGGGTAGTGATGTTGGCTCCTCATCCCGTTGCTCCGGCAGCGCCGGTCCATGCGAGCGCCAAAGAGTGGCTCAAGGCCATGCTGCTGCTGGCATTTGCTTACGGTGGATTTGAAACCGCGGTCGCGCCCATGAGCGAGGCCAGGAATCCTCGACGCGACGTTCCGTTCGCGTTGTTCTCAGCGGTTCTGGCTTGCACTGTGATTTACGCGCTCATCCAATATGTTGTGGTCGGAACCTTACCCAACGCCGCGCACAGCGATCGCCCGCTTGCCGACGTGGCGCGCCTGGCTCTCGGGCATTTCGGCGCGGGACTGGTCGCCATCGGCGCTCTGATTTCGGTCTACGGATATCTCAGTGCCAAAATTCTCAGCATGCCGCGCGTCACCTTCGCGCTGGCCGAGCAGGGAGACTTCCCGCGCGCGTTTGCCGCTGTGCATCCGCGGTTCAAGACCCCGTACGTCTCTCTGCTCGTCTTCGCCGCGCTGATTTGGGGATTCGCCCTGATGGGCGAGTTCAAATGGAACGTGACACTGTCCGCGATTGCCCGCCTGTTTTACTACGCAGTAGGCTGCGCGGCGCTGCCGGTGCTGCGACGCAAGCGGCCAGAGGGCGCCATGTTCCGCCTGCCGGGTGGGACGGTATTTGCCGTTTTGGGGATCGCAATCTGCCTGGTGCTCATCAGCCAGGTCGACTTCGGCCAATCGCTCATCCTGATCGCAACCATCGCGATCGCGCTAGTGAACTGGGCAGTGGTGGCGCGCCGAAAAGCCGCAAGCTGACCAAGAGGCGCCACCCTAAAATCACACTCCCCTCTGCTCCATCCCTAACAGCGTCTTTTTGCGTTCAATACCCCAGCGATAGCCGCCCATGCTGCCATCTTCGCGGACCACGCGATGGCATGGAATCGCAACCGCTACGGGATTCGTGGCGCAGGCGCGCGCCACGGCGCGAGTGGCGCGCGGCTGGCCAATTCCCTCCGCTACCTGGCTGTAAGACTGGGTCGCGCCGAACGGAATCGTCTGCAGATAGGTCCACACGCGCCGCTGGAATGCTGTGGCGCGAATATCGAGCGGCAACGAATCATCCAATTTCTTGCCGTGAAGATGGCGCATCAGCGTCTTCGCCCAGGACTGTAATTCTCCTCCGTCCCGCTTGCGAGCGGCGAAGGGAAATTCTCGCTTCAAACCTTCGAGCAGCTCTCCATCGGTGCGCGCAAATTGAATCGCGCAGATGCCGCGGTCGGTGGCTGCGATCAGTATGCGCCCCAGTGGCGAATCGGTGCAGAGGTAACGAATCACGGCGGCGACGGCGCCGCGCCGATATTTGTCTGGAGTCATGCCGAGTTGCGAGGCGGTGCGCTCATAGAGGCGGCTGCTGGAGCCGTACCCCGCGTCGTACATGGCACGGGTGACGGAGTCACCCGCTTGCAGACTGCGTTTCAGAGCGCGCAGGCGGCAAGAGTCCGCATATTCTCGGGGAGAGATTCCCAGAACCGTCTTGAAACGGCGTTGCAAATGAAACGGGCTCTGCCGAAATTCCTTGCCTAGTCGTTCAAGCGTGACTGGTTCATCGAGATGCTGCTCAATAAAGCGGCAGATCGCCTTGACGCTGTCCGGCTGCGCATTGGCACTCGCAGACTTCGGGCGGCAGCGCAGGCAGGCGCGATATCCCGCCTGCTCGGCTTGTTCTGGGCGCAGAAAAAATCGAACGTTCTCGCGCCGCGGGCGACGTGCCGGACACGACGGCCGGCAATACACTCCGGTAGAAGACACGGCAAACACGAAACGCCCATCCTGGCTCGAATCACGCGCGGCGAGTGCGTTCCACCTGGCTTCTTCTGCTGCGGCCGGCTTTGGTTGAGAAGCTAGCATTTCGTTCGAAGCTGCTGCTGTGAGTATCGCATTGCTGTTCATGGCAAGAACAGCGTAAGGCATAGCGGTTTCAGCGGGCTATCCGAAACTTGCGGGCAAACCAAATCATGGCGGGAACTCGAGCGCCCGCGCGGATAGCGAATTCTGTGGCGGTGCGACAAGCAGGTTTGCGTCCCCGTTGCAAAGAGTTTAGATTTCTCGGGGGAGATTTGAATTTTTTTATCGAGGAGTTATTCATGAAGAGTCTGCGATTCGGTTTTCTTGGACTTCTGACGGCGGCTTTGCTGGGAGCGGGTTTCGCGCAACAAGCTGCGCAACACTTGCTGAGCGCTGACGAAATCAGGAAGATGACGCCCTCGGAATATTTCTTTCGCGGCCAGAAGGCTCCCGTGCAAGTGCGGAACTCAACCGGAGTGCAACTGGCAAGTGGCGCCGTGCTAATGGCAGCGCTGGTGGACAGTAGCGGATACTCCACGGCGATCCAGCAGAAATATCAGGGCCTGCTCATCACCGAGGTAAAGCTGCATATTGGCGGCGCCGATCTTGGTCCGGGCCAGTACGGATTCGGATTCACCCCGGACAACAAATTTGTGGTGATGGACGTCGGAAATAACGATGTGTTGACTACAACCTATCAGACCGACCAGGCCCTTCCGCGGGCCGTGCCGCTCAAGATGTTGGAAGCCGACGGCGCCTACCGGCTCTACGCCGGGAAAAAGTGGGTTGCAATAAAAGTGCAATAGTCCGCGCAAGTGCGGATTGTTCCTCACCGCGCTCGCCTTCACATGTTGTTCCTGAAAACCGAGGTGACGATGCGATTGGCGCATTTTTGGATTCTGACTGCGACCTTGCTAGCGCTGACGTGCGCGACTTGCTGGGGTCAGCAAGCCGGCGCGGAGAAACGGAAGATCATCATTGACCAGGATGCGGCCGGTCCCGCGGGCACGGATCAGCAGTCGATGCTCTTGCTGATCCAATCTCCGCGAACGGAGGTTCTCGGCATCACGGTCGTGACGGGCGACATGTGGCTCACCGAGGAAGTGGCACACACTCTGCGCATGCTCGAACTGATCGGGCGCACCGATATTTCAGTTGTGCCGGGAGCGGAATATCCACTGTTGCGGCAAAAAGAAGAAACCGAGCAGTGGGAGCAGCGCTATGGCGTCGTAGCCTGGTTGGGCCCGTGGACTCCCGGGCGCTCCCACCCGCCGACCGAGTTGGGACAGATGCCCGAGGGTAGCCCGACGACGAAACCGGCGAACGAGGATGCTGCGCACTTTCTGGTGAGGATGGTCCGTAAGCATCCGCGTGAGATTACCATTTACGAAGGCGGCCCGATGACGAATCTGGCGCTGGCCATCAGCATCGATCCGGAATTTGCGAGCCTGGCGAAAGAACTGGTGTTCATGGGCGGCAGCCTGAATCCAGAAACCCCCGATCCTGAGTTCGTCAACACTCCGCGCCACGAGTTCAATCTCTGGTTCGATCCGGAAGCGGCGCACATTGTGCTGCGCGCTCCATGGAAGAAGATCGTTTGCACGCCCGTGGACATCTCGGTGAAAACGCGCCTGACTACCGAACTGATCGACCGGGTGAAATCCAGTGATGCTCCAGTGGCGCGCTATATCGGTGCCTACGCCCGGCTGCGCGGACAATACAATTATTTGTGGGATGAACTAGCCGCAGCAGCGTGGCTCGATCCAAGTCTGATCACGAAAAAAGAAACGCGCTACCTGGACGTGAATCTCGACCGTGGCGCCGGCTACGGAGACACCCTGACCTGGACGGAACAGGAAAAGTCGACGCCCGGCCTTCAGTCCGCCGAAGTGCAGGTCGACCTGGACACGGAGAAGTTCTACAAGCTGTTCGTGGACCTGCTCACAGCACCGACACCGAAAAAGAATTAACGGCAACGGCTACGGCTACGGCTGCAGCTGCTGCAATTCTTTCTGCGCCTGCGCATGATCGGGATGCTGCCTCAGCAGTTCCATCAACACGGCGCGCGCCTTTTCCGGCGCGCCTTCCAAGGCATAGACGCGGCTGAGATTCAAATAAGACTGATCGAATGCCGGCGCCACGCGAATGCATTCTTCAAAAGTTGCGACTGCCTCGTCGCGCCTCTGAGTTCGCAGATAGAGAATCCCCAGATTGTTCAGAGCCTCCGGATAGGCAGCCCGCGATTTCAAAGCCCGCTGCAGATATTCGTACGCGCGCCCAGGATCGTCGGTCTGCGCAAAGACCATCCCCAGACTGTAGTTGGACTCCGGATCGCCCGGGCTGACCGCAACGGCATGCTCCAGAACCCTGCGGGCTTGCTCCCAATTTTTCTGCTGGCGATACGCGTTGCCGAGATTTTGGAGTGCGATCAGGTGCTCGGGATTTAACTTCAGAGCCTGCTGAAAATATCCGATGGCTTGGTCGGTGCGTCCTTCCCGGGTGGCAAGAAGGCCGAGATTGTTCCATGCGTTGGGAAGAGTCTCAGGATAACCGGCCACCAGTGCGGTGGCACGCTCAAAGCTCGCGCGCGCCTCCGCCGTTTTTTGCAGATTCAGGCAGGCGCTGCCCACCCCGTAAAACGCTTCAGCGCTCGTGGGGTCATCGCGAACGGCCTGCCGAAAAAAAGATTCCGCCTGCTCGAAATACCCGCGTTGAAAAAATATCGAACCATAAGAAAGATAGTTACGCGCAAACTCGAAAGTCTCGGAAGCGGCCGGCCATGGCAACGCTTTCGTCAGTCTCTCGGTAGGAGTGCGAGGCATGTGCCGAAAGTCTTGTCCGAGATGGTCCGGGTCGATGGGTCCCTGATAAAGTTTTACGATTTCGCCTTGCTCGTCAATCAGGAACGAAGTTGGAAGGCTGAGGTCCCGGTGGCGATCGAATAGGTAACGATAGAGAAGGTTGTAAATGGCGGCTACATCTTCAGAACCGCGGAGCACTGGAAACGACGAATGCGGAGAAAAGACTTTGCGCGTGGCCGGCCGCGACTGAAAGCTCTCGACGGGGACGGCTTCGTCCAGATTCACAGTGAGTAGTTGCAGGCCTTGGTTCGTCCAGCTTTTGTTGAGCCGACCGAAAGTCTTCAAGTCTTCTTGGCAACTCAACGACTGCGTCGTGCAAAAGTTAAGCAGCACCGGCTTTCCGCGGAGCGAAGCCAGAGTGCGAGTCTGTCCGGAAGAATCCTGCAAAGAAAAGGCTGGCGCCGAAACGGGCACGAGCAGCCAGGTCTCAACCACAGTCGGCATCGGCTCGGGGTCGTGCGGGGAAAGCTGCGGAGAAAGCTCAGTGAATTCCTTGAGCGGCGCCTGCTCCTTGAAGGGTTCCGTACGGAATAGCGCCGAATCCTCCTCAACCCAGATTCTGTGGCCGGGCGGGAGATCGTGAAGTTCCTGCACAAGGCCGCTGGGCCAGCGGATCGACGCCTGCATCAAGCCTTTGGCGTCACCCAATCCGAAAAATAATTCCTTGCTGGATTGCGATAGAAAACCCGAGCCAGCTTGCAGCGTGCGAGTCTGCCGTCCGGTTGCCGTCTCAATCACGACAACCGCGCCGATCGCATCGCGGTTGCTTTTCGTGCCTTGCAGGCGGAAAGAAATTGCTGGCGGCAAGTTCCGCATCACGTTCTTGAGGACGCGTAACTGCGGAGCGTTGCGGTTCTTCAGAAACATTTCCTGGCGCCCGTCATGATCGAAATCGGCGAGAGCAAAGGCGCGACCGTCCTCGATAAAATCCAGACCAACCGCGCCGGAAACATCGGAAAATGTTTCGTCGCGATTGTTCGCGTAGAAAACATTTCGTTCGTACCCGCTCCAGGTGGCGTCGGAGCGAATCAGTTCGTTGATGGCGTTCCATCCTTGTTCGTAGTCGGGAGAAAGTCTGGCCTCTTCCGGCGAGTTAGCAACGACTTGCCGCCAGAAGAAACTGTTCAGATCTTCGCGCGACGGCCCTGAGATCATGCCGTTCGCGATATAAAGGTCGCCAAAGCCGTCGTGATCAAAATCCCAGGAATCGCTCGACCACGACCAGCGGCCCATGCCAACGCCAGCAAACGCGGTTCTGTCCTCGAACGCGCCAGCCGCGGCGACGCGACTCGCTCTTCGGGGTCCGGTATTGCGAAACAGAGAATTGCCCATGGCATGTTTGCGATACAGCGCGATGACCTCTTTCGGTGCGCCGCTCTTGAACACGTCTTGCGCTGAGATGCACTCACCAGCCGCTGTCCACATGTCGGCAACATAAAGATCGTCAGCGCCATCATTGTCGGAGTCGAACCAACAGACGCTCATCCCGGCGCCCACGTCTTCCACTCCAGCCTCGGCAGCCACGTCAGTGAAAGTTCCGTTTCCGTGATTGTGATAAAGATTCTTCCGACCGAAATCGTTCACCACATAAAGATCGGGCCAGCCATCGCCATCGTAATCATTCCACGCGCAGCAAAAACTGTAGCGCGTGTTGTTTTTGTCGAGACCGGTTTCCTTTGTGACGTCGCGGAAAGTTCCGTCGCGGTTGTTACGCATCATGAAATTCGGTGGACCATTTTCGGCGGCGTAGTACGGAACAGGATATTTGTATTGATCGGTGCCCTGGTAATAGGAGTAGAGACAAAAATAAATGTCGAGCCAGCCATCGCGGTCATAGTCAGCAACGGAAGCGCCGGTAAAGGTTCCCTGCGGCGGCTCCGCGAAGTGGAATGCGTCGGGCTTGCGTCGAAATTTTCCGCCGCCTTGGTTCAAGAATAATAGCGGGCCGTTGGCACGCACGACGATAACGTCCTGCAGGCCATCATTATCGAAATCTGCAAACAGCGCGCACGCGGTATTTTCCAGAATGCCCAGCCCTGAGGGTTCCGTAATGTCCTCAAAAGTTCCGTCGCCGCGGTTGCGATAGAGACGGTTGGGAAGGCCGGCTGGCTGGCACATATAGAGGTCATCGAATCCGTCGCCGTCGATGTCTGCAACCGAGATGCCGTTGTGGCCGTAAATGTCGATGCCGCAAGCGCCATCAAGCACCGTGCGCCAGTAGTCGACGCCGCGAAGCAACTGGCCGGAATAGGAAGAGTTTCCGCCAAGGGCCGGAGCGGTGATGTCGGCGAAGATCGGAGCGAGCGAGCGGCTCCGGGTTTCGCCGATCGCATGCCAAACGCGAATATAAAATTCGCCGGAAGCAGACGCTTCCCATTCGAGTTCCCAAGTTCCGACGCGTTGTTCCCGGTGAAAACCAGGGCCCGTACCCACCAACTCGTAGCGCACGTGAGTACGCAAGAGGCCCGGCAACTTGGATGCCGGCAATCGCACCGAAGCCGAGTCCGCACCAGTTGCTTCAATGCTCGTAATCTGAAATTCTGCGATTGTGAGCTTCGAAAACGCGCTCATGAAGGCGCGCACTTCTCGCAAAAATGGTTCCCCGCCCAAAGTTGCTTGCTTGGAGAATTCAATCTTGCGCGCTTCCAGTGCTGCGCCGGAGCGCAGCACGAGCGATTCCGTTGGACGCAAAGACGATCCGGAGAATTCCGGCCCGAAAAGTTTCTCGAGCACCTGCACCGATTGCGGAGACTGCAGCAGGCTCGAACTCCACGCCGTGAGGCCCGCAGCAATTTGATCACGATATTTTTCTGTGATGAAAGCGTCGGAGCCGGCCATGGCCTTCAGAAGCGTGACGTCGAGCGGCCGCTGCGCGCGATAGCGAGGATGCAGCTGGAACTCCGCGTCGACCGAGCCCGGCTCCGACTCGAAGAGGTCTGATGAAGTGGGCGCCAATCCACGCCAGCATGGCGGAATCAGAGCCGCACCCGCACCCTGGCAGCACCGGATAAGAAAGTCGCGCCGCCGCTGGTCAACCGGATGAGGCGTCTTTTCGGGCCGGCTCAGAGCAAAGCCCCCTGGCGATCCAGCACGATGGCTCTTGGTGGAATGGGGAATCTAGCACCCACATGCATCAGGGTCAAGCTCTTATAGCCATTCGATGGATAAAGAATCGCGTCCGCTGCGACGACTTTCGCAACACTTCGTTTCGCAATCACAACGCCCTCCCTGCCGCAGCGCCGGAAGCCCACGCCCACTGGAAATTGAATCCGCCAAGTTGGCCGGTCACGTCCACAACCTCACCGACAAAAAACAATCCTGAAATCTTTCGGCTCTCCATCGTTTTAGCCGAGAGTTCGTCGGTATCTACACCGCCAGCCGTCACCTCGGCCTTCTCGTAACCCTCGGTACCTGCAGGTTCGATTTCCCATGCGTGAACCTGACGCTCCAATTCCGCAAGAGCGGAATTCCTCCAGGCATTCGCCTGCCCATCTTTTCGCTCGGGCGGCGCATGCAGGTCGAGCCAGCGATCAGCCAATCGATTCGGCAGAGCTTTGCGGAATTCCGTTCGCAGAGCGGCCAGATTCTTCGGCGTCTTAAAGTCGCGAACTGCAAGATCGCGAAAGGCGGCCGTCAGATCGCATCCGGGCGCGAGATCAATTACGATCAGCTGCGGCTTCCGCCAATACGATGAAAGCTGCAGAATCGCCGGTCCGCTCAATCCGCGATGCGTGATCAACATCTTCTCGCGGAACTTATGCCTCTCGCACGATGCCACCACCTCCGTCGAAACGCCAGCCAGATCACAGTAACGGGACTTGTCCCCCGAACTCAGCACCAGCGGCACAAGGCCGGGCCAGGGCTCACGAATTCTGAGGCCAAACTGTTTTGCTACGTCATAGCCAAATGAAGTCGCGCCAATCTTTGGTATCGACAGTCCGCCGGTCGCCACCACCAGAACCGGGCCGCGAAACTCTGCGTCTACGGTGCGCACCGCAAACCCGTCGGGACGAGTCACCTCTTGAATCTTCGTTCCCAGAAAAACTTTCACGCCCGCGGCCTTGCATTCTTCTTCCAACATCCCCAAAATGTCACGCGCCGAGCGGTCGCAAAATAACTGCCCCAGCGTTTTCTCGTGATATGGAATGCGACGCTTCTCCACCAGCGCGATGAAATCCGCGGGTGTGTAGCGGGCCAGCGCCGACTTTGCGAAGTGTGGGTTCGCCGAGAGAAAGTTCTCAGGTCGGCAATGCAAGTTGGTAAAGTTGCAGCGCCCGCCCCCGGAAATCAGAATTTTCTTGCCCAACCGGTCCGCACGTTCGAGGACCGCAACGCGCCGTCCCCGCCGGCCGGCTTCCATCGCGCACATCAGGCCTGCCGCGCCTCCACCGAGAATCAGTACATCAAAAGAGTGAATCACCGGAAATCACATGTAGAACAAACTGAGCCTTGGCAGCGCATATTTTTCCAGCAGCCGCTTGTGGACGTACTGCTTGTGTAATTGCTCGATCTGCGCCGACGGCATTTTACGGCGGTAAGGTGCAAGGTCGCGGTCGGCCTCCGCCCGCACATCGACGATCTCTTCATCGGGAGTCGCGGCCAGCAGCGCGGCAAACATTTTTTCTTCGAGCACCGTGAGCCGCCGTTCCAGCTCCTCCAGACGAAGTGCGGTTTTTTTACTCTCCGTCTCGTCCGCCAGTTTTCGCAATGTGTTAGCAGCTTCGGTCGCGGCAGTATTCACAGACACTCCGCCTCGATCCGGCAACTTGGCAGCCGTCAGAAGGTCGGCGTTGCGGCGCAAAAAGACGGCGATCGCGTCGGGTTCAAACCCTTGTCCGGAGCGGGGTTTGGCAGGGCCCCCTTCGGGCACGCTTTCCACCCCGACCGCCGCCTCTTTCATCTGTTCGGCCGCCGTCAAGACCGCCTGCGAGCAATATGCAAGGCTGTTTACTTTTTGAGATTTCGACGGGCGCTGATCGTAGCGGTCGAAGGCCGCATCAATTCCGCGCAAAGCTGCCTGCAACGGAATGCCAGCCCCTTTCCAGGTTTCGATCAGCGCCCAGTCGAGCGTCGACAGCAGCAACCCGCCGCTGCGTCGGCGCAGGAAGTGCTCCTCAATTTCCGTAAAGTAATTGAAGTAGTTTTCCACGGCGGGTCAGCGGGCGGAGCGGGCGCCATTTTTTTCTTTTGTGTTCTTTTGTTCCTTGTTTTCTCGAGGCCCAGCCTTGGACGCGTCTGACCTGAAGGCTTCTGATTTAGAGGCAAGCTGTTTCCCAGGCTCCCGCCGCCCCCCGGCATTTCGCTCCCAGATGATGCGCAGGCCTTCCAGGGTAAGAAATTCGTCGACGTGCTTGATGTATTTCGATCCCGTTCCAATCATGGACCCGAGCCCGCCGGTCGCGATCCCGGGCGTCTCCGGCCCCATTTCCTTCAGCAGAAGCTCGAGAATTCCATCCACCAGCCCCAGATAGCCGTAATAAAGGCCAGACTGCAGGCTGCCCACGGTGTTCGAGCCAATCACGCGCGCCGGTTTTCGAATCTCCACCCGCGGCAGCCGCGCCGTGCGCTGGAAAAGCGCGTCCGCCGAAATTCCGATGCCCGGGCAAATCACGCCGCCAAGATATTCACCCTTGGCCGAAACGCAATCGAAAGTTGTGGCCGTGCCAAAATCGACGACGACACAGGGGCCGCCGTATTTCTCGAACGCCGCGACCGCATTCACAATCCGATCGGCGCCTACTTCCGCCGGATTGTCATAATGCACCGGCATGCCGGTCTTTACCCCCGGTTCAATAAACAGCGGCTTCAAATTGAAATACCGTTCGCACACCTGCCGCAGCACCGGATCGAGCGGCGGCACCACCGAAGAAATTACGATCCCATGAATTCCCGTCGCCTCCAGTCCAGCCATGGAAAACAG
>Ga0181537_10001972_pt1 | contig 18483 bp, 13 predicted proteins | sample PEATcosm2014_Bin_39_FD_119765 | JGI IMG/M metagenome (GOLD analysis project Ga0181537, IMG submission 119765) | Peatland microbial communities from MTU Mesocosm Facility, Houghton, MI, USA - PEATcosm2014_Bin23_10_metaG | ecosystem: Environmental > Terrestrial > Soil > Wetlands > Peat | place... | reverse complement strand
CGCGCCTCCGCCTGCCGACAGGGATGAGGCTCGCGACACTGCGCCTCCGGCAAATGCAAAGCCCAGTGCGGCCGCGCCTGAGCCGCTTGCCAAGCCCCATGCGGCGGTCCGGCCCGCGCCGCTATTCGATGCGGTGAGCGAGGCCCAGAAATATCTGTACGGAAAGGGAGTGTCGCAGAACTGCGATCATGGGCTGCGACTCTTGAAACCTGCAGCCGACCAGGGGAATTCGAAAGCGATGGTGGAGATGGGTGCGCTATACTCAGCGGGATTATGCACTCCGCGCGACCTGCCGACGGCATATCGCTGGTTCGCGCTGGCGTTGCGGAAGGATCCTGACAATCAAGCTGTGCAAACTGATCTGGAGAAGCTGTGGGGAGAAATGACTCAACCGGAGCGGCAACTGGCGATCAAGTTGAGCCAGTGAGTAGTCCGGCGATTTCTTGCCTCTGGCTGGTAAGTAGTGCCTTTGGGCACCTTCGGGGTTACTCTTGGTGTGACGGTTCGTAGATGCTTGCCCAATCCGTCCGGCCCGTTATGTACGTATCTCTAACAAGGAAGAGACCTAGACCGTTTGCCGAGTTCTGAACGAGCAGGGATATCGCCGGATCTGGCTACCGTAACGGCCATGAAGTCGGGCGACCAGAGTGCCGTGGCGGAGCTCTATGACCGCTACTCTGGGGTGGTGTATGCGGTCGCATTGCGGGTGCTGGGCGATACGGGCGCGGCGGAAGATGTGCTGCAGGAAGTGTTTTTGCAGCTGTGGCGCAATCCGGGGGCGTTCGACGCGGCGCGTGGAAGCCTGGGAGCGTGGCTGGCGGTGATTACGCGCAATCGCGCGATTGATGCGCTGCGACGACGCCGTCCGGAGACGGATATTGAAGATGTGATCGTGTCGGTGGCGCCTGATTTTGCGGGCGATGCCGACCGGTTGCGAGCAGCGGAGAAGGTGCGGGGAGTGCTGGTCACAATGCCTGCACCGCAGCGTAGCGCGCTCGAAATGGCTTACTTCGAAGGCCTAAGCCATTCCGAGATTGCCAGCAAAACGGGAGAGCCGCTGGGCACGATTAAGACCAGAATTCGCAGTGGGCTGATTACGCTGCGGAAGGCGTTTCAGGGATGATGAGAGTGAGAATTCCCACTCTAACGTCGCAAACGGCGCGACGTTAGAATGGGGCACCCGGAACTTTGATGAGCGGACACGAACAATTCGCCGAGGATCTGGCGCTGTATGCGCTGAGCGCGCTCACGGGCGATGAGCGCGCGAGCCTCGAACAGCATCTCGCCACCTGTACGGCATGCCGGCTGGAGCTGGAGCAACTGCGGGGCGACGGCGCTCTGCTGGCCTTCTCTACGATGGGGCCGAAGCCTCCTCTGCGCGCGCGGCAGCGGTTGCTGGATGCGGTGGCCAAGGAAGCGGCAGCGTCGGCGACTCGCTCTCAGAGCGCGCGCACGACGGCGCGACCGCATAGTTTATTGTGGGGCCTGCTGGGATGGACCACGGCGGTCGCATTAATCGTATTTGGGGCTGAGATGTGGAAAGAAAATTCCGCGCTCAAGGTAAGTCTGGCATCGGCCAGCATGAAGGCCGAGGAGAGTTCGCGGGAACTGGAAGATCTGCGCCGGGTTGCCGCGCCCATCATCGCGCCGGAAGGGCAGCGCTTCACGCTGGTGGCGATGAAGAGTCCGCCGCAGCCGCAGGGCAAGGCATTTTATTTGCGCAATCGCAGCAACCTGGTTTTTGTCGCCAACAACATGCCGGCGCTGCCGCCACACAAAGCCTACGAGCTGTGGCTGATTCCGGCGCAGGGTGTGCCGCTTGCCGCCGGCGTCTTCAAACCGGATGCGCATGGCAGCGCCACCGTGGTGAATCCTCCGCTGCCGGCGGGGGTCGAGGCTAAAGGATTTGCGATTACGGTGGAAGATGAACCCGGAGTCGAGCACTCGACGCAGCCGGTCATGATGATCGGGACGGGCGAGTAGGCGGAGGGCTGGATTTGCCGGCCATTCTGCGCGACATCGACAAACCTGGTCCAGCCCCACTGATTCTCAGTGATTCAGTTCGAAAAATTCATTACAACGTGCATGTAGTAGGGAGCAACTGGGGGATGTGGAAACTCGTCCTTTAACAGCGTCGGTCGAACACAGGCGAGCACATTGGTTTCGTGCTCCGTATAGAATCGCAACACTCGACCGTCTTTTCCAATCGCCAAAACGAACTCGAACGTCGATGGGTCCGGGTGTTCGATCGACTTTAGACAAGACTGATAAACAGGGAAATATTTCTGTTGGTAGTAGTCCTTCAGATCAATATCAGAATATATGCGAGTTGCGCGATCCTTATCTTCTGTTTTTGCCAGCGCGACGGCTTCCTTGAATGAACCCGCAAGGTCGCCTGCCAAGCTGCAGGTCGTCAGCAAGAACATCAAGGCGATGGTATAGAGCTTCTTCATGAACACAATTGCAGCATTTAAGGGAAAGAAGCCGCAAGTGACGTTGGTCCCCGTGTCTCAGTGAACGACTGGGGTGATCGGTAATCCACCAGGTTAGGGATCAGAGCTCGAAATGGAGCTTGCCCCGAGCGTAGTCGAAGGGGTGGGGATTTTGATCGGGAGGAATCTTAGGGAAACGCTGGCGAGCCGAGGTCTGTGGTTCCCACCCTTCGCAAAAGACGCGAAGGATGGGGCACCCACTTTCTTGATGATGCCAGCGAGATCAAAAGCCTGGCCTTTAGACTTCGTCCTGCTCCTGGAGTTTCGCGATCACGCCGAAATCTTCGAGCGTCGTGGTGTCGCCCTTGACGTTTCCGCTCGTGGCTAGTTCCCGCAGCAGTCGCCGCATGATTTTGCCGCTGCGGGTCTTGGGGAGAGAGTCGGTGAAGCGGATGTCGTCAGGCTTGGCCAGCGCACCGATTTCTTTCGCCACCCATTTGCGCAATTCCTCTTTCAGTTCGGGCGTGGGCTTTCTTCCGTGCTCGAGCGTGACGAAGGCTGAGATGGCCTGGCCTTTCAAGTCGTCGGGACGGCCGACGACTGCGGCTTCCGCGACGGCTTCATGTGCGACCAGCGCGCTTTCCACTTCCATGGTGCTAAGGCGGTGGCCGCTGACGTTGAGCACATCGTCGACGCGGCCCATGATCCAGAAATAGCCGTCTTTGTCTTTGCGGGCGCCGTCGCCGGTGAAATACATACCGGGAATTTGCGACCAGTAATTCTTGACATATCGGTCAGGGTCGCCGTAGACGGTGCGCAGCATTCCCGGCCACGGGCGCTTGATCACGAGGAATCCGCCGGAACCTTCGGGCACGGGCTTGCCTTCCATGGTGACGATTTCGGGGACCACACCCGGAAATGGCTTTGTCGCCGAACCGGGCTTGGTCGCGATTGCACCGGGAAGCGGGGTGAGCATGATGTGGCCGGTTTCGGTTTGCCACCAGGTATCAACGATGGGGCAGCGGTTGCCGCCGATGGTTTCGCGGTACCACATCCAGGCCTCGGGATTGATGGGCTCGCCGACGGTGCCCAGCAGGCGCAGGCTCGACATGTCGTGCTTCTTTGGCCATTCGTTGCCCCATTTGAGGAAGGTGCGAATGGCGGTGGGTGCGGTGTAGAAAATATTTACTTTGTGACGCGCGATGATCGACCAGAAGCGGTCGGGCTCGGGAAAATTGGGCGCGCCTTCGTACATCAGGCTGGTGGCGCCGTTCTGCAGCGGGCCGTAGACGATGTAGCTGTGGCCGGTGACCCATCCGATGTCGGCGGTACACCAGTAGGTGTCTTCGTCTTTCAAATCGAAGACCCATTTCGTGGTGAGATAGGTGCCGACGGAATATCCGCCGGTGGTGTGGACGACGCCTTTTGGTTTGCCCGTGGTTCCCGACGTATAGAGGATGTAGAGCGGGTGTTCGGCGTCGAGCGGCTCGGCGGGACAAACGTCAGAGGCCTTGGCCATGAGCTCGTGCCACCAGTGGTCGCGGCCGGGCTGCAGATTGATGGCGGTTCCGGTGCGCTTGTAGACGACAACATGTTTCACGCTCGGACAGGATTTCAGAGCTTCTTCGACCGCGGGGAATAATTTCACTTCCGCGCCGCGGCGATAAGATCCATCCTGCGTGATGACGGCGGTCGCCTGCGAGTCGTGAATACGGTCGACTAAAGCGTTGGAGGAGAATCCGCCGAAGACGATGGTGTGCGGCGCTCCGATGCGGGCGCAGGCCAGCATGGCGATGGGAAGTTCCGGCGTCATGCCCATGTAGATGGCGACGCGGTCATTTTTCTTCACCCCAAGTGCCTTTAGCACGTTGGCGAACTTTTGCACTTCGCGATGCAATTGCTGATAGGTGAGGATGCGGACTTCGCCGGGTTCGCTCTCCCAGATGATGGCGGCTTTGTTCTTGCGCCAGGTTTCGACGTGGCGGTCGAGGCAGTTGTAGGAAAGATTGATCTGGCCGCCGACGAACCACTTCGCCCACGGGCAATTCCACTCGAGAACCTTATCCCACTTCTTGAACCAGTGGAGCTCGCGGGCAATGTTTGACCAGAAGGTATCGGGGTCGTCGACGGATTCTTTGTAAAGCTGCTCGTACTGGGCGAGAGTCTGAATGTGGGCGTGCTGGCTGAATTCCGCTGGGGGTTCAAACTTGCGCTGTTCGTTCAGGATGGAATCGATGTTGGGGCCTTGAGTTTGCGGAGTCTGGGGATCGACGACGGTTTTATCGGCCATGATGAGAACCTCGACGCGGAGGAATTGTTACTCGCGCCCGGAGCTGTGTTGCAGCGACCAGGCACGAAACCGCAAGGAGGTATTTTACACAGCGCGGGGCAGGATGGGAGGGAGATCAGAGGGCTTGCGGGCAGGGCCTCGGACGCCCGACCGTTATGCGCGGGAGATCCCTCTCTTCGCCTGAAGAACGGCTCCGCTCGGGATGACCCCACGAAAACTTAAAGACCGGTCTGAACTAATCCACTGCCCACTGCCCAGCAAGGCTGTCAGCCGAGGTCAGACCCCCGCGGGTTTCGTGCTGACCGTGGGCAGATTGGCCTGCTGCCAGGCGTCCAGGCCGCCGATGACATTGATCACGTGGCGAAAGCCGGCCCGCTGCAGCAGGCTGCTGGCGATCATGCTGCGATAGCCACCCTTGCAGTGCACCGCGATGGGAGCATCGTGGTCAATCTCTGGCGGAGAGACGCGGAAGTTGTCGAGGGGCCACCAGGTTGCGCTTTCGACGTGCGCGCCTTCCCACTCGGACTCACGGCGGACGTCGAGTACTTGAACGTCATGCGCCTTGAGGCGCTCAGCCAGATCGCCGGGGGTTATCTGTTGGATGGTTGCGACTGGGAACCCGGCCTGCTGCCAGGCGGCAACGCCGCCGTCAAGATATCCGTTCAGAACTTCGATGCCGACGCGGGTGAGCCGGAGGCGCGCTTCTTCTAGTTGGGCGTCCGACGCCGCGATCAGCACGGGATGAGCCGCCAGACCCAGGACGGTTCCGGCCCAGGAAGCGAACTGGCCGCCCAGCGCGATGTTCACTGATCCGGGCACATGGCCGGCGGCAAACTCCTCGCCCGGACGAACGTCGAGCGCAATTTCAACCGCGGTTAGCATGGTCTTCAACGCGGCAGGCGCAATCGCCCGCAGCGGTGGAAGGTCAGCCAGCGCCGATGCGCCGGTGCGATTGATCTCAGCGTCTTTGAGAAAGTATTCCGGCCGCGCGGGAAGGTTGCTGGTCAGCTGCGCAATGAACTCTTCCCTGCTCTTGATTTGCAGCGCGTAGTTGGTCAGGCGTTCAGTGCCGATGGTGGACGAGCGCTCGGCACGCATATTTTTTCCGCAAAGCGAGCCCGCCCCGTGCGCCGGATAGACCAGCACGCTGTCGGCGAGCGAGAGCAGCTTTTGGTGCAGGCTGTCGTAGAGCAGCCCGGCGAGTTCGGCCGGAGTGTGGGTGGGCGACAGGTCCGGTCGGCCGACGTCGCCGATGAAGAGCGTGTCGCCGGTCAGGACGGCCCAGGGTTGGGCAGATTTCTCGCCGTCGGTCACGACCAGACAGATGCTCTCCGTGGTGTGGCCCGGCGTCTCCAGGACGCGGATTGAAGCTTGGCCAAACTTCAGTTCAAATCCGTCTTGCACCGGCACGTGTGGAAACGTTGCGCCGGCCTGCGCGCCCATATAGATGGTTGCGCCGGTGCGGGCGGCTAGTTCTTTGTGTCCGGAAACGAAGTCGGCGTGCAGATGAGTCTCGAAGATGTGGCGGATGGTGAGGCCGTGGTCCGCGGCCGCTTTCAAATACAGTTCGACGTCGCGCTGCGGGTCGACCACTACGGCTTCGCCTTCCGAAGCCAGCAGGTAGGAAGCGTGCGCCAGGCAGCCTAGATAGAACTGCTCGAAGTACATAAGAAAACTCCGGATAGAAGCTTCATAGCGCAGCGGTCGAACCGGACCTCAGGGGCTAAAGCCCCCGAATTATGGGGCCTCTGCCGGCACGGCTAAAGCCGTGCCCTTCCCGATCCCATTTCGCGAACTGCACGCTTTAATTTCCGTGCCCTTCCCGAACTCATTCGCTAACTGCACGCTGAAATTTCCGTGCCCTTCCCGAACCCATTTGCTAACTGCACGCTGAAATTTCTGTACCCTTCCCGATCCCATTTGGCTAGCGGCAAGCTGAAAACCGCGCTCTATCCAATCTCGCCCCTACCATGATGCTAACAAATCGTTGCAGTCGCGCGAGGAACGGCAATCGAGGCCGGGCACTCAGGGGAGGGTTGAAAGTTACGCGGGCAGCGGAGTGATGAACTCCAGGCCAAAACAGAAACCGTTGCGCGTTCGGACGATGGCAGGGAGGCGCGAAGGAGTGGGAGTATCGAACTCAATTTCCAGCAGATCGCCCGGGTTCAGCAGGATGCCTGCATACAGCACCATGCCGCCCTCGCTCATTTCTGTGCCGCGGCCCTCGACCACGGTGGTCGAGAAGCCCTTCGACGTGACGACGCGGACCGGCATGTCCACGGGAAGGCGAGGCCAACGGCGAGTTCGGTCGGAATCCGGCATTCCTGCCCATGATTCTATTTACGGCGACGGTTTTCAAATTACTAAGGTGAGATGAGCTTGCGGGCGGAAGTGCGTTCAAGAAACTCCACGCGAGATCCCCTTCGACTTCGCTCAGGGCAGGCTCTCACCCGGCTGAAACTACGCCGGGTGAGGGATGACGCCGAGAGAGACAAGCCGCAGTCTACGCTGACGGATTTTTCAGGATTTCCGCCAACGCTTTCAAGCGTGTGGAGTCCAGGGGACTTTTGGCCGAGCCGGCGGACTTTTCCAAGGAAGGAACCTGACGCTTCAGCTTCGCCAGTTTATCCGGGCTCATGTGGGAAGCCTCGGCGTTGTGGATCGCCTTCTGCAAGGATGAGATTCGGCCTGCCGGCAGAGCCTGGGAGCGTGACAGTTGGTCGAGGTATGCTTTGGCCACCACGAGACTTGCGGGCCACTCGATCTTCTGCTGGTTCTGCACGTTCTGCTCAAAGATGCGAACCGACTTGGCCGCGTCAATTTCGTTTTGCGTGAGGAACTTGGTTGGGGTCAGTTCAAATACGTCCAAGCCTCGGGCAATCTCCGAACCGTAGATGGAACCGTTGTACCAGTAGGCTGACCACTCGCCGCCCAGCACCAGCATCTTCGGGTTAATCGGTCCGCGGTCGAAGTAGGCGATCTCGACGGGGTGAGCTGCGTCGGTGAAGTCCATCACGGAGATGCCGCCCTGGTACCAAGCCTGCACTTCGATATCCCGGCCGGGGACCGGAACCAGCGAGCCGTTGTGCGCCACGCAGTTTTCGGTGTCGGCCTGCGCGGCCGGCAGCTTGTAATAGCTCTCGAGACTTAGCTTGTCGTCTTTCAGATCGAAGATGGCGTCCGCGCCCCACTTGTTCGGGTCGTTGGCGCGGCAGCGGGCTCCCAGGCCCCCGCCCCATTCGTCAGTAAACACGACTTTGGTTCCGTCGTTGCTGAACGTAGCCGAGTGCCAGTAGGAGTAGTTGGGATCGTTGACCGCATCGAGACGCTTGGGATGCACGGGATCTTTAATGTCGAGCAGAATGCCATTTCCGGAGCATGCGCCCGCGGCCAAGCCAATCGCCGAGTAAACCGTGATGTCGTGACATTGGTTGGTGTCGGCCGGCTTCTCGTTGCCCTTGCCGTGGCTGCCGCCGTTGTTGAGGCCGTTGAGCGCGCCCGTCCGGGGATCGATAAATACGCGAGGACTGGAGACGATCTTCGCGTCCTGTGGGGCAGCCACCGGCACTTTGATTACATCAATTCGAAACAGCGCCGTGTTCGGGTCTTTGTCTGGGGCCTCGCCCGAGCAGCCGGCGAGTTCTTCCGGCTGGCGGACAAACGACGTACCAGAGACGTAGATGTAAACGTTGTCCTTGTCGTTGGGATCGACCACGAGAGTATGGGTATGCGATCCGCGGCAGGTCTGTACGGCTGCCACTTGCCTGGGATTCTTGATGTCGGAAATGTCGAAGATTCTGACGCCGCGGAAGCGGTCTTTTTGCGCAGCCGGCAAGTGACGCTCTCGTTCATGTCCTGGGGCCGGCGGAGGCTCCGGCGGAAAGCCGTCGGTGCCGCAATCCAGGCGGCCATTCGGCATCTCCACTGACATGAACAGCAGGTTCTTGTAGACCGACACGTCGCCCTGGCCACCAGGGCACACCAGCGAAGTCAGCAGCGTGGCGTTTGCCGGATTGGAGATGTCAAAAATATTAATGCCGTAGAAATTTCCCAGGAACAGGTGGTTGCCCTGGAAGGCGATGTCGGAATTGGCGAAAGCGAGCTGCGCGATCACCAACTGAAGCGGCTTGGGCATGCGGGCGGGATTGCCGATGCCGAGCTGGCCGAGCGCCTTCTGCACCTTTGGATCGTCAGGCTCGGCCGAATCCAGTTGAAACGCGTCTGGCTTCTTGAGCAGCAAGACGTGCTTGATGCCCATGGCCGCTTCCCCGGCGTCGTACATTCCCGGCGTCAAGGTGGCGCGCGGATCGTTCGGGTCGGAGCCGGTCATTCCGGGCGGCAGCGGAGGAGCGGGCTGCGGAGCAAAGGGATTCTCAGGTGGCGCGTCGGGGGCCTTGGCGGGTTCTTTCGCGGGTTCCTGCGCCGCGTCTTTAGCGGGCGGGTTCGCGGGTTCCTGCGCGGGCGCGGGTGCTGGCGCGGCAGGGGGAGTTGCGGGCGTTTGGGCCTGCATTCGATTTACTCCGGAAAACAAAACAATCGCGGCCATCGCCACGCACAAGAAAGCATTGGGTACTCGGCTCATCGGTTCTCCTCTATCGTTCTTTAATCTAATTTTTTCTCTAACATCGACTGCATAATTCTGATTTCGGCACGCTGGGTATTGTCGGCGTCGGTCGCGAAATTGAAAATGTCGGCATCCTGGCCCGCGCCCGCAGTGTTGAACAAATCGTGCACCATCGTCAACGCGCCGTTGTGGTGCTGAATCATCCCGGTCAAGAATAAATGATCGAACGTGGAGCCCTTCGCTTTGCGGAGCGCCTCCATCTGCTCCGGCGTCAGCATGCCGGGCATCAAAGCCATGGGATGGTGCTGCATATCCATGCCCGGCATGTCCATAGCTGGCGTGGCCGGCATCGGCATGGAGAGCGGTTCCCCGCGAGCCGCCAACCAGCGCTGCATAAACCTGATTTCGTCGGACTGCGAGCTGCTGATGCGCGCACCCAGCAGACGAAGGTCTTTATTAGCGGTGTGTGACTGGATGAGCGCGGTCATCTCCACCGCTTGCTCATGATGCATGATCATGCCCTGCATGAATTCCACATCCGCTCGCGAGGTTGGAGGCAGCTCGCCTTTGGTGGACGGCGGTAGGGTCTTGCTGGGCTTGCCCGGGGCGCCAGGCTGCACCACAACTGGCGTCGCGGCTCCGGTCTGCTGGGCGCACGCATGGGAAGAGAACAAACCGGGAAGGATTGCGGCAAGCAGCAAACAGCATAGCCCTGCCCCATTCGCGGAGTGGGGAAATCGCCTGCAGAGGAAACGACGAAACGACCTTTTCGACGAACCGCTAACCATTTCGACCAGCCCAAGTTTTATGCCAGTCAGAAAGTGTATATCAGTTTGGGTCAAACTTGCTGGATCGCGCAACCAGGGCAACAGTATTAGGGATGAATGGCATGCATCGCAGATCGAGGATATTGAGAAACGCAGCCGAGCAATGGACTGGTTGCGTTTCGCATCGCCTGCCCACCTCACGACGTGCGCACGCTGATTCGTTCGATGGACAAACTCGCGACCGCGGGCCGCGAGTTTGTCCACGACTTCTCCGAGGCTTAGGCCAGGTCGTAGCGATCGAGGTTCATTACCTTGTTCCACGCCGCCGCGAAGTCTTTCACAAACGCCTCTTTCGAGTCGTTACTGGCATAGACCTCTGCGAGTGCCCGGAGCTGAGAGTGCGATCCAAAGAGCAGGTCGACACGCGTGCCAGTCCACCGGGTCTTGCCGGTCGCCCGATCGCGTCCCTCATACACGCCTTCGGTGGACGACGGCTCCCACTTCGTACTCATGTCGAGCAGGTTGACGAAGAAATCGTTGGTCAGCGTCTCGGGCCGGTTGGTGAAGACGCCATGTTTGGACTGCCCGAAGTTCGCGTTCAGGGCGCGCAGGCCTCCGACGAGTACGGTCATCTCGGGGGCAGTCAGGGTCAGCAACTGCGCCCGATCAACCAGCAACTCCTCAGCCGACAGTTTCTGTCCGCTGCGGAGATAGTTGCGGAACCCGTCCGCGACCGGCTCGAGCGGCGCGAAGGAATGCACGTCGGTCTGCGTCTGCGAAGCGTCCGTGCGTCCGGGCGAGAATGGAATCTTCACTTTGTGCCCGGCCTTTTTCGCAGCCTCCTCGACGGCTGCGACGCCGCCCAGCACGATCAGGTCTGCCAGCGAGACCTGCTTCCCTTTCTTTTCGCCCTTGTTTCCGTTGGACTTGCTGCCATTGGACTGCGGTCCGTTGAAGTCTTTTTGAATTGCCTCCAACTTCTTGAGAACCTTTGCCAGTGCGGCCGGCTGATTCACTTCCCAATCCTTTTGGGGCGCGAGGCGAATGCGCGCCCCGTTTGCGCCACCGCGCTTGTCGGAGCCGCGGAACGATGCTGCCGACGCCCAGGCAGTGGTGACCAGTTGGGAAATCGACAGTCCAGACGCGAGGATCTTGGCTTTGAGAACAGCAATTTCCTTCTCCCCGATCAATTTATGATCGACGGCGGGAACAGGGTCCTGCCAGATCAGCGTTTCTTTCGGGACGAGCGGGCCAAGATAACGATCAATCGGCCCCATGTCGCGGTGCGTCAGCTTGAACCAGGCCCGAGCGAACGCGTCCGCGAACTGGTCCGGGTGCTCGTAGAAGCGCCGTGAAATCTTTTCGTAAGCAGGGTCGAGGCGCAGAGCGAGGTCCGTGGTCAGCATGGATGGCGAATGACGCTTTGAGGGATCGTGCGCATCCGGCACGGTTCCGTTGCCCGCGCCATTTTTCGGCGTCCACTGATGCGCGCCAGCCGGACTCTTCGTCAATTCCCACTCGTAGCTGAATAGGTTGGTGAAGAAGTTGTTGCTCCACTTGGTCGGCGTCGTGGTCCAAATAACTTCCAGCCCGCTGCCGATCGTGTCACCACTGTGACCTTTGCCGAGCTTGTTCTTCCAGCCAAAGCCTTGATCCTCGATGTCGGCGCCTTCCGGTTCGTTGCCCACATATTGAGCGGGAACGCCGGCGCCGTGGGTTTTGCCGAAGGTGTGACCGCCGGCAATGAGTGCAACGGTTTCCTCGTCGTTCATCGCCATGCGGGCGAAGGTTTCCCGGATATCCCGTGCCGCAGCGATTGGATCCGGCTTTCCATTGGGGCCTTCGGGATTCACATAGATCAGACCCATCTGCACTGCGCCCAGAGGGTTCTGAAGATTGCGGTCGCCGCTGTAGCGCTCGTCCGCCAGCCATGTGCCCTCAGGACCCCAATTGACTTCTTCGGGCTCCCACACATCCGCACGACCGCCGGCAAAACCGAACGTCTTGAGGCCCATCGAATCGAGGGCGACATTGCCGGCGAGAATCATCAGGTCGGCCCAGGAAATTTTCTTTCCATACTTCTGCTTGATCGGCCACAGCAGGCGGCGCGCCTTGTCGAGGTTCACGTTGTCCGGCCAGCTATTGAGGGGAGCGAAGCGCTGTTGCCCGGCTCCGGCCCCGCCGCGGCCGTCGCCGATGCGATATGTACCAGCGCTGTGCCACGCCATACGAATGAAGAGCGGGCCATAGTGGCCAAAGTCGGCCGGCCACCATTCCTGCGAGTCCGTCATCAAGGCATGCAGGTCCTGGATCACGGCATGCAGGTCGAGGGTCTTGAACTCTTCCGCGTAATTGAACTCCTTGCCCATCGGATCGGACTTTGGGGAATGCTGGTGCAGGAGATTCACGTTTACCTGCTTTGGCCACCAGTCGCGGTTCGTGGGCGCGGAAGCACCGTGGTTAAACGGGCACTTGGCTTCGGGTAGGGTGCTTTTGTTTTTGGCTTCGGGAGAAACACTTCCTGATGAGGTGGCGAGCGTATTTTCCATATATTTTCATCCTTCGAATCTTGATTAGGTACGGCGCGAAAACCCTACTTCTTGGTGCTGCAGCGGCGGCAGAGGCCAAAGACCTCGACCAAGGGCTGCGTCAGGTCAAAGCCATCCGGCAGATGCCGGGACAGCCGTTTGATATCGATGAACTCTCCTTCGATGTCCTGCACCGATTTGCAGCGCGAGCAAACCAGGTGGTGATGCGGTTTGAGATTGCCGTCCACGCGCAATGTGCTCGCATGCGGAGTAACCTCCCGCAGCAACCCACACTCGACAAAAAGCCGCAGATTGTTGTAGACCGTAGCCAAAGAAATCGATGGGATGCGACGCCGGACGGCGGCGTAAATGTCCTCCGGAGAATAATGCCCGTGGGAAGCGACGACGGCCTCGTAGACTACCTGACGCTGGTGCGTGACCGCCAAACCGTGCTTCAAGGCTAATTCGCGGAACTGCTCATGGGTGAGGCGCATGATTATCGAATAATAATAATTATCAAACAATCGAGAGCAGTGTCAAATGAAATCTTGCCTTGAACTTCGAGCCTCTGCTCTGCGTCTCTTCAAATAGCGTCGCTTAGCGACCGAGTTCAGTTATAGCCCCTACAGAAGCGGTGAAGCCCTTGCCGTTTACTTCCATGTAGAACTTAGAGTGTCGGGCCGCGATTCCCGCTGGCAAAACACGATCTACGTAGCTGAGCAAATCCAGTACAATTGTCGCCTTGGCAACGGGGACTACGAAGTCGATTCGCATTTTAAGCGTTGAGGACCATCCGGTTTTCCGCGAGGGTCTGCGGTCCATCATCAGTTCTCAGCCCGATATGCTTCTCGTGGCGCAGGCCACGAATGCGGTGGAAGCAGTTTCTGAATTCCGCCGACATCGTCCGGATGTGACACTGATGGATCTGCGCCTTCCCGGTGCGAATGGAGTTGACGCATTGATCTCCATTCGCGGGGAAGCACCTCAGGCGCGGGTCATCATTCTGTCCACAGCCGATACGGACGGCGAAATCCAGCGGGCAATGCGAGCGGGTGCCTCTGCCTACATTTTCAAGAGCGCACCGAAAGACGAGATGCTTGGCGTGATTCGGTCCGTTCACGCCGGCAAGCGGCACGTCCCTTCTGCAGTGGCGGCTCGCATTGCCGAGCACCTCGGCGACGAAGATCTTACGGATCGGGAATTAGAAGTGCTCCGGCTGATTCGTGACGGTTTCCGCAACAAGCAGATCGCAGATCAGTTATCGATCGCCGAAACGACGGTTAACTTTCACATCAAGAACGTTGTTGGCAAACTTGGAGCAAATGACCGAACGCATGCGGTGACAATCGCGGTCCGGCGAGGTCTGCTGCCGATCTGATTTGACTGTAGAAAAATATAGGTTCCTTGCTGCATCAAGTGGTGTGCCGTAAATCCCGCTGAAGGGATAATCTCCGAACTGCAGGAGCGCATGACGCGGCTATCGCTTTCGCCCCGCCTGAGGAGGCGCTTATTTTCCGTTCGATCGCACGTCCCTTTCTCATTCTCCTAGCCATTGCGCCGCTGGCATTGAGCGTCGATGCGAACGTTCGCATGACGCAATATGCGCACTCTGCCTGGCGATTGCAGGATGGAGTCATCAACGGAGAGCCGCTCGCGATCACGCAGACAACCGATGGATACGTTTGGATCGGCACCCCGAATGGGTTGCTGCGGTTCGACGGCGTCCGCTTTGTTCCATGGGTTTCGAGCGATGGGCAGAGCTTTTCGAAGTCGGTCTACTCGCTTCTTCCGGAAGCGAACGGGAGTCTTTGGGTCGGAACTGGCGGCGGACTCGCGGTGCTGCGGCACGGTGTGCTGAAGAGTTATCCGACAACCTCCGGGCGAGTGAATTCGATCATTCAGGACCAGCAGGGAGTCGTTTGGTTCATTCGATCGAGAGTTCGTGACGGGGGCGGACCTCTCTGCAGCGTAGTTGCGGATACGGTAAAGTGTTATGGCAAGTCCGACGGTATTTCCACCGCTTACGCCGGCGCCTTGAGCGTAGACTCCTTCGGCAATCTCTGGATTGGCGGTACAACCGTGATGATTCGTTGGAAGCCCGATTCTGCCGCCACTTTCAACCTGATGACACCAAAATCGAACGAGGGTCTCGAAGGAGTCGCAGCGTTTGCTCCCGCAACAGACGGATCGCTATGGGTGGGGATTGCGCGAGAAGGCCGCCAACTTGGATTGCAGCGTTTCCTAAAAGACAAGTGGACGTCCTTTCGAACTGGAAAGTTCAATGGCGAAAGCCTGTCGGTCACTGCGCTGTACCTGGACAAGCAGAACGTTCTCTGGGTCGGAACCAAGAACCAGGGGATCTACCGCATTCATGCCGATGATGTGGATCATTTCGGCACAGTCGATGGACTATCGAGTGATGGCATCAATGCGCTCTCCGAAGACCACGAAGGCAACATGTGGATCGCAACTTCGAGGGGGGTCGACAGTCTCCGCGGCCTTAAAGTCGTGAGTCTGAGCGCGCGTGAAGGTCTTGGCGGAAATGCGCCGAGTCCGCTGCTGGCAGCGAGAGACGGCACCGTCTGGATCGGGAATGACGATGCCCTGGATCATGTTCGGCAAGGGGAAATCAGTTCCATCGGGACAAAAGAGGGGCTGCCCGGACAGAGAGTCACCTCTCTATTGGAGGATCGCGACGGCAAGCTGTGGATTGCGACGGACCAAGGACTATTTGTCTATGAACACGGCAGATTCAGTCCTATTCGGCGAGCCGATGGCAGTGCGTTGGGAGTCGTGCTCTCAGTCATTCAAGACAGCGATGGAATTGTGTGGGCGGAAAGGTTGGTAGGTCGGGAACTCATAAAGATTGAAAGGAACCAAGTAACGAAGGAATTCACAAATTCGGAGATAGCGGCTGCTACTACCCTCGTCGCGGCTCCCGAGGGTGGTATATGGCTGGGCTTACGGAGCGGAGACCTGGCCCGATATCGGCAAGGCCGTCTCGAGGAATTTCGCTTCGAAGAGGGCCACAAGCCTGGAGTTGCCCAGCAGATCATCGCCAATGCCGACGGAACCGTTATTGGCGCGACCCCGTCGGGCGTGCCTTCCCGGTCCGACCAGTAGAGCTTGCCGCTCCGCTTCTCCAGATGGAGCTGCTTCGGCGTGAACGTGCCGCCAGGCGGAACGATGGTGATCATGTTCTTGCCACTGAGATCCGACCGCATGATCGAGCCATCATTCGTCTTGGGATCACCCATGTTGGTCCAGTAGATGTGCCCGGCGGCGACATCGAGCACCAGGCCGTCGGGCAACTTCCGGCCTTCGTTGATGATGGTCTTCAAATCGGAGCCATCAGGATTTGCGGACAATATGCGGCCGCCGCTAAGATCCAGGAAGAAGAGCCTGCCGGATGTCAGTGCGCTTTTCGTCTCTGCGTCTATCGGTGTGGAAGCTATCGCACTCATGTAACGAACCTCCTCGCTAACGCGTCTATGTGGTTTCGAGTGAAAAAGATCAGAGATCAACGCTGCTCTCAAATTTTGAGTTTCGCGATGTCGAGTGCCAGACAACAAAGCGACAAGCCGAGCACTTGCGCCCACTGTGGCGCGACGCCAATCTGGAATCGATTCCCCAGACGGCCAATCCATAGATCCGAGTTCCTCGATCCAGTCCAGCGCCGATTGACGCGCCTGCTTAGAGCCGAACAACTTGTCTACCGCGCGGATGAAGGCCGATAGCTCTTTTTCAGCCAGGATGAGAAAGCCGCTAGCGAGTTGAATGCAGCGGTCGGTATCCGCACCCACTGCCATTTTCCGCTTTTCAAGCATGACAACCTTTGGAACAACCCATCCCTCGCAGGAACGGATCATTTATTAGTAGTTCTCGACAATCTCGGCGACCGTGCTTTTTCGTTCTCGGGATACTCTGCAGAGTTGCTTGAGCAAAACCGAACTCACAGATGCCGAATATTGGCTTCGATGCTATCCACCACCTCGTCAATATGACCGGAAAGAACCAGTTTCCCCATGGTCAGTCCGAAGCCAACAACTTGGTCGGCAGTGATGTGGGAGGGCAACGAAACCGCATTCGGATCGGTCACCACGTCAATGAGCGCCGGACCCGAATGCTGAAGAGCTTTCTTCAGCCCCGAGGACACGTCGGCTGGATTTTCGATCCTTACACCCATAATGCCGATCGCCTCCGCAAGCTTTGCGAAGTTTGGATTTTTCAGGTCGGTTTGGAAGTCTGGCAGACCGGCGACTTCCATCTCCAGTTTCACCATTCCAAGAACGCTGTTGTTGAACAGGACTATCTTGATCGGGAGATCGTACTGTGTCACTGTCAACAAATCCCCCATGAGCATCGCGAGGCCACCGTCTCCCGCCATCGCGATTACTTGTCTTCCCGGATAACACATTTGGGCGCCAATGGCCTGAGGGAGCGCATTTGCCATTGATCCGTGGGTGAAGGAGCCGATCAGCCGCCGGTCCCTGGTTGCGCGAATGTACCGCGAGGACCAGACGTTGCACATGCCGGTGTCAGCAGTAAAGATTGCGTCGGCGGCCGCAAGTTCACTCAGCGCAGCCGCCACCGGCTCAGGGTGCATGGGCGTCCGCTTACCGACATGATCGACGTAGACATTCAGCCGCCGAACCGCCTCCTGGTGTTTGCTGAGCATCGCATTCAGAAATGTGCGATCTTCCTTTTCCTCCACCATCGGCATAAGCGCGCGAAGGGTTTCGCCCACATCGCCGCATAATCCGAGATCAAGTTTGCTTCGCCGGCCCAAATTGTCGACCCTGATGTCGACTTGAACGATCTTGGGCTTGGTTGGCAGGAACTTGTCGAAAGGAAAGTTGGTGCCCAACAGCAGCAGCAGATCACATTCGTGCATCGCCTGATAGGCAGCGCCAAATCCCAATAATCCGCTCATTCCTACGTCAAAGGGATTGTTGTACTCGATGAACGATTTCCCCCGATACGAATGCCCAACGGGAGACTTCAACTTCTCTGCGAGAGCGACCACCTCATCATGGGCCTCGGCACATCCAATGCCGCAGAATAGTGCCACTCTCTTCGAGGAATTGATCAAGTTCGCCAGTCGTGTTAGTTCATTCTCACCAGGACGAACGGTCGGCCGGTGGGCTGCCGGAGAGTGAGAGGAACCATTGACCGGTAGATCCATCCCAGCCACATCGCCTGGCAACACAATTACGCTTACTCCGCCTTTTCCAACGGCACTCTGCATCGCGACTTGAAAAACGCGCTCAAACTGCTTGGGATTCGAGATCAGCTCGCAATAGTGGCTGCATTCTTTGAAAAGGATCTCGGGATGTGTTTCCTGAAAATATCCGGTGCCTATCTCGCTGCTCAGAATATGCGATGCGATTGCAATCACCGGAGCATTGCTCCGATGAGCATCGAAAAGGCCGTTGATGAGGTGGAGGTTCCCGGGACCAGCGGAACCCGCGCAGGCGGCGAGCTTCCCGGTGAGCTGGGCCTCAGCTCCCGCCGCAAACGCACCGGTTTCTTCGTGACGCACATGGATCCATTTGAGCTTGCCATTCAAGCGCAAAGCGTCCGTAACAGGATTCAAGCTGTCGCCGACGACGCCGTATATTCTTTCGACACCCGCCTCAACAAGCCTGCTGACCAACTCATCCGCTACTCGATGTGGCATCGCTTAGATCTCCTCTCATTTGGAGTCGTCGAGACTGACTTTTGAAGGTAATACGTAGCGCACTCCGGCATAGACCATGCTGAGATGAGCATTCTTGGGAGAACCGTCAGCTACAAACCACGGAGCACGGGTTAGGTAGGAATACTGACTATAGAATTGCAGCGCCCCGTATTTTGGGGCCTTCCAGAAAGTTTGGTTCCAGTCGAATGTCGCTTGCTGGAT
>Ga0181537_10001971_pt1 | contig 18486 bp, 11 predicted proteins | sample PEATcosm2014_Bin_39_FD_119765 | JGI IMG/M metagenome (GOLD analysis project Ga0181537, IMG submission 119765) | Peatland microbial communities from MTU Mesocosm Facility, Houghton, MI, USA - PEATcosm2014_Bin23_10_metaG | ecosystem: Environmental > Terrestrial > Soil > Wetlands > Peat | place... | reverse complement strand
GATCGGCACGGTGGTCACGCTCGGCGGGTTGATCAGGCTGGTGTACCACAAGGGCGCAGTATTGCTGTCGGCATCGAAGGCGTACACGCCGTCGTGCAGCGTCACCACAAATACGACATTGTGAGTCGCCCCATTGATTTGCAGGTTCGGAACATACAGGGGCTCCGCGACTGCCATGCCATCCAGCGGCTGGGTGAAGAGCTGGCCGAAGCGCTCGGCATTGACTACGGCCGGAGTCAAATAGGTTTCACTGAGATTCTGGCCGGTACGCGCGCCGTCGTTGTGGTGGGTAAGCACCGAAACCTGAGCCAGACTGGCTGCCGACAGAACGACCGAAAATACAAGCGCGCAGACCGCGGATCGGCCAGTTGAGAAACCTTGAGCTCGAATCCTGAACATCATGCGGAATCTCCTTCAACAAAAACAAAAGTGCGGGGGCTTCGACAGGGGGATGGAGCAATTCACGAAACCACGCGGCCAGAGAGTTGTGCGCGCAATTATTCCTGTGGCGCAAAGAGGTGTCAATATGAAAAAGCTTGCATGCTGTTCCGCGAACTGGCTCGATGCATCGCTGCCCAGCGGGCTGCGTACGCATCTCTGAAACAAACTCTGCTTTGGCCAAAAAGCACTCACGACTTGGCCGTTGGACCGGCAAACCTTGTCCATCTGCCGCTCTTTTCGGTTTTCGCCTGCCCTTCCGCGGATGAACCTTCGGGACCTATCCCGGCTGTGACCCAGGCCCCATACTCGACTCATAGCAACACACAGTAGTTCACGAAGGGCCGGTCCGGAAACGTTCGGGCCTCACGACGGCGCCAGTCGGTGATTGCCCTTCGCACTTAGTAGATCGCAGGTCATTAGCAGGTCCGACCGCAATTCAGCGGTTTTATCTTCTGGCCAATCAGTGCTTTTTTAGAGGAGATTCCCCCCGATGCGTAAATCTTTTGCATTTGCTCCATTGTGTCTGTTCTTAACACTTGTTGCGGCGCTTCATTCCGCAGCGGCGCAGAGTACTGCGCTGCCCATGAAGAGTCATCCCATTGAGCCCACGAATTGGAGTTTTGAGTGCGTCAATGCGAGCGCCTGCGGTCCGAACGCTCCCACCGGGGAGACTTGGGTTACTACCACCTCGCAGCCCGGAACAGTGCGCCTGTGGGATGCCGGAACCAGCTGGGCTAATCTTCAGACCGGCGCCAACGCCTATAACTGGGGCACGCTGGACAGCTGGCTGGATATGGTCGCGGCCCATCAGCCGACCGCCGTCATTTTCTCCTTCGGCCACGTCCCCTGCTTCATCTCCAACGTGCCCTGCAGCAGTCAGAGCCAGGGCAACTCAAAATATTGGTCCTACGGTCCTCCTACCGATCTGGTCGCCAGCGGCAGCGCAACGTTTACCGCCTTCGTCACGGCGTTGACCACGCACTGTTCCCCGGCCGGCAACTGCGTCAAGACCTACATCAAGTACTGGGAGATGTGGAACGAGCCCAACCTCACGCATTACTGGAGCGGCACCGTCAACCAGCTCTACAACATGTTCAAGCCTGCGGTTGCCGTCATCCGCGCCAACGTCCCCGGAGCCATCGTCTCGACTCCTCCGATTTGCGGCGGCGATATTACCTACATGGCCAGCTGGCTGGCTCTGGAGAACACCAACGGCAAGCTCTCCGACTATTACGGCTTCCACTCCTACCTGAGCGGTTATGAGCCTGAGACCCGCATCAGCATGATTGAGAACATGGTGAACACCAAGAACAAAGCTGGCTGGACCACGACTCCGTGGATGAACACCGAAACCAATTTCGAGGTCGGCACCGACGTCTGCACCAGCACAGCAGAAGACTGTGACGGCCAGCTCGTCCGCTGGCACGTCCTGCAATACGCCTATCAAGGCGGGGGCGGAGGCGCATTCCACGTCGGCTGGTACAACTGGCCCAGCATCAACGCCGGCGGCTATGACACCTACTATTACACGATGATGAAGTGGCTCACCGGCGCGACCTTCAGCGCGTCCTGCTCCAGCAGCGGCACGGTCTGGACTTGCCCGCTGACCGAAGCCAGCGGCGCCACGGCCCTGATTGTGTGGAATACCGCAGGCAACAGCAGCTACACCCCGGCAACCCAATACCTTGACTACCGGGAATTCAACGGCACCTACGGCGGCGCGACCGAAAAGATATCCGCCGGGCAGTCAACCACCATCGGATTGATTCCGATTATGTTCGAGTCTGCCAAGTAGCTCAACGTCAGCCCGCGGCATCCGCCGGAGCCATCGGCCTTCTGACTCCGGAAACAGCCTGGAATGTAAAGAAGAAATTCTAGGCAGGGCTGATGAACAGAATCCGCTGATCAACAGAACCCCCTGATCAACGGAATGCAAGAATGGAACAGCGGCTGGGACACCCCAGCCGCTGTTGAATGAATCCAGAAGCGAATCTAGAACGTCGTGCCGTACTGTCCCCGGAAAATGCGCGTCTGCCAGGTATAGCAGTCGCTCGAAGGCACCGAGCAACCCGTCGTGCCCGATTCATTCACCGTGTAGTACTGCCCTACGCCATAGAAGGTCAGACCGTCGGTACTGTCCACCACCGTCGCGGCGTATTCTCCCCAACGGTCGTTATTCTCCTGGTCGGCAGTTCCCTGCACAATCAGCGTCGGCCCATCGAAGTTTGCAGCTCCCCAGGGAAGCACGTTAAAGGCAATCGCCGGGTGAGGTTGATCCCCCGTACCACACGAGGAGCAATTCGGCCCCGACGCTGTGAAGGTGAATCCGAGGTTGCCATTTTCGTCGAGAGCCGCGCTCGGCATGAAGTACCACAGCACGCCGTTCGGGTCCTGCAGATCGGGAGGTCCCGACGCGCTGCCGCTGTTGACCAGCAATGTTCCCTTCCCGCTGGCAACTTTGATGATGTAGTACCGGATGCCGGTTCGCTGATTGCTCGCGCTCTCCATGATCACTTGCGAGGCGGTCAAGTACTCGCCGTCGGGTCCGCCTGTCGTCGAAGAAAGGTTGTTGTAAGTCAAGCGGTTCGCCAGCCGGTCACCCAGCGAGTCCAGGCAGGGCGTCGAGTAGTTTCCGCACGATGGCGATCCGTACGGTCCAATGGCTGTCGTGTTCGTGCTCGGTTCGGGCACGCAGTAGGTGTTGGCTTCTTCACCGGTGGTGGTGTTGTAGCAACCCGGGGTGAACGGCGTCACCGTAAGTGCCTGCGGTTGATTGAGTCCGCTGGTCCCCCACGTAAACAGGGCCAGTTGGCTCGAGGTGCACGGCGTAGTGGTGCTGGTGCACAGGTGCGCTCCCGTCAGACCTTGCTGCGCATTGCTCGGATTCACCATGGCGAGAAAGTATTCCGGCTCGCCCGTGGTTGGACCAGTAGCGCTGTCAATGTCCGCGACGTCAACCGAGTGGATCAGGCTGGGCCGGTCCGCTGTTGGAACCGTGTACGTATAGCACTTCATCGGGTTGGTGGCAGCGCCCTTCACGATGTCGGCGCGGTCTAACTGGCAGGCCTCGAAGCCCGACTCGATGTAGGCGTCGTTCGGATCCTGCAGATCGAACGTGATGTAGAAACCGTTCGACCAGGTTCCGATTCGGGGCCAGTCCGGAAAGTAGTAATAGTACGTTCCCGTCGTGCATTTATCCGAACTCGGAGTGCACGGGATCACCGTGCTCAGCCGGTACTCGTAGGCGTACCACTTGGTAGACGGGCTGGAAAGATCCGAGCTGGAGCTGGCCGCGATGCACCAGGCGGATTCATGAATGCCGGCCCCGCTGGTGTAGACGACTCGCCGGCTGATCACGAACGCCTTGTCCAGACGATCAAAGATTACTTGTACGTTCCCGGCTCCTTCTGAGTAGCATTCGGGCTGCGTCGAACTCGACCACAAGACTCCCAGGTTGACCGGTTCGGCTGTGGTTCCGCCTTTGCTGGTGAAGATGGGCTCGCCGGTTACCTTGTCAAACGCCTGAATGTACTCATCATTCACCCACTCGAGAATTTGCGCATTCTGGCCGCTCACCGTCGGGCCCACTGCAATGTTGTCGTCAATGTCAGGATTCTGGTTGTCGTAGAACTGGTAGCTGGTGCCGACGTTCTGGATGGAATCGATGCCCTCGATTTGATCCCCGCTCCAGATATTCGTGGTGCAGCCCGCTGACTGACAAATCGGGAAGGGCGCGGTCGTGCTGTACTCCGCTGTTTGGGCGGCGGTAAACGGACCGGCAATCGTACCCGGCTGGCAATCACCCTTGCAGCTCGCCTGGGCGAAGGCTGGTGTCGCCAACAATGTCATGGTCAGAACTAAATTCTTGAAGTGCATTTGTTTTCCTCTTCAGTTCCCTGGAATAACCCTACGCCGCCGAAAATCGCGACACACGCCCGAAGATCCGCACAGCAATCTCCGTACCGAACCTGCTTACTGTCCAGCTATTGTTTGCAACAACTTGCCCACGTCTGGCGAATCGAGTTTGCGGTCTTCGTGAAAACTCTTGCAGCTTTGCCGAACTCGTCCGACCGAGCGCATCCCCCTAGTTCTTGCCCACTCCGACCAGGTAGATGTTATGCGGGCTTCCGACAGCACTGTCGGTAATGGTCACGTTCGCCCACTCCGGCCCCAACACGGAAGCCGTGAAGGTCACGGTAATGACGCACTCTTTGTCCGGATTCAACGTCGCCGCGCAGGTATGGGTCTGGGTGAAATCGGCCGCATTGTTCCCCGTGATGGCGATACTGCTGATCGTCATCGCGGCAGTTCCGTTGTTGGCGAACAAGAGATTTTCGCTTACCGGCGTGCCCAACACCGAAGCGGCAAAAGTCCAGCATGGGTTCCCCATGTATACGTTTGGTCCCTTTGAGGTACCCAGCAATCCGAATACGTCCAATTCGTTCTGCGTTCCTACATACACCTTTCCATTGGCGATGGTCGGAACTGCGAACTTGTTGGCGCAACCTCCCCGGTCGCGCGGCACCTTATCGGACAACGCTTGCGCGCTGTTGTAGAGCGGGTTGAGATCGGTGGCGTCGTAGGCGTACAACACCGCCGCCCCCACGCCCGGCTGAACTCCGATCGCTTCCGGACGTTTCACCGTCCACACGATGCCGTTCGTCGTACCATTCGACGAAACCGAAGGCGTCGCTCCGGCGGGGTACGTGTCCGTGCTCTGGAAAGTGGGAGTGGTCGAAAGCAGTCCACCGCTCACGCTGAACAGCTTCAGGTAATCGCCGACGCCCGGTGAGTTCACGCCCGCCGAATACACGTAGGTGCCAGCGGCTCCCTGCCAGTACGCGGGACTGCTCCAATAGCCCAGATCAGACCCGATCACTTCCTCCAGATCCTGATCCGTCGTTGCGTTGTAGCCGCCGAGATCGCTGGTGTTCAGCAGGTACATGCGGCTGGCTACCGGATTCGAGTCGCAGGGCGCGCCGCCTTTGCCCGCAATCAGCAATTCATTGTTGGGCAAGAGTATGGGGCCGGCCGAGCCCAGATCCAGGTCGTTCAACGCACGGCAGGATTCATCGTTGGGAGTGAAATAGCTCAGCACTTGCAGATCGCCATTCAGCTGCAACAGGCTGTCGCCGTAATCCGACCCGCCGGTATTCGCGTCAAAGGTCGCATCGCCCACTGCGGCGTAAATGTTTCCCGCTGCGTCCGCTGCCAGGCCATTTCCTGAGGCCCAAACCCCGCCCAGCTGCGCATTTGGCGTGGTATTGAAAATTAAGTTTGGTTCCTTCAAGTTGGTTGCGTTGTAGCCCATGATCCATCCATGCGCCGCGCCCGCCCATCCGATGTAGATAATCCCGTTCAGTTCAAGTAATCCCGCGCGCTGCACATCCCGTAAAGGATCCCAGGCCACGACCCCCTTCTTGCTTCCGGCGCCGGTGCCAGGAACCGAGCCAGAAATGTTCACCGGGCCGTAGAACTTTTCCATTCCATTGGTGATGTCGAGCGCGTGCAAAGTCTGATAGTACGTCCCGTTGTTATCGGTGCGCGTGACCAGGTAAATCGTGTTCGTGCTGAGGTCAATCACCGGCGTGGAGTTGATGCCGTAGATTGGATATACCCCGCAGGTGATGTCCGTATTGCCGTCGGTCTTGCAGGGAACCGGCGTGATGCCCGCCGCCGGATTAATAAAGCTCAACTGAAACAGCGGGGTGGACTGAAGGCCGTCCGCGTCAAACGCATACAGACTGTCGTTCTGCGTCTCCACATAAATTACGTTGTGCGTGCCCTGGCCCGGAAAGTTCACGTTCGGAACATAGAGCGGCTGCGCGTATATCTGGCCGTCCACTGAATACGAGAACAGTTTGCCGAATGTGGTGGGGCTTACGTTCGCCGGAGTGAGAATGGTCTCGTTCAGATTCTGGCCGCTTCGCCCAATATCATTGTGCTGGGTTATGACGCCGGTAAAGGTCTGGGCCCCTGCGGGCGCAAGGCAAGTCAAGACCACCGATACCACCGCTGATGCGATGGCGAACTGCTTAAGCATGTACCGACCCATGAATAGATTCCCTTTATACGGCAGGATGTTCGGAGGAGAGGAACGGTAAGATTGAATGATTCTGCACTGCGAATACGCACTCGTCAAGATGCAAGACTTTGCAACCTCAGGATGCGAGCCCGGAGATCAACTCTGCTAGGATTCTGAAAGAAAAAGCCTTGATTTCCCTTGGAGGATGCCCCGGAATGCGCTATCTGACGGTGGTTTGCCTGCTGCTTGCTGGTTTGCCTTGGACGCAACAACTGGCCTGGGCACAGCAACCGGACCAGCCCGCGTCCGCTTCCACCTCATCGCAATCGCCGTCGCAGTCGCCGGGAAGTGTCCCGCCCGAGTACCGCCCGCCGATCCTCCGCGATGACGACGAGAAGGCTGCGCCCGCGTCCGCTGCCCAGGTTGCGCCCGACGCCGCGGTCATCACCATCACCGGACTCTGCGCGCCGCCTGCTGCCTCAAACCTGCATCCCGCTTCACATCCGTCCCCGCAGGCATCCGCAGATCCATCGACGCAAACCGCCGAGTGCCAGACTGTGCTCACCCGGAGCCAGTTTGAAGCCCTGGCCGACGCCATCCTCACCAATATGCGGCCTGACCGGAAACTACAACTGGCCAATGCGTATCCCGGCCTGCTCGCCATGGCGCGCGCCGCCGAGGCTCGCGGCGTCGACCAAACTCCGCGCTTTCAGGAACGGCTGGCCTTCGCTCGGGTGCAAATCCTTTCGCAGGAACTCGTCCGCCAAATCGAACAGGAAGCAGCCCAAGTGCCCGAGCAGGATATCGCCAACTACTATCACGCCCACGCTGCCGACTTCCAGACCGCCACGCTGGAACGCATCTTCATTCCCAGCCGCCGGCGCATCGACCCTCTACCTGGCGAACAAGCCGCCGGTGCTCAGAAGCCCGGTGTTCAGAAAAATGTTCAGACAAATGTTCAGAAAGATGTTCAGAAAGATGTTCAGAAAAAAGAAGCCGAGGAAGCGATGACCGCGATCGCTGCGCAATTGCGCGCCGAGGCCGTCGCCGGCGCCGACTTTATGACGCTGCAGAAAAAAGCCTACGAGGCTGCCCGCGCCACCGACGTCCCACCCAACCCCAGTCTCGGCCAGTTGCGTCCCACCGGCGTGCCCGCTTCTCATGTTTCTGTCTTTGAGCTGAAACCCGGCGAGGTTTCCCCGGTCCTGAGCGATTCCACCGGGCACTACATTTATAAACTGGACGCCAAAGCCGTCGCAACCTTGCCCCAGGTCAGCGCCGAGATCCACAAAATAATCGAGAACCAGCGCCGGGAAGAAGCCATCCAGGCGGTGCAACGGCCCATCACCACAAAATTGAATCCCGCCTACTTCGGAGCAACCGAGAAACCCGGCACTCCCCAGCAGCCCAAATCCGAGTAACTTCTTACAAAAAGAGCTCGCGGGAAAAAGAAAACAACACATTAGGAGGCGCGGGGGACAGGAACTCCTACCGAGTCCCTTCCCCCGCTTTTCCCATGCCTGCTGGAACCGTGAGATTCCAGTACTGCTGCGAACCACCCGCCAACTACTTGTTCACGACCTGCTCGAAGCTGACCGACTGGCTGGCGGTGAAGTTCAGGTCGCCGCTGTAGACTGCGGTGATCTTCGTCGAGCCCGACTTCAGGTCCGCCACCGTAAAGGTCGCGACCCCGCCCGTCATGGCCGACTGGCCCACCGGCTGAAATACAACGATCTCTCCATCCGGAGGCGCCGGAGTCACCGTTGCCGTGAACGTCACCGCTTCGCCCAGAGTTGATGGATTTACTGACGATACGCAGGTGGTCTTCGTCACATTGGCTTTCGGGTTCACGACGAACACCTCGCCCATTCCGTCCGCTCCGCCGTCAAAGGTGGTGCCGTAGAGATACCCTCCGTTGTAGATGACGCCGGCATATGGCACCGCGCCGTTCTCGCCGATGAACGTCTGCAGATTCTTCTCCGCGTACGCCGTGCCCGCAGCATTCACTACCAGCTCATACACGATTCCGGCGCCGTCCTTGCCGCCCAGCTTTGCGGTTCCATACAGGTTGCCCGAAGGATCGAACACCACACCGCTGTACGGGTTGATGCCGTTCGCTCCGAAGGAATACAGCAGCTTTTCCGTGTAGGTTCCCTTCGTTCCCAGGGTGAGTTTGTAGACCGCGCCGTCGTTGTTCTTGCCGCCCGACACCGTCGTACCGTAGATGTTGCCCTTGCTGTCGAGTACCAGCGTGCCGTTGGGATCGGAACCTTGAGTGGTGGCGTCCGCCGAATTAAAGGTGAACAGCGTGGTCAACAAAAAGCCGCCGCTCCCGTTCGGTTTCAGCTCGAACACCGTATCCGCGGTAGTGCCGAAGATATCTCCGGCGCTATTGATGGCCAGCCCTCCGTACAAGCTGTTGATGGGGGCCGCGACCTGCTCCGTCCATCCCCCCTTGCCGTTGGGGCTCAGTTCGAACACCGCTCCATTGTTTCCGCCTCCGCCGCTGTAGGCCGTTCCATAGATGTTGCCCGCCGCGTCCGCGATCAAACCGTTTACTGGATTCTCCGCATCCGGCACCGCGCCGAAGCTGTAGAGGACGTCGTAGTTCCAGGTTGAACCCGACGGGGCCAGCTTGAACACCACGCCGAAACCGTTGGCTCCGCCTTGGTAGGTGGTTCCGTAAATGTTCCCGGCGCTGTCAAACAGCAGGCTGCCAAACGCGGGATACTGTCCGTCCGTGCAACTCGGAGAAGCCGGGCAGAAGCTATAGAGAACCGACTCGTTGTAGCCGCCGGTGCCGTTCGGTTGCAGCTCATACACCGCTCCGAATCCATAAGCCCCGCCGCTGAACGTGGTTCCGTAGAAGTTGCCGTTGTTGAGCGTGACCCCGCCATAGGGGTTGGCGCCATCCGGCGTGCCGGTGAAGTTCCACAGCACATTTTCCGTCTGCGCCTGCGCCGGGCGGGCTGCCATCAGCAGCGCGGACAGCACAGCCAGGGTGACAGCGCCGCGGAGGATTGCGGACGCCAGTTTCGTCGATGCAGTTCTTGCTCCGACGACAATGTTCGTGGTTTGTGATTGCATGGTGCTCTCCTTATTCATCATGAACTTTATTGGTCACCTTCCGGTACAGTGCTTGGGGGAAGGACTGTTCCTGCGTAGCGCGAGGCCTTTTGCGAACGAACCGCCTCGCTCTGCGTCGAAAATTTTCGCCAGACTGGGGAGTGGCTCTGAGCGGCCGCCTGGAACGTATCAGACTGAAGCTGCTGGCTCTCGCTCGGCTTGGGTGGGGCGGCCTGGCTCGTCTGTGTGAAATACTTGCTTCCGGCGATGGTTTTCCTGTCCCCCATCGCTGTTGTAATCTCTCTGCGGCACCGGTTTGCTGGTGCTACCGCTTCCTGGTGCACTGGTTTTCTGGTGCACTGGCTTGAAGAGAGGAGATGTTTATGCGTCGTTCCCTGAAACCGATTCTCCAACCGATCCTTCTCTTCGTTGTAGTCCTGGCTTTGTCCCTGCTCCTGGCTGTTTCCGCCAGAGTCCGCTCGGCGCGCGCCCACGCTGCGCTCGCGTCCGTCGTGGCCGACAAAACCATCTACCCTGTCTTGACCGCTTCCAGCTTTGGATTTCAGTGCGGCACCGGCAAGCTTACCAACTGTCCCAATGCCACCTGGCCCAACACCGTCGCCCAGCCCGGGATGATCCGTCTGTGGGATTCTCAGGTGCAGTGGCACCTGCTCAATCCCAGCCCCGGCGTCTACAACTGGAGAACTCTCGACGCCTATCTCGATTCCATCGCCGCCCACCAGCCCCGCGACGCCATGTACACATTCGGCTACACGCCGTGCTGGGCGACCAAGGGAGCGTGCGAACGCGCCTGGGGATCGCCCTTCCCGCCCGATGATCTCGCTGCCGGCGGCAGCCCGTCCTTCAATGCATTTGTCACCGCGTTGCTCGGCCACTGCTCGCCCGGCGGTCACTGCGTGAAAGACATCATCAAATATTGGGAACTGTGGAACGAAGCCAATGCGCCGCATTATTGGAGCGGCACCGTACCGCAGCTTTATCAGTTAATGGCGCCGGCAGTGGCGATGATCCGCGGCAAAGTTTCGGGCGCCTTGATTCTCACCCCGCCCGCGAATCGCGGCGACACCGACTGGATGCGCAACTGGCTGGAACAGGAAAATAAAAACGGACGCCTCTCCGATATCTTCTCGTTCCACATTTACCTGCAGGGCAACCGCCCCGAACCGCGCTTCGCGATCGTGAAGCAAATGGTCGAACTTAAGAACAGTACTCCCGGTTGGAGCGATACGCCGTGGATGAACAGCGAAACCAACTTCGATGCGATCACGTTTCTATGTGACAGCAGCAAATACTCTTCCGACGAATGCATCGGCCAGATGGTCCGCTGGCACATCATCCACTACTCGTTCGGAGCCCAGCAGGTGAGCTGGTTTTTCTTCAACACCACCATCGGCCACAACCCCGACTACTCGGCCGCTTACAAAACTATGATGGACTGGCTGGTGGGCGGCCATTTCACCGCGGCCTGCTCGCCCAGCGGCAACGTGATTACCTGCCCATTTATCGAGGCGAACGGCCATCGCGCCGTGTTTGCCTGGACCTTCAACGGAGACGCCCCATACACTCCGCCCGCCCAGGCCGCCGACTACAAAACCCTGAGCGGCAGCACCAACCCAATCTCTTTCGGACAGCCGGTGCCCGTGGGGGCCAAGCCCATCATGCTTGAGGCCGCAAACTGACCAGCTTCGGCGAACCGACTTGCCTGCGCTTTTCGTGCCAACGCCGGTAGAGGAACGAGTTGGTCACCGGCTTCACCTGCGAATATTGCGCGATGATTTTGAACATCGACTCCAGCTTGTCCCACTCCCCGTTCTGATCAATCTCCCAGCTGTGGAAGTAGAGGTGCGCCATGCCGCCGTTCCGCGCCACGTCATCCAGCGCGCAGGTAAATTGCTCGACCCATGGAACCCGCGCCTTGAACGTCGTCAGGTATTCGTAAGCGCCCTTAAAGTTGTATTCCAGAAGGCAATGACGAACTTGTACGTACGCCGGATAAGTGTTGGCGTAGGTGCTGATGTCCCAGCTGAAAGGATTCTTCGGATAGTCGTTCAGAAAATATCGGCAGGTGCGCCCCGCCAGAAAGCCCGCCTCTTCCACGTAGCCTTCAATACGGCGGTTAAACTTTCCCCCCGGATAGCAGAACGCCACCACTTCGTGGCCCAGCGTATCTTCGGAAAACTTCTTGCCGTCAATCACCTCTTGCCGCGCCTTCTGCGCCGTCATCAAGGTCAGCCGGATGTGGCTCACGGTGTGGCTGCCCACCTCGAACTGCCGGTCAATGTCGCGAATCTGCGTCGGGGTCATCAGCACCCGTTCGAAATTCGTGGCTGGAACATAGAACGTCGCAGTCAGCCCGTACTTATGCAGCAGATCCACCGTCCGCAGATCGGTCGGATGCCCGTCGTCCACGCTGATGGTGACGTACTTTTCTTTTTCGGTCACCCCAGCTGCGTCGCTCGCCGCGGCGCTCTGCTTCACTGCCTCGCTGCTCATTCCGATCCCCTCATCCGCTAGCTGGCCTTCGCCCGGTTTTCCGCGCCGACGCTGGCTTCTCCCGTCTCGCCCGGAACCTCGACTTCGCGTTTATAAAACTTAAACGCGTAGTATGGCATCTTGAACATCTTCGCGGTGCGCCGGAACCTGCGCCGCGGCTCGCAGATAAAGCGGAACAGCCATTCCGCTCCGATCACCTGAATCCACCGGGGCGCGCGTTTCTTTCTTCCCGAAACAAAATCCAGCGTCCCGCCCAGTCCATACGCGCATCGCACTCCCAGCCCGAACAGGTAATTCGCGTTCTGCGCGATCCACATCTCCTGCTTGACCGGGCCAAAACACACCACCAGGTGCGTGGGACGAAAACTCGCGATCCGCGCGAGAATGTCCTCGTTCCAGCTCTGATCCTGAATATTCTCCGAGAACGCGGGAGAGTATCCGTCCACCATCAGGCCAGGACAACGCTGGCGCAGCGCTTCAATCGTGCCCCGGTTCGAGCCGCCCTCGGCTCCCAGCAGGTAAAGCCGTTCCCCATGCCGGGTCGCATATTCGGGCAGGTTGTAGATGAAATCCGAACCGGCCCGCTTGCGCAGGTTCCGCCCCGGATACAGCAGAGAACACAGCAAGTGCACGATCCGCCCGTCGATGGTGTTCACCGTGCCCCGCAGCAGCGCTTCGAACTCCGCGTCTTCGTGGGCGCAGACAAAGATTTCGCTGTTCACGGTAACAATGTGCTTCAACTGGTTGCCGTGGTGGGATAACAACCCGTCCACACTTACCGACTGCAGCATGACTTTGCCCAGGCGCACCGCGCAGGTATCGTTGGAACTTTCCCGGGAACTTGCCGAGGAAATTGTCGCGACCGGCTCCGGGCGAATTCCCGACGGTCGTTCCGAGGGATGTTGTGCCGAGAGATCTTCCGAAGGACGCTCCCCGGCCGTCTGCGTCGCTCCCGCGGCGCCGCGCAGCGTGGTCTGCTTATCTGTGATCTGGCGGTGCACCCACTGCGCGTCTTTATACTTCAGCCGCCGGTAGGTCTGCCAGGCAGCGAGCGGCAGAATCGAAAACACAAGCCGAGGCGCCCTGTCCTGGATGCGCGAAGCCGTCAGCTTCAAGCTATCGACCGCCCGCTCCCAGATTCCGGGGCGGCCCGCCCCGCTTTCAGAAAAGTGTTGCGCCAGCATCCAGCCGTCGCCCGACTCCGCTTTCCACATCGCCTTGTAGCGGCCGATTTTCTCCGCCATCTCCGGCGGAACTGCGTCATGATCCTGTTTGCGCGCGACAATCTGCGCGCCCCTGGCCAGGCTGTGATGCGCTCCCGCAAACACCGCCGAGCGGTCCGCACGGTCGAGCACCGTCACTGCCGGATCAAACGGCACGTCGAGAAACTCGCAAATACCCCGCATCGCGTTTGTGGTATCGCCAATCAGATCGCGGAAATACAGCTGGTGGACCGCGGCGCCCATGGCCTGCAGCTTGTCCACCTGCGCCTTCAAGATTCTGGCCACCAGCAGCGCCTTCAGCGTCATGCCCGGCCGCGTAAACCACAGAGCCGTGGTCTTCGCCGCGATCACACTCCGCACCACTTCTTCCGGATCACGCCAGATCACCACAAAGCGCGCTCCCGGAAACTCGCGCGCCAGAAATTCCAGTTGGTCGTAGTAAGAAGGAGACTTGCATCCCCATCGCGTCTTGCCCGTTTGCGCCGCGTACTGCCGGCCCGCCAGTTCGAACGCCTCGGCCAGGGAATTTACCGGAGCGGAAAGCTGCGCCGGATCGAAATCGTGCCGGCTCACTCCCGCGTTCCAGTATTCCCACTTCTCCACCCAGTTCTTCCGCTCCCCCGCCAGCCGGAACATGGGCCACAGCACCGGCAGGTCCGATTCATACATCAGCCGAATGTCAGGATGCTGGTTGAGCAGCGAATACAGCAGCGTCGTGCCCGAGCGCCACACCCCCACCACAAAAATCGGCGGAACCCGTTCCGGCTTGCGCGCTGCAGCCGCGATGCTCGTGTCCTGCACAGCTTCTTCCAGGCTGACCATGTTCAATTCGTTCCCCATGAGGATTCGTTCCTATCAGACGGATTCGCTCCGTCAAAAGCGCTCGGATGCAATGATTGGCCAGAGGTGCAGACGAAGAACATCCAGGTGTAGTAGCACGAGCGGCGGCAGCTTATTTCAAACCACGTATTCCAATCCAGCTTAATTCAAACCAGCCTTCTGAATCACTTCTTCAAAAATGCCGTGCAGCGCGGCATAACGCAGCCGGGAATCGTACTTGCTCTCAACCAGTGCCCGCGCCGTGCGCCCCATGCTCTCAATCTGCTCCGGCCGCTCCCACAACCCGCGCACCTTGGCGGCCAGGTCGTCGGAATTCTGCGACTCGAACAGCAGCCCGGTCTCCTGCGGCTTCACGATATAAGGCAGGGCGCCCATCTCCGATGCGATCACTGGCTTGCCGCTGGCGTACGCCTCCAGCACCACCAGGCCGAAAGTTTCATAACAGTGCGTGGCGCAGATGGTGAACGCACTGTTGCGCAGGTACTCCAGCTTTTCCTGCCCGCCCTTGAATCCCACAATCTCCAGATTCGTGAGCCCGTGCTGCTGAATAAATTCCCGCAGCTCCGGCTCGGCGTCTCCCGCGCCCACAAATTTCAGCGGGATATGCGGCAGCTGGGCAAAGGCTTTCGCGATGGTCATCACGCCCTTGTCTTTGTACAGGCCGCCCAGGTACAGCACATACTTGCCGCCGCCATACTGTGGCGTGAAACTGGCGGTATCAATATGGTTGGGGCAGATGTGAATCTTGTCTTCCGGAACTTCCGACTGCACCAGCAGATTCTTGGCAAACTCGGTCAGGCAGATGTACCCGCTGATTTTCTGGGTGAAATGCATCTGCCGGTTCACATACAGCGCTCCTGCGTAGAGCGCGCTGTAGGCTGTGCTGCCCTGCACGCAGCGTTTCTGGATGGCCGGCCAGTAGTTCCCCATCTGGCAGCTTTGACAGGGGGCGTCGTTGATGTAGAAGCGTGAGTTCGGGCACCACAACCGGAAATCGTGAATCACATGCACCGAAGGCACCCGCAGCCGGTGCAGCACATGGTAGAGCGACGGGGAAATCAACGGAAACACATTGTGTACGTACGCAATGTCCGGACGAAACTTCCCCACCAGTTCCGTAATCTCGCGCACCGTCCGCCGGGAATAAATCGTGTCCAGCCCCAGCCGCGCCTTCTCGACCAGCCCGGCCGAACCGATCTCATTGCTGTTCCGGGTATAGCTCGCGACCTCGCCATGCCGGGCCAGCATCGTTTCATCCGCCGCGGCAACAATGTCAGAGCCGGCATACTGCCGGAATTGATTGTGGACCGACAGAATGCGCATGGCCGCGGGCGCTACAGCGTCCTCTTCCACACCGTGACCGGCGCCGGCGCTTGCTGCAGCAGCTTCTGGCTGACCACCACCAGCCCCATCAGCAGCATGAAGGGCGGAGTGCACTTCCCGCCAAAACTCGAATTGAAAAATCCGTTGATCAGCAGGAAGGCAAACAACGCGAAGGTTCCGGCCGCCACCCGGTACAGATACTCATCCTTGGGCGTCCGCCGCAGCACCCGAATCAGGTTTTTCGGAATCACGAAAATCATCATCATCATCGGGATGAATCCCAGCAGACCCGTGTTATACAAAGCTTCCAGAAAGCCGTTATGCAGGTGCGGAGCCGCCCAGCCCACCGCATTGACCTGGAACATCACAAACTCCGAAGCCATGTAGCCGTGCCCCTGAATCGGCTTGTGCTCGATCTCCGGAATCACCGCCTTCCACAAAATGGTGCGCCCGGAAAACGATTCCGCGCCGGCTCGGTCCTGGTAAAGATGCATATAGTCGCCCAGCGGCGTGCTCATCACCAGCACCGCGGCCAGCGCACCGGTTCCCGCGATATAGGTGAAAGCCGTGCCCAGCCGTCCGCGGAGAATATAGAAGATCGTGCCGGCAAACACGCACGCCAGAACTCCCGTTTTACTGCCCGCCAGAATCATCACCGTCAGGCCGATCAGGCCCAGCAGGATCGCCGACCGGTTCATCCCCTCATCATCCTTGCGCCTGGAGAACAGCATCATGGCCATCAGCAGCATGATCGCGGCTTCCGGCGACAGCGCATTGGGCGAGACAATCGTGCTCATGCGGCCTTCTTCGTCAAACATCTCCCCGCGCGTGGCCGCGATGATGACCGGCTGCAGCACAATAATGGCGTACGCCCAGATGCCGAATCGCAGGAACGATACCGTGTCTTTCAAGTTGTGGATCCGCGTCGAGCACGCCCACAACAGCAGAACCACCAGCCCGATCTTGAAGGCCCACACTGCTCCCAGCGAAAAGCGCGGCGTATAAGCGCAGGACCCAATGCAGACCAGCGCGAACAGCGTGTTCCACTTGAAATCGCCCACAAAAATCTGGCGGAAAAATCCCCGCACCCGTACCGCACAAATCAACACCGCCAGCAGGCACAGGATCCATGCAATCGCTTCGCCGTAAGCCGCCATCGGAAAGCTGCCCTGGTACGCGTTGGTGGTGGAATTGGCGTCGCCTTCGCGGAAGAAGATGCACTCCCCGATCAGCATCACCCACCAGATCACAAACGCCGGCTTGGGCCCCTGCGCGGGAAGATAAAACGATCCCATCAGGAGCAGCGCGACGGTCAAAACCCGCAGCACCTCCCAGGTCGCATCGCTCGGCGTCAGACTCAGAAACAGAGCGGACGCGACGGCGAGCCCGGCCACGACCAGCATCGTCCTGACGCTAAAGTTCTGCGGCGCAACCGATGGTTTGGAGTACGGCTTGCCCGCCAACGCTTCCGCGGAGTTCGGCCCCACTCCCGGCGGTCCGCCGGCGAATTCTTGTCGTTTTAAAAGCTCTGTCATTTTAAAAGTCTTGTCGTTTTAGAAGCTCTGTCGTTTTAAGAGTTTGTCATTCCGAGCGAGCCGGAGCGAACGCCCTAAGAGCCTTGTCATTCCGAGCGAGCCGGAGCGAACGCGACGGCGACCCGAGGAACCTCGGTTTCCCCGCCGCAAGAGAATTCTACCGCGAAGTCCCAGGCCTTCAAGGTTACTTTCCGCCCCGTCAGGCTCGAATCGAAACGTTGCCAGCCGCCTGCACCAGCAACGGCGCGCCTTCTTCCCGGCTCAGTTCCGCTGACAGCGGATAGCCCAGCCGCGACAGCATCGGACCGGCATGTTCCTCGATCAGCCGCACCTGCGCCGGAGTCAGCTTCGACAGCCAACCCCGCACCTTGCCCTCGCGCACGAACCGGCCGCGGATCGACGTCCGTACCGGCTCCCGGTCTTCTTTTTTCCGCATGGCCTCGATCGAATTGTTGGCCACCGCAATCTTGATTTTTTCTTCATTCACGTCCAGGCCGAGAAATTCCGCCATCCGGGCAAACCACGGCACCGGATCCTGCCGCAAGTCTTCGTAACGCACCAGCAGCATATTTTGCGATCCCGCGATCGGCGAATCCAGCCACGAGGCCACGTTCTTATGCCAGGGACCGTAGGCGCTCACGCAGGTGAACAGAAAATACGGCACGAACTGCGCCAGGTCTTCCTGATAGTAGTCCAGCGCCTTCAGGAAGGCGTGTTCTGACAGCAACACGTCGCGCGCATCCCGCACCATGTAGATCGCGCGGTGATACTCCTTGCGATAGTATTCATGGGTCGCAATCAGCCGGCCGCCGCTCGGCAGCACCCGCGACGCCTTGGCATGCAGCCCAACCCCGGGCATCTGCGAATTGGTCGCTTTAAATCCCGAAGACTTTCCCGTCAGCAGTTCATACAACACGAAGCGCGCCCAGGTCGTTCCCGACTTCGGATAAGCCGCGAAGAAGATGTCGGCCGGCGTCAGGTCGCGGTGGCGCAGCCAGACCAGCGGCGCCCGCAGCCGCGTCTGCGCAAACTTTCGCCGCAGTTTGCGGTATGCCGATGTCGGCTTTTTCTGTTTTTCCCCGGAATTATTCTGTGCTTGGTCACCGGCGCCATTATTCTGCTCTGTCATCACGTCTCCTTGCTGGTCTTATCTATTCTGCGGTTCGGTCTGCAGCTGCACTGATGAGGGAGGGTTAATCAAGAATGTCTGATTAAGAAAGTCTGAATCGAACTTTTTCTGCGCGCTAGATTTCTTCGGAAGCTTCCAACACCATCGTGGGCTGAACCTCGCCCTTCGCTCCCACCCATCTCGACCCCAGCGCCACCCCCGCGGAACCAAAGGTCGCGAGTTTGCTCCGAAACATGTACATCAGGGCCGCCAGCGAAAATACGTCCGCCGCATTACTGCCCCAGATCGCGCCTCGCAGGCCGAAGAACCAGGTCAACGGCACACCCACCACCAGCGACGCCGCCGTGGCCACTCCCAGCGCCACAAACACCGATCTTGGAGATTCCATCG
>Ga0181537_10001969_pt1 | contig 18499 bp, 14 predicted proteins | sample PEATcosm2014_Bin_39_FD_119765 | JGI IMG/M metagenome (GOLD analysis project Ga0181537, IMG submission 119765) | Peatland microbial communities from MTU Mesocosm Facility, Houghton, MI, USA - PEATcosm2014_Bin23_10_metaG | ecosystem: Environmental > Terrestrial > Soil > Wetlands > Peat | place... | reverse complement strand
TCTGGAGCCTTGACCGCCCCGGCACCAACATCAGCCGCGCGTTCGCGAACTTTTATCCGGGCGCAAATTACTTCGACATCGCCGCGCTGGATTGTTACGGCCCCTTCGAACAGCATTACTACAAGGATATGCTCAAAGTCGCGCGCGGCAAACCCATCACGCTCGCCGAAGTCGGCACTCCGCCCTCGCTCGCGGTCCTGGAAAAACAACCCCGCTGGGCCTGGTGGATGACCTGGGCCGGCATGGGCAGCGGCCGCCGGCGCGGCGGTGGCACCAACTCCGTCGCCGGCACCAATTCCATCGTCTCCACGAACACCGGTCCCGACCCGGTCAAAGTTCTGGTGAATGACCCGCGCTCCTGGAGCCTGAGCGATGAAGCCTATCGCAAGGCCATCGAACCCATCCGTCTCGCCGCCGGTTATCCCCCGGAAGTTCCCGCGCCGGAAATCCCCCCGCCCGCCGCCCGGCCGGCCAGTCGATAGAATTCCCATGGCCGCGGAACCAGGACGCCTCCAAACCGAGTCGCGCCGGCTCGCTCAATTGCGAATTGTCAAAGAGCGGAACACAATTGTTCGCCCCTCCTTTTCTCAACTCCGCGCTCCGCACGGCTCGGCTGAGCTCGCCGAAGTCTCCGAATTCCGCACTCAGTTCAGCTCCAATACTCCCGCGGATCGGTGATTCGCCCGGTGATGGCGCTCGCCGCCACCGTGGCCGGTGACGCCAAAAACACCTGCGACTCCTTGTGGCCCATGCGGCCCGGAAAATTCCGGTTCGTCGCGCTGATGCATTTCATCGGCGAATTCATCCGTCCAAACGTGTCCACCGGCCCGCCCAGGCACGCCGCGCAGCCCGCGTTCTCAGTCATCTGAACGCCGGAATCCACCAGTATCTGCCAGACCGATTTTCCGTCCCATTTGGCCGTTTGCAAATCATTCACAATCTCCGGCGTCGCCGGCACGCCAAAGGTGTCAATCGTCACCCGATGCCCGCGCAGCACCCGCGCGAACTCCAGAAAATCGCTCGTCTTCCCGCCCGTGCAGGAGCCGATGTACGCCCGGTCCAGCTTGGTGTCGCCCATGTCCTTCGCCTTCTTGCGCTGGCCGGGGTCCGGATGGCACGCGACCGTCGGCTCCAATTTCGCCAGGTCCACCACCAGCTCATACACAAACTTCTCGTCCAGGTCGCGCGTCACCGGTTCGTAGGCCGCCTTCGTCCCGTTCAACTTGCAGCGGTAATCCACCGCTTCCTTCGTCCGTTCGTCGAATTCAAAAATCCCGTTCTTGCCGCCGGCCTCGATCGCCATGTTCGCAATCGTCATCCGGTCGTCGATCGTCAGGCCCGCCACGCCCGCGCCGTCGAACTGCATCGCCCGGTACGTCGCCCCGTCAAAGCCAATTTCCCCGATGCAATGCAAGATGATGTCCTTTGCCATCACCCCCGGCTGCAATTTCCCTTCCAACCGAAAATGCATCGTCTCCGGCACCTTCAGCAGCAACTTGCCCGTGCCCATCACAAATCCCGCGTCCGTGTTGCCGATGCCCGTTGCGAACTCATTGAACGCCCCGGCCATGCACGTGTGCGAATCCGTCCCGAACAACACCTCGCCCGGGCGCGTGTGGCCCTTTTGCGGCAGCGCCGTGTGGCACACACCCGCGTAGCCCTTGCCGTATTGCCGGTTCAGCATCCCCTTCGAGGGATCGAACACCCAATGCCCGTTCGGGTCGTCAATCACATCGTAGAAATAAGGCAGCCCCTGCTCCTTCACGAAATCCCGCAGGATGTCCACGTTCCGGTTCGACTTCGAATCCGCCGTGAAAATGTAATGGTCCGGAATGATGACAATCTTCTGACGGTCCCACACCTTCGCGTCCTTTCCGAACTCGCGCTTGAACACGCCGATTGTCCCCGGCCCGCAAACGTCATGCGTCATCAGCACATCCGCCGACACCCACACATTGTCACCCGCCGAAACGTGCGCCTTGCCCGATGCCCGCGCCATCAATTTTTCCGTCAACGTCATAGTGATGCTCACCTTACGCCATTTCCCCCGCCCCGGCAACATGGAATCCGGCCTCCCTCTCCGCCGCTTGCGGGGGAGAGGGGCTGGGGAGAGGTGGCTTTCTCCAATTCCTGCTCTTAATCTCCCTCCTAATCCCAATCATAATCCCTGCCTTCAATCCTCCGCACGCATTGCGGCCCCATCCGTGTCAATCCGTGCCCATCAGCGGTGGAGCAAATTCGCTCTCCCTTCGACTTGCCCTTCGTTGGCTTCTGTTCAACACTCCCGTCCCACCGATGTTCGGTCCGGTCCTTGTTCGTGAATATTCGTGCAATTCGTGTCAACCTTCCCATCCGTGTCCATCCGTGGCTGGCTTCTGTCCCCGACCCCGCGCCGCTCCGCCCATTTCCATCGCCGGCCATTCCCGGTCCCTCTTCATTCTTGACATGCCCCCATTCCACATGGCTCATTCCCGCGAACTAAACCCTGAACCAAACCATAATCCCAAAACGCCCATGAAAGTCCTCCTCCGCGCCACCTGCCCGCACCACACCTTCAACGCCGCCGTCAAAGACGGGACGGCCGGTGCCAAACTGCACAAAATCCTGGAAGCCCTCAAACCCGAGGCCGTTTACTTCACCGAGTTCTGCGGCAAGCGCACCGCCGTCCTTATCGTGGACCTGCCCGACGCCTCGAAGATTCCCTCCCTCGCCGAGCCCTGGTTCCTGACCTTCGAGGCCGACGTCGAGATCCATCCCGTCATGACCGCCGACGATCTCCAGAAAGCCGGCCTCGACGCGATGGGCAAAAAATGGAGCTGAATTGCTCAGCCGCGAATGGGCACGGGGAAACAAGAATAACACCAATACCACTGGACGTTCCCATTCGCGGTTAAATCCTCCCCCTTCTCTGCGCCTTGCGTTAAAAATCCGTGTCCATCAGTGTTCATCCGTGGTTGAATCCCCTCCTCGCCTCCTCCGTGTAGTCCCCTACTGCTCCTTCCCATTCGCGTCCACCGATGCCGTCGTCCCCGGCAGCACCTGCACCGGAAACTCCGCCAGGATCGAGTCGTCCGGCCCCAGGCCGCCGCCCTTGGGACGGAACTGCGCGAACAACTTGTAATTCCCCGGCTTCGCAAAAATCTGGTTGAAAGAAATCACCGGGTCCGCAAACCCGATGTCCACCGGATGCGCATGCAGACAAACCGACAGGTCGTCCTTCACTATCACCATGTGCATGGACGCCCCCAGGAAATTCTCCGTCTCCGTCTCCCGCCCCGCCGCATCGCGAATCAGAAACTGCAGGCTGGTCGTTCGCCCGCTCATCAAGGGTTCCGTATGTTTGAACGTGATTTGATACCCTGACCGTTGTTCATAATCTGGCCGGTCGGAATTCGCGGGTGGTTCGCCGATATCGCCCGGCAGGCTCAACGCCGGCTGTCCGAACGCATACGACCCGTCCTGGAACGCCACCTGCACCCAAATCTTGTAATTCCCGCCATGCGCAAACACATGCTGCACCTCCCACGTGCCCGGCCCGATTTTCACCGGATGAATATGAAAAAACTCCCGCAAATCGTCCCGCACCCCGATGACGTGCAGGTATTTCTCATGCTCAATTTGGAGATCATTCACCGCGATATCACCTGGCTTTTCGCGAACGTAAAACCGCAGCGTCACCGGTTCTTTGATCCGCGCCGGCCCCACCACCACCATGTCCACCACCAGCCCCTGCGTGACCGACGATGCCTCCAGGTAATGCCCGTTCTTGAGAAACCCGCAGATCGGATCCTTCGGCGCGCCGACCGGTCCCGGCTGGTCGCCGGGCGCACCGGACGGCCACCACGTCAGCAAAAGCAATATCGGCAAAAGCTTCTTCACCGCATGACCTTACCTCTGGCCGCGGCTCCTGTAAACCACCGGTCTCACGCAGTCCGCCCCGCAATAATCCGTACTATTACTGGCGAGCTTCCGTATTTTTTCGTTTTGGTGGACGTGGGCGATTTCAAATACCATCAACGCGTGTTTTTGGAAGCGTACTTAAGCGCGGCCGGGCGGGTCTTGTATTTGCCTGATGGGGATTGCTCGCTTCGAAAAGCTCATGCCGCTGGCAGAACGGCATCACGTTTATAATCTGAAAGACAGTCCTTGTTTGTTTAACTATGACGCCCATTTCCTTTCGCAGACTGGCAAAACTCCTTGCCATCTGTGTTTTGGCCTTGAATCTGTCCCGCGCCACCACGGCCCGGGCACAAACCACGTACGTCCGCAATAGCTGGTGGACCTATCAACAGGACTGCAACGGCGACGGCTGCCAGGCCGGCCAATTGCCCGGCAACCTCGCGCGCCTGAACTGGACGCCCGTCGTCACCAACTGCGACGGCGTTTATTCGGTTTTCGAAATCGTCTATTCCAAACCGCATTCGTCGAGCACTTGGACCCCGCTTTTCACCAACGCCGTCCATTCCATCGCCGGCTGCTCCATTCTTAATTCCCAATACTACGACGTCGAAATGGGCAGCAACTGCGCCGTCAACGATTACAAAATCGAACTCTACGAGGCCGGCAACACCCATCCTGATTACGTTGATTCCAGCACGAACGACGTCACCCTCAGCCAGCACCACGAGCAATTGCTTTCCCAGGACATCTGTGAGGATGACTACTTTGCCACGGCCAGGGCCCTCGAGGGTTCCAGCGGCAGCATCGCCGATGACAACACCTACGCCACCAAGGAACCGGGCGAACCCAACCATGCCGGAAATCCCGGCGGCAAATCCTTGTGGTACGCCTGGATTGCCCCCACCAACACACCCGTTACTTTTGATACCACCGGCAGCACCTTCGACACCCTCCTCGCCGTTTACACCGGCAGCGTCGTTTCCAACCTCGCGCTCGTCGTCAGCAACGACGACATCAACGGTGCCGCCGAACGCCAGAGCCTCGTCACCTTCACCCCCGTTAAGGGCACCACCTACCACATCGCCGTAGATGGTTTTGGCGGCGCTTCCGGCATCGTCAATTTGAACTGGAACCAGACCGGCGGCGCTTTGCCCGACCTCATCATCTGGGGCCCTTCCGCCAATCCCACCACCATCGTCCGCACCTTTGCGTCCACCGATTGTGAAGTCGTCGAAGGCTGCGAACCCGTCGGCACGCGCACGCTGCTGAGTTTCACCACGGAGACGCGCAACATCGGCGGAGGCGACCTCGTCATGGGCAATCCCGCCACCAACTCGCTCTTCGTCTGGGCCATCTGCCATGCGCATTATCATTTCGAGCAGTTCGCCAGCTATGCGCTCCTGGACGCCAATTCCAATGTCGTTGCCTCCGGGCACAAGGTCGGCTTTTGCCTCGAAGACGTGCAGGCCTGGACCAACACCCATCCGCAGGCCAAATACACTTGCAGCAACCAGGGCATCCAGTCGGGCTGGGCCGACGTCTACAGCGCGGGATTGCCCTGCCAATACATCGACGTCACCGGCGTCGCGCCCGGACAATACACCCTGCAGATGATTGTCAATCCCGACAACGTGTTGCCCGAATCGAACACCAACAACAACACCACCCTCGTTCCCGTCAGCATCCAGCCGGTCACCTGCACCAACACGCCCGTCAACGACAATTTCGCCAACGCCATCGTCGTCACCAACCTTCCGTTCGTCTACACCGAGTTCAACAATTGCGCCACCAAGGAAACCGGCGAGCCCAACCACCTCGGGGTTGCCGCCGGCCATTCCGTGTGGTTCACGTGGACGCCCGCCACCAGCCAGACCATCGTGGTGGACACCAAGCGCAGCGATTTCGACACCATCCTCGCCGTATACACCGGCAACACCGTTTCCAACCTCACCCTCGTGGCGAGCAACGACGACATCGTTCACGACAACTTTATTCAAAGCCAGCTGTCCTTCGCCGCCGTGGCCGGCACCACCTACCACATGGTCGTGGATGGTTATTACTACACGAACGGCGTCGGCTCCGTCGGCACCGTGGTCTTTAACCTGCAGCCGCCGAACAATGACGATTTCACCAACGCCCTGCCCATCGCCGGCACCTCCGGCACCACCAGCGGCTACAATATCAACGCCAGCAAGGAACCCTACGAGCCCTCGCACGCCGGCGACGTCGGCGGTCATTCCGTCTGGTTCATCTGGGTCGCTCCCACCAATGGACCGGTCAATTTCGACACCGTCGGGAGCGACTTCGCCACCACGCTCGCCGTCTATACCGGCGGCGTGCGCACCAACGCCACCGGGGCGATTGGCGGCTTCACCAACATCGTCTCCAATGTGAATGATCTCGAAGGCGGCGGCGCCCTGACCAGCCGCGTCGGGTTCAACGCCGTCGCCGGCACGGCCTATAAAATCGCCGTGGACGGTTTTGCGGGCGTGGCGGGCAATTACACGCTGAGCTGGTGGATGAATTCCAGCCTCGGCATCGCGCCGCTCGCCAACGGCAACGTCCAGGTCGCCCTCGCCGGCGTGGACTGGCAGCGTTACCTTTTGCTGGGCTCGACCAACCTCAAGACCTGGTACACCAACGCCGCGACCATCACCATGTCCGAAGGCCTGCACCTTTACACCAACTCCCCTTTCACCAACGGCGCCAAACAGGAATTCTACCGCGCCATCCTCACCAACTGACCGTGCTGGGTTTGCTTCCAGGAGAAATCTTTTCGAAGATTTCGAAGATTTCTCTTGGCATTTTTCGCCAACGGGTCTAACAAGATTCCGTTCTTTGAAATGGATGGACGCGTGTCCATCGTCAACACAGGCAAATCTAGGGAACCCCGTGAGAATCGGGGACGGTTACGCCACTGTAACGGGTTACAAGCTCCCACAGCCACTGGCCATCGGCCGGGAAGGCGGGAGTGAGGTTTAAGCCCGAAGTCAGGATATCAGTCTGCCTGTGCTCGTCGGGTCCCGCTGCCGGGACCAACTTCTCCGTCAAGAGAAGGATGAGGCCAGCCCGGTGATCTGTTTTCACCGGGGTTCGCTGAATGCCTTCATTCCCCGTCTTGCGGAGTCTGGAGGTTTTTCATTTTCAGGCTTCGCGCTGGTCTCTCAATCGCAAACCGGTTCCGTCATGATTCCGGAACCATGTTGAAAGATCAGCCATGAAAAAAATCTGTACGCTGGCGCTCGCCAGCCTGCTCCTCGCCCCCGCCTCGCACGCCATCAACCTCGACAGCATCCAGCTTTGGGCCGGTTCCGGCACCAATCGCGCCGCCTTGGTGATTGATTGGAATTCTCCCCTCGTGTTCAACAACACCTCCGTTCCCGCTCCCATTGCCACCAAAACGCTCGTGTGGGGATATCGCTTCAACGGCGCCGCCACGGGAACGCAAATGCTCAACGCCATCCTGGCCGCCGATCCCCGTCTTTACGTTGTGGAAGACGACACCTACGGCACGTTCGTCGAGGGCATCGGTTACAATCTCAGCGGCAACGGCGCCTTCGGCATCACCGATGGCACCACCGTTTACAATTCCTCGGCCTTTATCAACGGCGTCCTGACTGATCCCGGTGTTGACCCCGACGCGGCCTACGCGCTGAACGGTGGGGATCTCTATTGGGGCGGGTATTACGGGCCGAACTGGTCGGTCTGGAATGAACTCGGCGACACCGGCGGTTTCCTGGCGTCTCCCAACCGCGGATCGAGTCAATATTGGGACACGAACACCTTCACGCACGGCCAATGGGCGCTCTCCTATTACGGATTGGACAGCCTGCCGCTCACCAACGGATCGTGGATTGGCTTCTCCGTGGCCGCGGCCGGTTACGACACCAATGCCGCCGACCCCGCCACGTACGCGTACAACGTGGAGGAACAAGCCCCGCCTTCGCCCGAGGGCACCTACGCCGCCTACGTTTGCAACACCAATGATTTTGCCGTCCAAGTAACGAGTTCCAGCGGCATTGACACCATGAGCCCTTACAACAGCCCGGCCGCGGTCCTGGGCCGGCCGACACTTAAGTTCATTGACTCCGACGGCGGCGGGGCCGTCGACCGCGTCAAAATCATCGAGCCGCCATACGACACCGCGCCCGACGGCAGCCCGGTCATCACGGAAATCCTGAAGAACGGCCAAATCACCGTCGACCTCGGACGAAAGGTCCATGACGACCCCAACAATCCCTATGGCATCGACCTGATTGTTTATGGCAATTCCTTTTTCTCGGCGTCGGGAACGTCCGGATTCATCGACGATGGAACGGATCTCGACACCGCCACGCTGAGCAGCTCGATCTTCAGCCACGCGGCGACGGTGTCCGTCAGCCAGGACGGCACGAACTGGTGCGCGTTCCCGACCACCAGCGGTCTGTTCCCGGACAACGCCTATCGGTGGGACGAAACCAACCATTCCTGGACCGATGAACAAATGAACCCGACGAAGCCCCTCAATCCCGCGTTGAGCGCATCGAGTTTCACGGGCCAGACCGTGGCCGCCGGTCTGGACCAGTTCATCGGCGCCGCGGGCGGTACCGGCTACGATTTGAAAACCGTGGGTCTGCCGTGGATTCAATTTGTGCGCGTGCAGCCCAAATCCGGCACTTACACCGTCATCGACGCCATCGCCGCCGTCGATCCCGTCGTGCTGGGCGATGACCTTTCCATTACCCCGGCCAATTTGACCGGCGGCATCACCAACCTCGTTTTTCAAAATCCCGCCAGTTCGGGCCAGACGCTGGTCGCGCTCGATTTCCATTCCATCAGCGGCTCCGCCAGGATCAGCACCATCGCATTGACGGATCTTTCGCCCTTCGCGCCCATATCCGGCACGGTTTCCAGCGCCTACCAGATTACTCCACAACCGGTCTCGGGAACCGGCTCGGTCACCTACCTCGCGGATGTCTCGCTGCGCGCCGGAAGCAATTACAACGGCACCGGCGCCGACCTCGAGTTGTTCCAATGGACCGGCGCCGCCTGGAGCCAGCCCGCGTTCACTTACAACCCGGCCACTCAAACAGCCCTGGTCAGCCAGGTCACCAACCTGTCCGCGTTCGTCATCGCGCAGTTGCCGCCAGTCAAACTCGCCGTGCAATGCTGCACGAACGGCATCGTGCTGAGCTTCAACCCGGTCGCAAACTGGCAGCACACCGTTCAAACCACCACCGACTTCAGCCATTGGACCCCGGTGACCACCCTGACACCCACCAACACGGCCACAGTCTTCGTGACCAACAACGCCCCGCCTGGCAGCCGCGCGTTTTACCGGGTGCTCTTGACGCGTCCATGATCCGTTCACGAACGTAAATGACCTCGCCGGAAATAAACCAAAACGCCAACCCGGACCGCCGCCGGGCCGGCGCGCCGGTTTTTTCCGGCGGGGTTCAGCGCGTCCGCGGCCGGGCGTTCACGCTGATCGAGTTGCTCGTCGTCATCGCCATCATCAGCATCCTGGCGGGCCTGCTGCTGCCGGCCTTGAGCCGCGCCAAGACCTCCGCCAAGCGCATCAAATGCCTGAGCAACCTTCGGCAAATGGCCATCGCCGCTTATGCCTACGTCGGGGACAGTGCAGACTACTTTCCCATCGCCTATTATGATGTGGCGACCAACGGCGTGACCTATTCTTATGCCTGGGATTTGACGACGATTGAGGCAGGCACCAACCAGGTGGTTCCCGGTCTGCTCTGGCAGGCGCAAGGCAACGTCCAAATCCAGCAATGCCCGTCCTTCGACGGCAGCGCCAACTGGCTGACGGATCCCTACACCGGCTATAATTACAACACGAGCTACATCGGCCACGGGCAGTACGAAACCATTCCCGAACCGGCCCGCAGCTCGGCCGTCATGCACCCGGCCAAGACCGTCATCTTCGGCGACGGTCAGTATTCCGGCGGCGCGGACAAGTTGATGCGTGCACCGTGGCCGAATCCCGGCGACGAGGATTTCGACGGGCGCTGGGCCGGCACGCAGGGCTTCCGACATGTGGGCCGCAGCAACGCAGCGTTCTGCGACGGCCACGCCCAGGCAATGCTGGCCTGCTACACCACCAATGAAGACGGCGCGGAAAACGTGGCGCCCGGCACCGGATTCCTTTCTGCGAACAACTCAATATACGACCTCAAGTAGGTCCTGCTTTCTCCGGCTTTTCCAAGCCAAAAGCACAGGCCTTCACAACCCACTCCCGTTAGTTCACTCCCCCTCTTTATTGACCACCCCGACCTGCCGCTTGATGGCCTCGCAAATCTTCTGCGAGTGGCGCTCCAGCACCTTGGCGTCCTTGCCTTCCAGGAGCAGCCGCGCCTTCGGTTCCGTCCCGGAATAGCGCAGCAAAATCCGCCCGCCGCCCGCCTCCACTTCCGCCTCCGCCTCCGCCACCAGTTGGAGCACCCCGTCCAACTGGTCAAACGGCCTTTTCTCGCGCACCCGGATGTTCACGGTCAATTGCGGATAGCGCGCCCAGGAACGCGCCAGCTTCGAGAGCGGCTTGTCCGCCGCCTTCATGATCTTCAAAATCTGCAGCGCACAAACCAGCCCGTCGCCGGTCGTGCTGTAATCGCGGAATATCATGTGACCGCTTTGTTCCCCGCCCAGGCTGTAACCGTGCCGCAGCATTTCATCAATGACATGCCGGTCGCCCACGTCCGTGCGCACCAGTTTTCCGCCGTACTCCGCCAGGAAGGCGTCCAATCCCGCGTTGCTCATCACCGTGGCCACCACCGTCTTGTGCGGAAGCGTTCCCGCCGTCAGCAGGTCGCGCGCGGCAATCGCCAGGATGTCGTCCCCGTCAATCAGCGTCCCCGTTTCATCGCACAGCAGCACGCGGTCCGCATCGCCGTCGTGCGCGATCCCGATATGCGCCCGGTGTTCACGCACTTTGCGGCACATCTCCTCCGGATACATCGAGCCGCAATTCTTGTTGATGTTCATGCCGTCGGGCTGGTTCCCGTAAACAATCACTTCCGCGCCCAGTTCACTCAGCACGCACGGCGTGGATTTGTAGGCCGCGCCGTGCGCGCAATCCACCACCACCCGCATGCCTTCCAGCGTCAGGCCGCGCGGAAACGACGCCTTGGCATATTCAATGTACCGGCCCAGAGCATCATCAATGCGCACCGCCTTGCCAATCTCGCCCGCCGTCGGCCGGATGTTTTCAATCTCGCCGCTGAACACCAGGCCCTCGATCCGCGCCTCAATCTGGTCGTCCAGCTTGTAACCATCCGCCCGGAAAAACTTGATGCCGTTGTCGTCATAGGGATTGTGAGAGGCCGTGATGACGATGCCCGCGTCCGCCCGCAGGCTCCGCGTCACATACGCCACCCCCGGTGTCGGCAGCGGCCCGATGAACAGCACGTCCACGCCCATCGACAGAATCCCCGAGGAAATCGCGTTCTCGAGCATGTAACCCGAAAGCCGCGTGTCCTTGCCCAGAACAATCTTGTGCTTGCCGCGCCCGCGCGACTCCGTTTCCAGGGTCTTGAAAACATGTCCGGCCGCCCGGCCCAGCTTGAGCGCCGTTTCCGCCGTGACCGGCTCGATGTTGGCCGTGCCGCGCACGCCGTCCGTGCCGAAGATTTTTTTTGGGGGATTCATGATGCGGTTCCGAACTGCTGCTACTTGGGAGCGGTGATGCGTTCCACGCTCGCATTGGTGGGGGCGACGGCCAGCACGACGAAATCTTCCGGCACCTTGATCTGGACCGGCCGTCGGAACTGTTTCTCGTCCTCCGCATCCGTCACATCCACAAACGCCTCGACCCGCCGCTCCTGCAAATCGTCCAGCGCCTTGCTGTCCTTGCTCCCAATTTCCACGGAAACCACGTCCGGGGCGACAATGAAACGATTCGTGTTCGTCGGCGAGGTCAGCAGGGTAATGGGGACGCCGTAAAAAGGCCGGCGGCTGTCGGTCTCGACTTCCTCCATCACCTTCGCCTGTTGCTCGTCCCGCTGCAAGGCGGTGTCAATCGTCAGCCAGGTCAGCCCGGCCAGCAAAAGCGAAAGCAGTTTCCACCAAAAGTTGTGCAGGATGAGGTTGCTTGAGGCCATGGCTATTTCGGGTCGGCCTTCTGCACTGCCGTCACCGGCGCGGCCGGCTCCGCGGCGGCTTGCGGCGGCGCGGCGGCAGCGGCACGCGGACGCCACAATTTGCGCAGCCAATCCAGGACGCTGTCGGATTTCCGGCGTTTCACGAGTTCCGCGGTCAGAAATGCCCGCAATTCCTCCCGGCTCACCGCGCGCGTGAACTGGCCCTTGTGCGCGTACGAAACCGCGCCCGTCTCCTCGGACACCACCACGACCAGCGCGTCCGTCTCCTCGCTCAGGCCGATCGCCGCCCGGTGGCGCGTCCCGAGGGATTTGTTCAGGTCCTGACGCTGGGTCAGCGGAAAGATGCACGCCGCGTAAGCAATGCGGTCCCCGCGGATGATCACCCCGCCGTCATGAATCGCGTTGTTCGGGAAAAATATCGTCTCGAGCATCTCCGGCGTCGCCTCGCAATCCACCACCACGCCCGATTCCACCACGTTGTGCAGCGGAATCGCCTGCTCCAGCGCGATCAACGCCCCGATCTTCACTTCCGCCAGCCGCTCCACCGATTGGATGATGACCTCGATGTTTTCCCGCTGTTCATGCGCCGTGTAAAGCCACGGCAGGTTGCCCAGTTCCGAAAGCATCCGCCGCAGTTCGGGCTGGAAGATGACCAGGATCGCGAACGCGGAAAAAGCGAAGAACCGCTCCAGCAGCAGGTTCACCACGCGCAGGTGCAACTCGTAGGTGATGAGCGTGACCGCCATCATCAGCAAAAAACCCAGCACCACCGACCAGCCCCGGGTCCCCCGCACGAACATCAGGGCGTAATAAATCCCCACGGCCAGGAGCACTATCTCCAGGCCGATGCGCCACCAGTCCCGTGACAAATTAATTATGGGCCAGTCCATTTTTTTCTGCGGGCCATGATGGCCTCCGTCATCCGCAACGCGCGCACCGTCTCCGCCACATCGTGCGTGCGGAACAGTTGCACGCCCGCCTCCGCTGCCAGCACGGTGCATGCCAGCGCGCCGGACAGGCGTTCATTTTCAGGGCCGCCTGATAATTTGCCGATGAACGACTTGCGCGACACGCCCAGCAGCATCGGCCGCCCCAATCTTGTAAAACGCTCCAGCCCCGCGAGCAACTGCAAATTATGCTCCAGCGTTTTGCCAAAGCCGATGCCGACGTCCAGCACTACTTGGTCAGCGGCAACCCCGGCCGCGTTCAATCGTTTTAATCTTCCGGCCAGGAACAATCCCACTTCCCGCAGCACGTCTTCATAAACCGGGTTCAGATGCATCGTCGCGGGCTCGCCCTGCATGTGGATCGCCACGTATCCCGCGCCGGTTTCCGCCACCAATCGCCACATCTCGTCGTCCTCGCGGTTCGCCCCCACGTCGTTCACGATGCTCGCCCCCGCCTCCAACGCCGCCCGCGCCACCCCCGGCTTCATTGTGTCAATCGAGACCGGTACTTTCACCCGCCGGGCCAGCTTTTCAATCACCGGAATCACACGGCGCAGTTCCTCCGCCTCGTCCACCGGCACCGCACCCGGACGCGTGGATTCGCCTCCCACGTCAATGATGTCCGCCCCTTCGCGGACCAGCGCCTCGCCGTGCGCCACCGCGGATGCGGCGTCAGAAAACTGGCCGCCGTCGGAAAATGAATCGGGCGTCACATTGACCACCCCCATGACCAGCGCCGGGCGGGGAAAAACAAACTCAAACTGGCGCGCGCGAAAAATCATGATCGCTCCCCCGCAAGACGGCTGCCCTGCGCATACCGTTTTAGCCCAGCCGGCTGGCGACGGCTCACGCGCCTTCTTTCTTCCCCCGCTGAATCAGCTCGATTTCGTAGCCCTCGGGCGCGTCCACAAAGGCGATGCCCTTGCCGTCCGGCCAGTACTGCGGGCCGTCCGAATACTTCCAGCCCAATGAAGCGAGGTGCCTGCCAAATTCCTCCAGGCTGTCCACTTCAAACGCCAGGTGCGTCAGGTCCGCCTGCACCTTCACCGGCCCGCTCGCCGGAAAGGAACACAGCTCGATGGTTTCCTCGCTCTCCGGCGCCTTCATGAACACCAGTTCCGAGCCGCGCGGCGATTTGCTCCGCCGCACCTCCTGCAATCCCAGCACGTCACGGTAAAACTTCACTGTCCGGTCCAGGTCATCCACACGGTAGCGCGTGTGCAACAATTTTCTTGCGGTTATCATGCGCAAATCATAACCGGGCCGCGCCGCAAATCAACCGCTCAGATTCCCCGCGCCAGCCTGTCTGACTGCGCGCGCGCCATTAACCGCTTGCCGCAAACCCGCGCTTTCCGTTAGGAAATACCGTGCGCGTATTAGAACGCTGGTATGGGATTTTGCTGCTGCCGGTCCTTTTATGGCCGTCATCCGCCCGCGCGCAAATCGACCCCGTCAAACGCGAACTCATCCAGTTCGGCTACAACCAGCCAGTGGAAGGCCAGGCCCCGCTTTCCGGCTATGCCTTCTACTACTACAACGAGCCCGGCTTCCTCAGCTCGAACCTCACACTGCGCCTCGCCGTCGCCCCGGTCTATCTGGATTCGGAACTCGGCATCAGCCATGTGCTGGATACGAACACCGATATCGGCATTGGCCTGGCCGGGGGCGGCTTCGCCGACAGCTACAACGAGGTGCGGCAGGGGAAATATATCCAGGCGGAATCCTTCAACGGCAATGGCGCCACCTTGTCTGGCAGCGTATATCATTTGTTCAATCCCGGGCAGCTCATCCCGCTCAATGGCGTGCTCCGCGGGGAAGTGCATTACGCCAACTACGAGCGGGACGACGACACCGACCCCAACTTCACCATTCCCCGCGACCTGACCAGTTTCAACGTGCGCACCGGCTTTCGGCTCGGCGGCCAGGAACCCTTGATGCTGCCGGATGTCGCCATGGAACTGTCCTTGTGGTACGAGGGCCAGTTTCGCGAGAACTACGGTTACTACGGTTACCCGGTGAACGGCTCGCTCGGCGACCGCCAGGTGGAGGCGGCCTCGCACTTGTTTTGGGGCCGCGCCCTGTTTGCCTACACCCTGCCCCAGTCCAAACAACACTTCGCCCTCAACCTCACCGCCGGCACCAGTTCCAATCCGGACCGTTTCAGCGCCTACCGGCTCGGCGGCTTTCTCCCGCTCGCCTCGGAATTTCCCCTGAGCCTGCCCGGATATTATTACCAGGAAATCAGCGCCTCGCGCTTCGCCCTGCTCAACGGCAACTACAGCATTCCGTTGGACGCGAAAAAGCGCTGGTCCGTCACGGCCGCCGGCAGCGTCGCGGTCGTCGATTATCTGCCGGGACTCGAGCAGCCGGGCCAGTGGCATTCCGGCGCGGGCGGCGGCATCACTTACCGCTCCAACTCGGGCGCCTGGCAGGTCATGCTCGATTACGGTTACGGCTTCCAAGCCCTGCGTGATCATGGGCCGGGCGCGCAAAGCGTCGGCATTCTCATCCAGTTCAACCTCTTCCACACGCAGAGTGGATATTATGATCCCGGCGACAACATCTTCATCCGCGGCATGGACCGTTTCCTCAACAGCTTTCAATAATCTCCTGCTCTCCTCCTCCGAAATATTTTGTGTGATGAGCCGTAATCCCGCAAAATGCGGATCAATTTTTTTGGCCAGAGGCCCTTGACAGCCGATTCGCTTTGCGCTACAAAGTGGGTATGAAAACATTTAAACAGACCGTCGCCATCATCGAGATGTTGCTCGTCCTCCCCGCCGCGCTCTTCATGACCGCGTTATTCGTCCGCAACCTTCAGCCCACCCAATACGAACCGGCCCGTTCCGCCCTGCGCCTCGTGGAATGGTTCAGCGCCCGGCCGTTCCTCGGCCTTGACATCTTTCTCATCGCGCTGCCGCTCGCCGCCTTCGTCATCGGCTGCGCTGCCGTGCTGCGGACGTGGCGCGCTGATGCCGAACTCCGCGAGGCCGCGCTCAAGACACTCGGCGCCGTCCGCGCCCACCTGTCGCCGCTCCTGATCGCCGGATCCACCCTCGTCGCCGGCGCAATCCTCGCGATCGTCGCGCTTCACCTCATTACCGATTGACCGCGCCGCCAACGCCGTCCCCACCCCGGCCCGCATCTCGAGTTTTTGCATTTTTAAATTTCCCGTTCCGCACTCGGAATTCCGAATTCCGCACTCAGAGCCCTTGCCGCGCAGGCCATCGCGATGTATTGATTTAGCGCATGAGAACTTTCTGTGCGTGGCGGGCGGCGGCTTTCGGTTTGATGGCGGCAACGATCCTTGCCGGATGCGGCAGCAAGAACGACACCCCCTCCTCCGCATCCTCCGCGACGGCAGCTTCCGGGTCTGCGGGCGGCATTCCCCTGCCCGACCCGCCGCTGGTCGCACCCTGCGAACCCGGCATTCCCGGCGGCCGGCTGGTAGTCGCCACCTTCGGCGATCCCAAAACCTTCAACCCCGTCACCGCCACGGAACTTTCGTCGCGGGACATTTACCGGCTGCTCTTCAACACCCTCGTCAACTACGACTGGCCCAGCCAGCAGGCCGTCCCCGGCCTGTCTGAATCCTGGTCCGTCGCGGCCGACCAAAAGACCTGGACGTTCAAGCTCCGCAAGGGCCTGCTCTGGAGCGACGGCCAGCCGCTGACCGCGGACGATGTAATCTTCACCTACAACGACGTCGTTTATAACCCGGGCATTCCCAACGTAACGGTGGACATGGTGCGGCAGGACAACAAGAACTTCGTCGTCACCAAGCTTGATGACTACACTGTTCAAATCGTCACGCCGGATATTTTCGCGCCGCTATTGAATGCTGTTTACAATGTTTACATCCTGCCCCGCCACAAGCTCGCCCAGGCAGTGAAGAACAATGGGTTCGCCGCCGCCTACGGCATTGATTCCAATCCGGAGGATGTCGTCGGTTCCGGCCCGTTCCGGTTGAAGCAATACAAATCCGGCGAATCCACACTGGTTGAGCGCAATCCCTATTTCTGGGAGGTGGACAAGAAAGGCCAGCGGCTGCCCTACCTCGACAACGTCATATATACCGTGGTGCCCGATTCCAAGGCCATGAGCCTGCGGTTCTTGGACGGGGAAAGCGATGCCAACGAAGTCGTTTACCCTGATGAAAGCGACCACTACAAGGAGGAAGCAGCGAACGGACGGTTTCAATTGCTGGACCTGGGCGTCGGAACGGAACGGTATTTTTTCTGGTTCAATGAAAACACTTACACCAATGCGAAGACCGGCCAGCCGTATGTGTCGCCGGTAAAATTGAAGTGGTTCCGCAACCAGAAATTCCGCCAGGCCGTTTCGTATGCCATCGACCGCGAAAGCATCGTCAAGGCCATTTACTCCGGACACGGCCGCCCCAATTACGGCTTCGAAACCGCCGCCAACCCGATGTGGCAAAACACGAATGTCATGCAGTATCCTTTCAGCCCGCAAAAGGCCCTCGCACTGCTCGCGGAAATCGGCATCAAGGACCGCGACGCCGACGGCTATCTCAAGGACTCCGACGGCAACACCATCGAATTCGTCTTTAATACCAACACCGGCAACGAATCGCGGGAAAAAACCGGGCTGATGATTCAGGAAGATTTGAAGAAGCTCGGATTCAAGGTCACCTTCCAACCGCTGGAGTTTAACGCGCTCATCGACCGGATTGACGTGTCCCGCGAGTTTGACTGCATCCTGCTCGGCCTCGGCGGCGGCAGCTCGGACCCCTCGGACAGCATGAACAACCTGCGCTCCGACGGTTTCTCCCACGATTGGTTTCCGCTGCAAAAAACGCCCTCCACGCCCTGGGAGGCGCGCATTGATTATCTGATGGAGGCCAATCTGAAGACGCTGGATTTTTCCGAGCGCAAAAAATATTACGACGAGGTCCAGGCGATTCTCTCGGAGCAGGTGCCCATGATTTTCACCGTCTCGCCCTTCTCCTATTGCGCGGTGCGCTCGGACCTGGGGAACGTGCGCCCCACCGTCCAGAGCTACTATCGCGTGACCTGGAACGCCGAGGAACTTTACTTCAAGAAATAGCGGGCCGTCTGCAAAATGACCTTGCGAATTCCGCGCCGGGCTGCTTCATTAGGGTTGGTCGCGCTTATGGTGGAATTGGCAGACACGCTACTTTGAGGTGGTAGTGGGGCAACCCGTGCAGGTTCAAGTCCTGCTAAGCGCACCATTTTTCCCTCGGAAGAGGTTGAAAATGGTGTTTGCCGCACAGATTCCGCACAAATACCGGCTGAATCTGAACCCGAACCCGACGCCGTGAAGTTTCCAAAAATCATCCGGCACCGCAAAGCCGAGTGCAAAATCTACGGCAAGAAACCGCATTACCCGTTCTACCGCGTCGCGTGGTATGTCACTGGCAAGCGCCGAATCAAACAGTTCGCCACATACTCAAAGGCAAAATCGTTTGCCGATGGATTGGTCAAAGACCTTGCCAGTGGTTCGCAACGCACCGCCTTGACACCCGCGCAAGCTGTCGATGCTCTGGCCGCAGTCGAGCGGTTGCAAGGCTTCTAT
>Ga0181537_10001968_pt1 | contig 18499 bp, 18 predicted proteins | sample PEATcosm2014_Bin_39_FD_119765 | JGI IMG/M metagenome (GOLD analysis project Ga0181537, IMG submission 119765) | Peatland microbial communities from MTU Mesocosm Facility, Houghton, MI, USA - PEATcosm2014_Bin23_10_metaG | ecosystem: Environmental > Terrestrial > Soil > Wetlands > Peat | place... | reverse complement strand
CGGCACCCAAGATGCGCGACATTTCGATGTTGCCGACGCGGTCATACACGGCGTCGGAGTAATTGACCCAGTTTTCCTGCACCAGCACGCACTTCATGCCCAGATGCGCGGCCACCGCGGCGACCTGCCGCGTCTGGTTCGATTGGATGCCGCCGATCGACACCAGCGTGTCGCAGCCCTCTGCCAGCGCCTGCGGGATCAGGTATTCGAGCTTGCGAGTCTTATTGCCCCCGAAGGCCAAACCGCTGTTGCAATCCTCGCGCTTGGCGTACAGCTCGATCTTGCCGCCAAGATGCGCGCTCAGCCGTTTCAAGGGCTGGATCGGCGTGGGACCGAAGGTCAGCGGGTGGCGGGGAAAGCGCTCGAGGTTCATCCCGTCATGGTAGCGAGCCGCCTACCGAGCGACAATCGGTCAATTGCCGCATCCGGCTTGATCGACGATGCGCAATACCGGGATGGCGGCCTTTGCCCGCTCCATGTCGTTCTTGGTCGCCGGCGCGTTTCCCAGAGTCATGGTTTTGACCACTCCATCGGAGTACGTGATCGTTGCGGTTTTGTAGTGTCCGCACTCAGTGGTTACGAGCACGTCGGTGGCGGGGCCGGTGGGTGATTTGAGCGAGCTGCCGATGATGTCGCCCAATTTTCGGCCCGCCACCCCAGGTTGATCCTTGTAGTGGTTGGCCGCGTCGACGGGGAGCAGAGTGGACGGACCCGGCGCCACATAGAGAGCGCCTTTGTCGTCAGCATTCGCGGGAACGATGGCGGCTCCGAGGGCCGAAAGAAGAAACGCGGAAATTGTCGCAATTCTGGCAGTTGCAGGCATTTGGAACGGTCCTTCTCGTCGCAGACGACAACGAATGCACCGACAACTCTACGGACTCCCGAGAGCCACGCCTGTGACGCCATCCTCAGAAAAAAATTCGCCTACAGCCATCAAGCGGAGCTCGCGTCGATGTCTTCGGACACCCTGAATTGTGATCGCTCTCACAAATTCATGGGCCGCCCAACCGCGATTCCCCGGAAATTGGACTACGGTACGGGCGATGCTGCGGGCTGATCAGTAAAAGATCGATCGATTTCAAGAAGTATCGTCGAGGTTGCCGTGTCCGATAATAAGCGTCCGCCGATCCGAGTCCTCATTGCCGACGATGAGTTCGCCGTGCGCGATGCCTACAAGCAGATTCTGCAAGAGGCGGAGATGAGCAGCGAAACCGCGGTGTTTCACAATCTGCGCGAGCGGCTGTTCGCCAAGCCTGCACTGGATACGTTGCCCCGGCTGCTCTCGGCAAGCGACACGACTTTCGCGCCGGTGTTCGTCGACAGCGCCGATGCGGCCGTCGCGGCTGTGCACGATGCGCTCGCGGCGGACGAGCCGTTTGCCGTGGCGTTCCTGGATATGCGCATGCCGCCTGGGCATGACGGAGTGTGGGCGGCGGCGCGGATCAGGGAGATGGATCCCGCCATCGAGATCGTGGTCTGCACGGCGTATTCGGACGTCGACCCGCGCGATGTCGGCACCTTGGTGCCGCCCGAGGAGAAGGTGTCTTATTTGCAGAAGCCCTTCCACCCGCACGAGATTCGGCAGATGACGATTTCGCTCGCCAGCAAGTGGCGCGCCGAACGGCGCATAGTGAAGCTGGCGTACTTCGATCCGCTCACCGGACTGCCGAACCGGGAACAGTGCCGGAATCGGCTGAGCAGCGCGCTCGCCTCGGCTCAGCAGCAGGGACTGATGCTCGCGGTGCTGTATCTCGACCTCGATAATTTCAAGCGGGTCAACGACACGCTCGGTCATGCCGCCGGCGATGAGCTGCTTTGCCTGGTGGCGGCGCGCTTGCGGCATTCGCTGCGTTGCGATGAACGGTCGGATGAATCGCCCAACGTCCGGTCCGGTCACATCGCGCGGCTCGGCGGCGACGAATTCATCGTGATCCTGCCGGGCATTCGCAGCCCCGACGATGCGGGCACGGTGGCGACCCGCCTCGTCGCCCAGTTGCAGGAACCGATGCGCCTCGCGCGGCACACCGTCGTCATCACCCCGAGTTTGGGAATCTCCATGTTCCCGGCGGACGGAATCGACGTGGAGACCTTGTTGCGCAATGCGGATCTCGCCATGTATTTTGCCAAACGCAAGGGGCCGGGGACCTTCGCGTTCTTCGATGCCGCGATGACCGCCGCCGCTCTGCGGCGCTTTACCTTGGAGGCGAAATTGCGCGGCGCGATGGAGCGCGGCGAGTTCAGCCTGCAATACCAGCCGCAATTCGACGTACGCAGCGGCCAGCTCTCGGGTATGGAAGCACTGCTGCGCTGGACGAACGAGGAGTTGGGCTCGGTCGCGCCGCTCGAATTCATTCCGGTGGCCGAGGAGACCGGACTGATCCTGAGCATCGGCGAGTGGGTGCTGCGCACCGCGTGCCGGCAGGCAAAGCTCTGGGCCGATGAAGGACTGCCGGTGGTTCGCATGGCGGTCAATGTGTCCGGGCAGCAATTCGTGCTCAAGGAATTTCCGCAATTGGTGGCCTCCATCATCATGGAGACGGGAATCGCGCCCTCGATGCTCGAATTGGAAATCACCGAATCGGTGGTGATGAAGGACGAGGCATGGGCCGAACAGGCGTTGGTGCAGCTGAAAGAACTCGGCGTGTTGCTCGCCATCGATGACTTCGGCACCGGCTATTCGAGCTTCGGCCGGTTGCGCAATTTCGCCGTCGATCGGCTCAAGATCGACCGCTCGTTCATGACCAGCCTGATCGAGTGCAGCGATGACCGAGCCATCGCCGCCGCCATCATCGCCATGTCACGCTCGCTGCGCATCAGCGTCACCGCCGAAGGCGTCGAGAGCTTTCCCCAGCTGTTGTTTCTGCAAGAACATGAATGCCAGGAAGCCCAGGGCTTTCTATTCAGCCGCGCGCTGCCGGCCTCCGAAGCGCACAAGCTTCTGTCACGAGCGGCGGAAACCACCGAGGGCACGCGCACGCAGCGCCTGAGGAACTTGATCGGGTAAACTCGCCCGGCGCGGTCGGCGTGCAGCGGTCGGCGTCTAGGCCGGCTCTTTGATGAATACCAGCAGCCGATTGTTGGCCGGCAAATCATGATCCGCGTCGAGTCGCAGGCCGTACTCCTCAGCCAGTAACGTGATGGCGGCGATGTCCCGCAAACCCGACAGCGGATCGCGCTCTTGCAGCATGCGATCGAACTCCCGGTTGCTGTCCGAGGTGTAGCGGCCCTCGTATCGAAACGGGCCATACACGCAAAACACGCCGCCCGGCGCGAGCACTGCGCCCGCGCCGCGATACAGCGCCATGACCTCGGGCCACGACATGATGTGCAGAGTGTTCGCGGTGAACATGGCATCGACGTGGTGCACCGGCCAGACCGCCTGGCGCACGTCGAGGAGGGTGGGCTGGCGTAAATTGCCGGGGCCCTCGAGTTTCACCCGAGCGGTCAAATCAGCGAGATAGGCCAACTGCTCCGTTGGGTGCCACGTCAGATGCACGAGGTCTCGCGCGAAGTGCACGGCGTGCTGGCCGGTGCCGCTGCCGATCTCGAGCACCTGTGCGCGGCCCGCAAAGCTGTCGCGCAAGACCAGCAAGATCGGGTCCTTGTTGCGTTCGCAGGCATCGGAGAATGGGAGCATCTTAGGGTCTCCTGCTTGTCGGCTTACAATACACGACTGCGGGGGCCAAACCAGCGGGACGAAAAAGGCGTATGCTGGCCCGCCATTTTGTGGGAGCCAGCCGCGATATTTAGCGGCGGGATAAGCGGGCTCCTGGCACCGCAGCAAAGGAGATTCCGATGGCCATTTCTATGTACGATTTTTCGATTCCCGTGATGATCCGCGGCCTCTCGAACATGTCGGCCATCCTCGCCAAGGGTGCCGCACACGCCGAGGCCAAAAAATTCGATTCGCTGGCGCTTGCCCAGTCGCGCTTGATTCTTGACATGTATCCGCTCACTCGCCAGGTGCAGATCGCGTGCGACACCGCCAAGGGAGCCGCCGGACGCCTGGCCGCCATCGAGATTCCGAAGCACGAAGACACGGAGACGACGTTGGCGCAGCTGGAAGCGCGCATCAAAAAAACCGTGGATTTCTTGAAGACCGTGACGCCGGCACAGCTGCAAGGTGCCGAGACCCGCAGTGTCGAACTCAAGTTTCCAGATGGGGTGATGAAGTTTACCGGCCTCACGTACCTTACCGGCTTCGTGCTGCCGAATTTCTATTTCCACGCCAGCATGGTCTATGCGTTGCTGCGTAAGGGCGGCGTCGACGTCGGCAAGGACGATTTCCTCGGGCCCACGCCGTGACGGCAAGCGCGGCCCAGGCAGTCAATGTGCCATAAGCCGTGAGCCGAGCCCTTGGGCAGAGTGGGAGTCATCTCTCAGGCTGAGAGGAAAGCTTTCGGTAAGCTGCGCCCTTCATCCCTCGGTGTGAGTACTCAATGTATTCATTGACCTACGTGAGTTCAGCGACCACCCGACTGACACAGCAAGACTTGAGATTGCTGCTGGATCAATGCAACACCACCAACCGTGCGGCGGATGTGACCGGGATGCTGCTCTACAAGGACGGCAACTTCATGCAGGTCCTGGAAGGCAGCGGGGCGTGTGTGCGCAGCGCTTACGCCAGGATCGGACGCGACCGCCGGCATCACGGTCTGATCACCTTGCTGCAAGGACCGATCCGGAAACGCGCCTTCCCGAACTGGTCGATGGGATTCAGAGATCTCACCCTCGCGCCGGGTTCGTTCCCGGACGGATACAGCGAATTCATGAATCTATCCTTCACCGGCGCGGAATTCACTGACAATCCGACGCAGGCGCAGGCGCTGCTGTCGATATTCAAGCAGGGCATGGAAAGGCGGCTGTAAGGCGGACCGCGGCGTCGGCTCACGTCAGCGCGTCGACCAAATGCTCGATGCGCGTGAACAACTTCTCCTCGCCGCGCGCGTCGTGAGTGAAGCGTAATTTCAGCGGGCCGTCGAGACGGTATTCCTTCGGCTTGCCCTGAATCAGCTTGAGTACGCGTTTTGGGTCGATTTTGTTCTGTTCCTCGAAAATAAGGTAGCCATTGGCGGCGCCGGCGTCGATCTTGCGAATGCCGAGTTCCGCGGCGCGCAATTTCAGGCGGGTCGCGCGGAACAGCGACTGGGTGTAGTCGGGCATGGGCCCGAAACGGTCGATCATTTCGGCCTTCAATTCATCGAGCTCCTCATACGTGGGCGTGCCGGCGATCCGCTTGTAGAGCACCAGGCGCAAATGCACATCCGGCACGTAGTCCTCGGGGATGAGCACCGGCACATGCAATTCGACCTCCGGTCCCGCATCGAGCGGCTTTTCGAGGTCGGCCTGCTTGCCGGACTTGAGTGCCGTCACGGCGCGCTCCAGCAATTCCATATAGAGGTTGTAGCCGATCTCTTGAATCTGGCCGCTTTGCTCATCGCCCAAGAGTTCGCCTGCGCCGCGAATCTCGAGATCGTGGGTCGCGAGCGTAAAGCCCGCGCCGAGTTCTTCCAGCGATTCCAATGCTTCGAGGCGCTTGATGGCATCCGCGGTCATGGCCTTGCGCGGCGGCGTGATCAAATACGCATAGGCGCGATGATGGGATCGGCCGACGCGGCCGCGCAATTGATGAATTTGCGCGAGTCCAAACCGGTCCGCGCGGTCGATGACGATGGTGTTCGCCGTGGGCACGTCGATGCCGCTCTCGATGATGGTCGTACACACCAGGACATTGAAGCGCCGATGATAGAAGTCGAGCATGAGCTGCTCGAGGTCGCGCTCGCGCATCTGGCCATGGCCGACGGCGACGATCGCCTCGGGCACGAGTTCGCGCACCGCCTGCGCCGTTTTTTCGATGGTCTCGATGGTGTTGTGAACGAAATAGATCTGACCGCCGCGGCGAATTTCACGCAAGAATGCTTCCCGCACCACGGTCTCGTTCCACTCGAGGACGAAGGTCTTGACCGCGAGGCGCTCCGCCGGCGGAGTGGTGATCAGCGACAAATCGCGCAGGCCGCCCATGGCCATGTTCAGAGTGCGCGGTATGGGCGTCGCGGTGAGCGTCAACACATCGACCTCGGTGCGCAGCGCCTTGAGTTTTTCCTTGTCGCGCACGCCGAATCGATGTTCCTCGTCGATGACCACCAAGCCCAAATCCTTGAAGCGGGCCTTGCCTTGCAGCAAGCGCTGGGTGGCGATGACGATGTCGACCGAGCCCGCGGCGACGCCTTCGAGAATGCGTTCCGCCTCCTTGTTGCTGCGAAAGCGGGACAGGCTTTCGATCTTGACCGGCCAATCGGCGAATCGGTCGACGAAGGTCGTGTAGTGTTGCTGGGCGAGGAGGGTGGTCGGTACCAGCACTGCGACCTGTTTCCCCGCTTCCACGGCGACGAAGGCGGCGCGCAGCGCGACTTCGGTCTTGCCGAAGCCGACATCGCCGCAGATGACCCGGTCCATGGGTTTGTCCGATTTCAGATCGCCCAGCACCTGTTCGATCGCCGCCGCCTGGTCGGCGGTTTCCTCGAACGGGAAGCCGGCTTGAAACGCACGGTATTCGGCCTCCGGGGCCAGCATTCGGGTGCCCTGGCGGGCCGCACGGCGTGAATAAAGATCGAGCAACTCGGCCGCGACATCACGGATGCGCTGTGCGGCCTTGCGCCGGGCCTTCTGCCACTGCTCCCCGCCGAGTTTGTGCAGCGGCGCCGTTTCGGCCGGCGCGCCCGTGTAGCGCGACACCAGATGCAGCGACTGCACCGGGACATACAGCTTGTCGCCGTCCGCATACTCGAGCACCAAAAACTCGCCCGTGTATCCGGCGATGTCCATGGTCTGCAACCCCACATAACGCCCGACGCCATAGGATTCGTGGACGACCGGCGCGCCGATGCGAAGGTCGGACAATTCCTTGAGTATTTTCGCCGGGTCCCGCTCTGCGCGCCGGCGCCGGCGCTCCTGCCGTGCGCGATCCCCGAAGAGCTGGGCCTCGGTGAGAATCTCGAGCGGCGGGGTCTGCAGCGTCAAGCCGGAAACGGCGCCCGATACGGTGATGCCGAGGCCCGAAGAGGCGGCCATGAAGCTCGCGAACCCGTCGAATATCTTCGGCGTCACATCGCGGCTGCGCAAAAGGTCGAGCAAGAGTTCGCGCCGCCCGGCGGACTCCGCGGCGAGCAATATGCGCGCGCCGCTCGCCTCGATGTGCGACACGAGTTCCGCCGCCGGCGTCTCGGCGCGCGGGTCGATGCGCACCACGGCGGGTGCGGCGCTCGGGAAATTCTGGAAGGAGCCTGAAGTCTCCGGCGGCCATTCGAAGCTGTGCAGTTGAACCTTCGCCCAGCTCGCATGGGCCTCGTCGAATTCCGTGGGGGTGAGATAGACTTCGGCGGGGTCCAATATCGGCCGATGACGATCGTGGCGCAATTGCTCGTGGCGCAGGCCGATACCGTTCCACAGAGCCGGCACGTTGGCGGCAGCATCGTTCATGTCGACCAGCACGCTGTCCGGCGGCAGATACTCGAACAAGTGCGAAGTCCGCTCGAAGAACAGGGGCAAAAAGTATTCGATGCCGCCGGGCGCCATGCCTTGGCTGACATCGCGGTAGATCACCTGCTCGGTGAGGTCCCCGGTGAAGCGCAATCGGTAGCGGCGGCGAAATTCGCGCACCGCCTCCGGATTGAGCGGCGTCTCGCGCGCGGGCAACAGCAAGATCCGGTCCAGTTTGTCGAGCGAGCGCTGCGTATCGGGATCGAAGCGACGGATGCTGTCGACGTCGCGATCCAGCATGTCGATTCGGTACGGTGTGTCCGAACCCATCGGAAATACGTCGATCAACGAACCGCGCACCGCGAACTCGCCATGGGCGACGACCTGGGTGACGGCGGCATAGCCGGCCATCGCCAGTTGAGCGCGCAACGCCTCGAGATCGAGCGTCTCACCGACGTGTACTTTGAGTGTGTAGGCCTCGATATAACTGCGCGGCGCAAGCCGCTGCAGCAGCGTATCGACCGCAACGAGCCAGACGCCGTGCCGCGCGCGCGGCAATTCCGCCAAGGTCGCAAGCCGCGCCGACGTGATGTCGGGATGCGCGGAGAAGCCGTCGTAGGGCAAAGTCTCCAGATCGGGAAAAACGCGCACCGGCAATTGCGAGCCGCCGAAGAATCGAATCTCATCGCCCAAGCCTTCCGCTTCGCGTGAACTTTGCGCAATGACGATGATCGGGCCCTTGGCCTTGGCGGCCGCTTCGGCGATCGCGAGCGCCGCCGCGGCGCCGTAAAGCTTGCCCCATTTGACCAGGGGCGAATCGGCTGACGGAAGGATCGGATCTAACAACGGCATTGAGTCTTCAAGGACTTACACTCTACGGAAGCGGAAAATAAAAAACGCCCGCCGCGAACGAGTCGCGGTGAGCTTTAGAGACGTTAGGATCTTACGCGAAAGGCGTCAGGAATTCGGGACCACGCTGTGAATGACGTGGTTGCCTTCGAAATACACGACGTAGCCCGGATACTCCCAGCGCGAAATCGGCGGCTTGCCCACCGCCGGCACTTTCGTGGCGGGGGCTCCGAACTTGCTCGCGACCTGATCCATGGTCATACCGCGGGTCGGGGTCGCGACGTCGGGTTCCTTGACGGCAATGCCGTTGTCCGACGCGATGGTTTCGGCTCCCGCGAGGCCGCTCGCAAGCACGGCGGCAAGCAGCAGGATTCCATACCTCATGGTGCACCTCTTTTGTTAACCATATTCGAGGAACCGTTGTTTCTGTAAACTCCGGTCCCTCCACATTATAACACTGCCGCAAAGCACCAAAGGTAGACCCAATTAACACTCTAATCGCCAGATGCCAGGCCCATTTCGATCGATATTGGTGGTATCGCCGATGCTCGCGCCATTGCCAATGCTAGCCCCATTGCCGACGCGCGCAATCCGGCCGACGGTGGTGTAAACCCCCGAGCATGTTCCAGCCCGTTCCGCTCTTTGTCGGCCTGCGCTATTCGCTGGCCCGCGAGCACAGTTTTTTCGTGTCGTTCATCACCTGGGTGTCCCTGCTCGGCGTGGCGGTGGGCGTCATGGCGGTGATCACCGTGCTGTCGGTGATGAACGGCCTCGAGACGGAATTGCGTACCCGGCTGCTCAGTCTGACCGCGCACGCCAACTTGAGCGCCGGCGGCGCGGCCATTCCCGATTGGCAGGCGCGGATTGTTGAATTGCAGGGTGCGCCCGGCCTCTTGGGCGCGGCTCCCTTTCTCGACACCGATGCGATGTTGAGCCGCCCACCCTCGATGAGCGGCGCCATCGTGCGCGGCATCGATCCGGCCATGGAATCCTCGGTGTCCTCCATCGGCGATGCGATGCGCGAGGGCAAGCTCTCGGACCTGACGCCGGGGTCGAACAACATCGTGCTCGGCCGCATGCTCGCCTATCAGTTGCAGGTGGGAGTCGGCGACACGGTCACGGTCATGATCCCCGGCACGGCACCGGTCGGAGCGCCGAACGAGGGGGCGCTCGTGCCGCGCCTGCAACAGTTCGACGTGGTGGGAGTCTTCGAGGTCGGCTTGCAGGAGCATGACGGCGTATTGGCGCTCGTGAATCTTCAGGACGCCGAAGCCTTTCGCGGTCTCGGCGGACCCACCGGCATACGGCTCAGGTTCAATGATGTGCTGAAGGCCCCGGAATTGGCGCGGGGCGCCGCGCTACGGCTCGCGCCGGGCCTGACCGTGCGCGATTGGACCGAAGAGAACGAGGCGTATTTTCGGGCCATTCGCATCGAGAAGACGACGACGGGAACGATTCTCATGCTGATCATCGCGGTTGCGGTCTTCAATATCGTGGCGACGCTCGTCATGGTGGTCAACGACAAACGCACCGACATCGCCATTCTGCGGACCTTGGGATTGAGTCCCCGCGGCGTCCTCGGCGTGTTCATCACCCAGGGCGCGCTCATCGGTTGGATCGGTACCGCGCTCGGGGTGGTGGTCGGCCTCGCGCTTGCCCTCAACGTCGATGTGATCGTGCCCTTCCTCGAACAGAATCTCGGTTTTCACTTCATGGATCCGGACGTGTACTACATTTCGAGCCTGCCGAGCGAAGTGCATCCCGGCGACGTCGTGCGGATCGCCTTGGCGGCGCTGATACTGACCTTCTTGGCGACGCTTTATCCGGCTTTTCAGGCGGCGCGCACGGCGCCCGCTGAAGCGTTGCGCTACGAATGACCCGTTACTGGTACGAGGGGTTCTTGGGACTGCGCTATCTGCGCGCCTCGCCGAAGCGCGGCTCCGTGTCCTTGATTGCGGGCATCGCCATCGTCGGCCTCGCTCTGGGTGTCGCGGTGCTGATCGTCGTGCTGTCGGTGATGAATGGCTTCGAAGAGGTGCTGCGCACGCGGATCTTGAGCTTGACGGCGCACGCCACCATCTCCGGGCTCGAAGGCCGCATCGCGAATTGGCGCGAGGATCTCGCTAAACTCGAGCACTACCCGGGCATCGTCGGTGCCGCGCCCTACATCGAGGAGCAGGGGATGATGACTCACGGCGACCATTCCTCAGGGGTTCTCGTGCGCGGCATCGTTCCGGACGCGGAGCGTCAGGTCGTCGACTTGAGCGCTCATCTGCTGAGCGGGCGAATGAGCGACCTCTCGGCCGGGCAGTATCGGGTCATCCTCGGCAAGGCGCTCGCCGAGGAATTGGGCGTCAAGGTCGGCGATCGAGTGGTGCTGCTGGTGGCGCTCGGCGATGTCACTCCGGTCGGCGTCATTCCGCGGATGCGCGCCTTCGAAGTGGCCGGCATCCTCTCGGTCGGCATGTATGAGTACGACCGGCGGATCGCGGTCATCGCCATGGCGGATGCTGCGAAGCTGCTGCGCATGGGCGATGAGGTCACCGGCATCCGCCTGAAACTGGCCGACATGTACGCGGCGCCGCGGCTGGCGCACGCCGCCGCGGTCGCGATCGGCGGCGGCGTCGAAGTGCAGGACTGGACCAACGAGCACGCGAATTTCTTTCGTTCGATCGCGATCACGAAACGCATCCTGTTCGTAATTCTCTCGCTCATGGTCGCGGTCGCGGCGTTCAACATCGTGTCGACGATGGTCATGGTCGTGAAAGACAAGCGCCGCGACATTGCCATCCTGCGCACGTTCGGCTCCTCGCCCGGCAGCATCCTGTCGATCTTCGTCGTGCAGGGTAGTTTGATCGGCATGCTCGGTATCGCCGTCGGTGTATGCTTGGGAGTCGTTCTGGCAATGAACCTGCAGGAGTTGGTGCACGGGTTGGAGCGCATCGTCGGTTTCAAATTCCTGGACGCGCGCGTGTACTTCATGAGCGATTTGCCGGCGCACGTGCGTACGGGCGACGTGCTGCGGATCTGCGGATTCGCCTTCGTGCTCGCGTGCATGTCGACGCTCTATCCGGCGGCGCGCGCGGCGCGCTTGCCGCCCGCCGAATCTCTGCGCAACGATTAGAGGTCCGATGCCGACATGGCTGATACAAACCAACCGGTCCAATCACCGATTCTTGAACAGTCAATGGCTGGACCGGCAATGCCGTCGCCGCCAGCCGGGGCCGCCGTGGTGCTCGACGGCATCGACCTGGTGAAAGAGTTCATTCAAGGCGCCGTCACCCTGCAGGTGCTGCGCGGTGCGTCCATTCGCGTGCGCGCCGGCGAGCGCATCGCCATCGTCGGCGCCTCCGGTTCCGGCAAGACCACGCTGCTGCAACTACTGGGGGGCTTGGACTTGCCCACGCGCGGTACGGTGGAGATCGCGGGCTTGGCCATGAATCGTTTGAGCGACACGGAGCGGGGCCACCTGCGCAATCGGGCGGTGGGATTCGTCTATCAATTCCATCATTTGCTGCCGGAGTTCACGGCGCTCGAAAATGTGGCCATGCCGCTGCTGGTGCGGCGCATGAGTCCCCAGGCGGCGAAGCAGCAGGCGAGCGCACTGTTGTCGCGGGTCGGACTCTCCGCGCGCCTGACGCATCGGCCATCGCAATTGTCGGGCGGCGAGCGCCAGCGCGCCGCGGTCGCCCGGGCGCTCGTGACGCGGCCCCAGCTCGTGCTCGCCGATGAACCCACGGGCAATTTGGATGGCATGAACGCCTCCCAGGTGTTCGAATTGATGCTCGAGCTCAACCGCGAACTCGGCACCAGTCTCGTGATCGTGACGCACGATGAACGTCTCGCGGCGCGTCTCGATCGCGTGCTGGTCTTGACGGACGGAGTCCTATCCGAGCGCGTCGCCGCGGCCGCTTGAGCGCGCCCGCCGCCGCCGCAGATGATAGAGCACGCGGGCGCGCCAGACGCTCTGCGCGAGCACATAGCCCGTCGCAGCGGCGATGCACCCCAAGACCAGGGCGCCGAGCAGCAGCGGCGCCCAGAGCTCGCTGACGTGCGCCCAGATGGTCCTCGACTCGAGCTCTCTCAAGAACGGCGTCAAGTCCAGTCCCATCAGCTTCGCGCCCACCCAGATGGAGCCTGCGACCTGGGGCAGCCAGGTGAGGGGATTGCTCACGAACACGGTCGCAAACAGCACCGGCAGATTCAATCGAAACATGAGCCCGAGTATGACGCACGTCACAAGATGCACAGGTAGTGGCGGAGTGGGCGGAATGAAGGCGATGAACAGGCCGAGTGCGAATGCGCGCGTGACGCTGTGCCGGTGGAAGGTCCAGCATCCCCTATCGACAACCAGGGCCTTGAACGGCTTCAAACACCAGAGTCTCTCCAGCGTCGCTCGCTCCGGTGTGACACGTTTCAGCCAGCGTTGCATGGAATGTGATGTGCTCCCTCCTGGAGCCATTATAACCACTTAGGTTAGTCGATGAAGTATGATGCGCGCAGTTTCAAGATTTGACGTAACGAGGACGCAATGTGGGAGATCATCCGCGCGGGCGGGGGCTTCATGTGGCCGATCATTCTATGTTCCATCGCCGCGGTGGCCATCATCTTGGAGCGCCTCTGGACCCTGCAAAGCAGCCGGGTCATCCCCCGCGATCTGTCGCAAAAAGTCTGGAACTGGATCGAAGCGGATCAACTGAGCGACAAACTCGTCGCGGCCCTCGAACAGAATTCGCCGCTCGGTAAGCTGCTCGCGATCGGTCTCGCCAATCGCAACAAGCCGCGGGCGCTCATGGTTGAGCGCCTGGAGGACGGCGGCCGGCACGTGGTGCACGAACTCGAGCGCTTCTTGAACACGCTCGGCACCATTGCGGCGGTGGCGCCGTTGCTCGGGCTGCTCGGCACGGTCGCCGGTATCATTCACGCCTTCAACGCCATCACGGCGAACGGGATCGGCGACCCGCGCACCCTCTCGGGGGGCATCGGCGAAGCGCTGATCACCACCGCCGCCGGCCTGACCGTGGCGATACCCTCGCTCATCGCCTATCGCTTCTTGCGCGGCAAGGTCGAACGGCTGGTCGTGCGAATGGAAAAAGAGGCCATGAAACTGGTGGACGCGCTGGATGAGCGCGGCGTGCCGGACGCGCACGCGGCCGGGGTACCGGCCGCGGCCCTGCGCGCATGAACCTGCGCCCGCGCCACCGCGAGGATCCCGAGATCAATTTGATTTCGCTGATCGACGTGCTGCTGGTGCTGTTGATTTTTTTCATGGTATCGACCACGTTCAATCAGGAGGGCCGCGTCAAGGTGCAGCTCCCGCAGGCGAGCGAGATCCCCGTGCCGCAAAGCCCGCATGAAGCCCTGGTGATCACGGTGACCGCGGAGGGCGGCTATCGGGTGAACGAGCGCACCCTGATCAATTCGAGCCCCGATACCTTGCGCGCGGCGCTGCTCAAGGAGGCGGGGTCCGACCGCGGGCCGATCACGATCCGTGCCGATGCGCGCAGCACTCATCAGGCGGTCGTCACCGCCATGGATGTCGCGGGCCGCCTCGGTTTCGCCCAATTGAATATCGCGACGGTGCACGAGGAACCGGCTCCTTGAGTGCGCCGGCCGTTGCCGGCTCCGCCTCATCGGGTGCCGGCGCGGCGCCATCCGCCGGTGCGGGCCCGGCCCCATCCGCGGGGGCCGGCCCGACGTCATCTGCGGGCTCCGGCCCGACGCCATCCCCCGGTACCTGGTCGATCTATCGGCGTCTGATCAAATACGCGCGACCTTATCTCGGCGTATTCCTGATCGGCGTAATGGGTTCGGTCCTCTTCGCGGTCTCCAACGCGAGCTTGGCGTACCTGGTGAAGACATTCATGAGCGGCGCCTTCCTGGTGAAGAACCCGGCCGTGCTGTGGCAGGTGCCGCTCGGCGTCGTCGTGCTGTTCACGCTGCGCGGCATCGGCGACTACGTGCAGAGCTATTATCCGGCCTGGGTCGGCCGGCAGGTCATCAAGGGCCTGCGGCGCGATGTGTTCTCGCACTATTTGCGGTTGCCCACGACTTATCTGGATCAGCAGCAATCCGGGCATCTGCTGTCGAAACTGACCAACAACATCGAACTCGTGGCGGCGGCGGCGACCAGCGCGTCGATTTCCCTCATCAGCGACTCATTGAGCATCGTGGTCCTGCTGTTCTACTTGTTCTATTTGAATTGGCGTCTGGCGCTCTTCTGCATTCTCGCCGCGCCCATCATCGCGTGGCTTATGAAAATCGCCAACCGGAGCCTGCGCCGCTACAGCGAGCGCATTCAAAACTCCATGGGCGACATCACGCGGGTCGCGAAGGAGGCGATCGACGCGCACCGGCTGATCAAGATTTTCAACGCCGAGGATCATCAAACCGCGCGCTTCGACAAGGTCAACGAACACAATCGCGTCTCGAACATGAAGCTGATCCGCGCGCGCGCCATCAGCAATCCCATCGTGCAGTGCATCGCCTCGATCGCGCTCGCGAGCGTCCTGTACGTGGCGATACGCCAGGTATTCGCGCATGACCTCAAGGTCGATGACTTCTTCGGATTCCTGACCGCCCTCATGCTGATTCCCGCGCCGCTGCGCAGCCTCGTCAGCATGAGCGGGCCCTTGCAGCAGGGCATCGCCGCCGGCCAGAGCGTGTTCGAGCTGTTGGACCAGCCGACCGAGGGCGTCGGCGGCGGGCGCCGGATCGCGCGCGCGCGCGGCGAGATCGAGTTTCGCAATGTGTCGTTCACCTACGCGGCGGAGAAAGGCGAAGTGCTGCACGAGGTGAGTTTTCGCGCGCGCCCGGGGGAGACCGTGGCCATCGTCGGACCCTCCGGCAGCGGCAAGACCACGCTCGTCGGATTGGTGCCGCGCTTCCACGATCCACAAAAAGGGTCGGTACTGCTCGATGGCATCGACGTGCGCGAGTACGCACTCGCCGATCTGCGCTCCCAGGTGAGCCTCGTCAGCCAGGAAGTATTTTTGTTCAATGACACCATTCGCAACAACATCGCCTTCAACGCCGTCGAGAAGACCGATGCGGAGGTGGAGGCGGCGGCGCGCGCGGCCAACGTCATGGAATTCGTCGCGCAGCAGCCGGCCGGCTTCGACACCGCCTTGACCGACCGCGGCCAGAATCTCTCCGGCGGCCAGCGCCAGCGAATCTCCATCGCCCGGGCGCTGCTCAAGAACTCGCCCATTTTGATTCTCGACGAGGCCACTGCCGCGCTCGACAACGAATCGGAGCGGCGCGTGCAGCAGGAATTGAGCGTGCTCATGCAAGGCCGCACGACCTTGGTGATTGCGCATCGCTTGTCCACCGTCGAGGGTGCGGACCGGATCATCGTTCTCGACCGGGGCCGGGTGGTGGAGAGCGGCACGCATCAGGAGCTTCTCGATCACGGCGGATTGTACGCATCGCTGCACGGAACGCTGTTGAACGCCTAGAGAAGGGAATGTCGGTTCAATCCTGGCTCAATCGAATCTGGTACGAGCGCGCGGCGCCGCCGTGGTGGCTGTTGCCCCTGTCGCTGACCTATGGCGCCGTGGCGGGATCGCGCCGCCTTTTGTACGCCAAACGGTTGCGCCGCTCGACGCGAATGTCGTGCCCGGTGGTCGTGGTCGGCAACTTGAGCGTCGGCGGGACCGGCAAGACGCCGCTCGTGTGCTGGCTGGTCGCGCGCTTGCGCGCGCTCGGCTTCAAACCAGGGGTGGTCACCCGCGGCTACGGCGGCTCCTCCGGCGGCAACCGGCTCGTCGAGTCCTCCGATGATCCGCGCGTCGTCGGGGATGAGTCCATCGTGATCGCGCGCCGCACGCGCGTGCCGGTCGCGGTGGGCCGCGATCGACCCGCCGCCTCGCAGCAGCTGGTCAATGCCGGCTGCGATGTGATCGTGAGCGACGATGGGTTGCAGCATTATGCCTTGGCGCGCGACTGCGAAATCGTCGTCATCGACGGCGACCGGCGCTTCGGCAACGGCTGGTTGCTGCCGGCCGGGCCGCTGCGCGAGACGCCTGCACGCATGGGCCGCGCCGACGCCATCGTGGTCAACGGCGGACGGGCGCTGCTCGACGGGGCCTTGAGCATGCGGCTCGAGGCGAAGAGCGCCCTCGCGCTGGTGGGCGGGCAGTCGAGGAGCCTGGATGATTTTGCGGGTCATTCGGTGCACGCCATCGCCGGCATCGGCAACCCGGAACGGTTTTTCAACATGCTGCGCGCGCACGGCATCGAGGTCACCGGGCATGCGCTGCCCGACCACGCCAATCTGCAGGCCGGCGACATTACCTTCGACGGCGATCGTCCGGTGCTCATGACCGAGAAAGATGCCGTAAAATGCGAAGGCGTCGCGGGCCCGCGCCATTGGTATGTACCGGTGACCGCGACGTTCGATGCCGCCGAATCGGAAATGCTCGTCGGGGTCGTGACACGCGCGATTGCGAAGCGCGCGGCCGGCGATTGAGGGGTTCACGTGTGAGGGCTCATGGATAAGCGACTGCTCGAATTGTTGGTGTGCCCCATTTGCAAAGGTCCGCTGCGCAGCACCGGCACCGGCAATTCGTTCGAACTGGTGTGCCGGCCGGATCGGCTCGCCTATGCGGTGCGCGGGGGAGTGCCCTTGATGCTGGCGGAGGAGGCGCGCGTGCTGAGCGCCGATGATCCCTTGCTCGGCCGTTGACCCTGACGGCCCATGTTTCACGTCATCATCCCCGCGCGCTTCGACGCCTCACGGCTGCCGGGCAAGCCGCTGCTCAGCATCGGCGATCGTCCGCTCATTCAATGGGTGTGGCAGCGCGCCACGCAAAGCGGCGCCGCCTCCGTCATCATCGCCACGGACGATGCGCGCATCCTCGAGGCGGCGCAGGGCTTCGGCGCCGATTGCGTGCTGACCTCGGCGCAGCACGCCTCCGGAACGGATCGAATCGCCGAAGTCGTGCGCGCCAGAGGAATCGGTGCGGAGCAGATTGTCGTGAACCTGCAGGGCGATGAACCCATGATGCCCCCGGCGGTGATCGGCGAAGTTGCGCAGGCGCTGCGCGTGCGCCCACAGGCCGATATCGCGACGGCGGTCGCGCCGATTCTATCGTTGCCGGAATTCCGCGATGCGAGTTGCGTCAAGGCGCTGCGCGCACGAGATGGCCGTGCCCTGTATTTCAGCCGGGCCCCCGTGCCCTGGCCACGCGACAGCATCGTCGCGGGTGAGCCGGTGCGATTCGACGGCGCGTGGCGGCACATCGGGATCTATGCTTATCGCGTGCAAAGTTTGTTGCAGTTCGCCGCCTGGCCGCCGACGCCGCTCGAGCAGACCGAAAAACTCGAGCAGCTGCGCGCCCTGGAACACGGCATGCACATTCACCTGGTGGCCTTGAGTCACGCGCCGCCGGCGGGCGTGGATACGCCGGCGGATCTCGAGCGGGTGCGCGCCAATCTCGGGCGCTAGGCTCGCGCGCTGAACGGGCAGCGCGTCATCAGGCTTTCATGGCCTTTTCGATCGCCGCCACCAAATCGGCGAGGTTCGCTTCGCCATCGGACTCGTCCACCAACACCGCCCCGTGAAGATCGAGATCCAGTTTCGTGATGCCGGGGCTGTCTTGCTCGAGACGGGCGAGCACGGCGGATTGCTGCTCGCATTTTTGCAGCAGCAGGCGGCTCTGTTCTTCCAGCCGCTTGTGCGACAGCGCTTGATGGACGGTGAAAGCCAGGTCGTCGGGGTTGCAGGGTTTCAAGAAAAAGCGGTAGACCTCGCCCTCGTTGATCGCTTTGATGGCGGTCGCGAGGCTCGACTGCCCGGACAGGATCATGCGGATGGTATGCGGATATTCCCTGCGCACGATCGACAGCAGTTGCGATCCTGACATGACCGGCATCTGTTCATCGGAGATGACGACGTCGACGTGCCGGCGCGCGAGCAGCTCTCGAGCCGCAGCGCCTGAGGTTGCACCGAGAAATTCGAACGGCTCGTGTCTGAGCGCCCGCCTCAAACCATCGATGACATTCGGTTCATCATCGACGAGCAGGATGGTTGCGTCCGTTGCTGCCGCGTTTTCAGAGGCGGTGCTCGTCGCGTGAGGGTTCCTGGCCTGGGTGATCGGAGAGGTGTTCATAGGTTTAGCTCGCTACTCGGACACGAAAGGGTTCGACGACGCCGACGCCGCCGGCGATG
>Ga0181537_10001967_pt1 | contig 18504 bp, 16 predicted proteins | sample PEATcosm2014_Bin_39_FD_119765 | JGI IMG/M metagenome (GOLD analysis project Ga0181537, IMG submission 119765) | Peatland microbial communities from MTU Mesocosm Facility, Houghton, MI, USA - PEATcosm2014_Bin23_10_metaG | ecosystem: Environmental > Terrestrial > Soil > Wetlands > Peat | place... | reverse complement strand
ATATCTCAATCTCTTCATGTTCTCCATGCTCACGCTGATTCTCGCCAACAATTACGTGCTCATGTTCGTCGGCTGGGAAGGCGTGGGCCTGTGTTCGTATCTGCTGATCGGATTTTATTTCCACCGCAAGTCGGCTAGCGACGCCGCCAACAAGGCGTTCATTGTCAATCGTATCGGCGACGCCGGATTCCTGCTCGGCATGTTCTTCATCGCCTGGTACATGGGCTCGCTGCGGTTCATCGACGTTAACCATGCCGCCCACAGTGGAATGTTCAAAATCGGCGATCCCATCATCACCGCAGCTACGCTTCTTCTTTTCGTCGGAGCGTGCGGCAAGTCGGCGCAACTTCCGCTCTACATCTGGCTGCCCGACGCCATGGAGGGCCCCACCCCGGTTTCCGCGCTGATCCACGCCGCCACCATGGTCACGGCCGGCGTCTACATGATCGCGCGCTCGAATGCGCTGTTCGTGCTCGCGCCAACTTCGATGAAAACCGTCGCCATCGTCGGCGCGCTCACCGCCATCTTCGCCGCGTCCATCGGCCTGGTGCAGAATGACATCAAGCGCGTCCTCGCCTACTCAACCGTCTCGCAACTCGGCTATATGTTCCTCGCGCTCGGCGTGGGTGCTTTCTCTGCTGCCGTCTTCCACGTTTTCACACACGCATTTTTCAAGGCTCTGCTGTTCCTCGGCGCTGGCTCGGTGATTCACGCAATGTCAGGCGAGCAGGATATGCGCAACATGGGGGATCTCCATCACCGCATTCCCGTCACCTACTGGACCATGCTTCTCGCTACACTCGCCATCGCCGGCATTCCTCCGTTCGCCGGTTTCTTTTCCAAGGATGCCATTCTCTGGCAGACCTGGGCTTCGGAGGGCGGAGCTTACCGCATTCTGTGGTTCGTCGGTTTTCTGACCGCACTGATGACATCCTTTTACATGTTCCGCCTCATCTACTTAACTTTCTTTGGGCGGCCGCGCATGGACCACGCACATGAGCATCACATCCACGAGCATTCGAATGCGATGAAGGCTCCGCTCGTCGTGCTGGCGTTCTTTGCCGTCTTCGCCGGCTTCCTGGGATGGCCGCACAGCCTGCTCGGTTCCGACCGCTTCACGCGATACCTGGAACCGGTGTTTGCCAGCGAGGCGCGAGTGTTGCAAAACGAGGGTAAAGCCGGCCAGCTTGCCGCGGGAGAAAAGGAAGAGGAACACACCAATCCAATGGAGTATGTGTTGATGTCTCTCTCGGTTGGAGCTGCGTTTGCCGGGTGGGGAATCTCACGCCGTTTCTATCGCACCGCCGACAAAGGCTACACCGAACCCATCGCCGCCTCAGCGCCTCCGGTCTACAACGTTTTGCTCAACAAGTATTACGTGGACGAAGGCTACGACTATGTCTTGACTGGCCGCCGCAAAATCGGCAACATCCGGCTAGGCGTGCTCGGCCTGGGCGAAGCCAGCTCCTGGTTCGATTCCCACGTGATCGATGGCGCGGTCAACGGCGCCGGTTGGATCACCCGCCTCACCGCAACAATCTCGAGCTGGTGGGATAAGTGGATCATCGATGGCATTGGCGTCAACGGGCCCGCGATTCTCGCGCGCATGCTAAGTTATCCCGCGCGCCTTTTCGAATGGGGCCTGGTGCAATGGTATGCGCTGGTCATGACCGCAGGGCTAGTAGGGTTCGTGTTTTATTACGTGTATCACTGAGAGCTGCGAGCTATGAGCTACGAGCGGCGAGCAAGGAAATCAAGTTTACTCGTACCTCACAACTCGAAGCTCGAAGCTCACAGCTAGAAGCTGACTATGCAAAACCACATCCTATCCATCATCCTCTTCACGCCGCTGCTGGGCGCGCTCATTCTCCTGTTTGTTCCCAAGGAGAACAAAGACGCCATCCGCTGGATCGCGAACTTTTTCGCGCTCGCCGGCCTTCTGGTCTCGATCCCGCTGGTGCCCTGGTTCTGGGCGCAGCGCTTCGAGCCCGGCTTCAAGTTCATCGAAGGCGCGCCCGGCAACTGGATTCCCTCCATCGGCGCCAGCTACGTGCTCGGCATTGACGGCATCTCGTTCCTGCTCATCATGCTGACCACGCTGCTGGGCTGGATCTCGATTCTCTCTTCCTGGACCGCCATCGAGAATCGCGTCAAGGAATACTACATCTGGTTTCTCGTTCTCCAGACCGGCATGCTCGGCGTCTTTATGGCGCTCGATTTCTTCCTCTTCTTCGTTTTCTGGGAAGCTATGCTCGTGCCGATGTACCTGCTGATCGGCATCTGGGGCGGCCCGCGCAAGCTCTACGCCGCCATTAAATTCTTCCTCTACACCCTGGCCGGCTCCGTGCTGATGCTGCTCGGCATCCTCTTCCTCTATTTCCACCACCAGCACGTGACCGGCACTTACACCTTCGCGCTCCAGGCACTCTACGACACCGCGCCGCGAATCTATTCCGACTACGGCCCGCACGTCGCCACGCTGTTGTTTCTGAGTTTCTTCTTCGCCTTCGCCATCAAAGTGCCGATGTTCCCCTTCCACACGTGGCTGCCCGATGCCCACGTCGAAGCGCCTACGGCAGGCTCCGTGATCCTGGCCGGCGTCCTACTGAAGATGGGCACCTACGGTTTCATCCGCTTCTCGCTTCCCTTCTTCCCCCAGGTGCTCGGAGATGCCACCACCCACCTCGGCCTGACCGTCCGCGGCTGGATGATTTTCCTCTCGATCGTCGGCATCATTTACGGCGCTCTGGTTTCCCTCATGCAGAAAGACATGAAGAAGCTGGTGGCCTATTCCTCCGTCAGCCACCTCGGCTTCTGCACCCTGGGAATTTTCGCGCTCACGCCTTTAGGCATCAGTGGGTCGGTGCTGCAGCAGATTAATCACGGCATCTCGACCGGCGCACTCTTCTTGATCGTCGGCATTCTCTACGAACGCCGCCACACGCGCGAGATCGCCGAGTATGGCGGCATCTCCAACGTCATGCCCGTCTACGCCACCATCACCATGATCATGTTCCTGTCATCGATGGGCCTGCCGCTGCTCAACGGCTTCGTCGGCGAGTTCACCATCCTGCAAGGCACGTTCATGGAAAACTGGCGCTGGGGCGCATGGGCCGTCCCCGGAGTCGTTCTCGCGGCGGCGTATTTGCTCTGGCTCTACCAGCGCGTCTTCTTCGGCACGGTCACCAATCCCAAGAACGAAAAACTCAACGACCTCACGCCGCGCGAAGTCGCGACGTTCGTCCCGCTGCTTATCATGGCGTTCTGGATCGGCCTCTATCCCAAACCGTTCTTCCAGATTCTCGAGCAGCCCGTGAATCACACCATGGCGATGGCGCGCCCTGACTATCCGCTGCCCGCCGGCTCGACGAATACAAACGCCGCCGCGCAATCGCCCGCGCTGGTCGCTCCAGCCGCACTGACGCCGTCCGCAGCACTTCCGTCGGCCACAGCCGCCGCATCGACGAGAATGAAGGGGAAGAACTAGTGGGCGCACTCGCATTCTCGGCGACGGACTACCTGCTGGTCTTGCCCATCACCTTGCTCACCCTTTTTGCGCTTGGGATCCTGGTGATTGACACCTGGATTCCGCCGGAAGAAAAGTGGATCAATGCCTTGATGGCGCTATGCGGCATTGCGTTCTCAGCGGCCGCGATATGGAATCCTTTCCGGCCTTCAATCCTTACCTTCCTGGATCAGCGCCAACTCGGTGGCCATCCCGCGATGCTGAATACGATGGCGGTCGACCGATTCGCTATTTATTTCTGGTGTCTATTCCTCGCGGCCACCGCGGTCGCCATCCTGATGTCAGTGAGCTATCTCAAAACCGAGCACGAAAATCACGGCGAGTACTACGCTCTGATGTTGCTCTCTGTTGCGGGCATGATGTGCATGGCAGCTGGTATCGACATCGTTTTAATCTTTATCGGCCTCGAACTGATGGCAATCTCTACCTACGTCCTGGTCGGCTTCCTGCGCCGCGACCGCCGCTCCAACGAGGCCGCGCTGAAATATTTGCTGCTCGGCGCCTTTTCTTCCGGCATCTTCGCGTATGGGCTGTCGCTGCTCTATGGTCTCTCCGGCAGCACGAACCTGGGCGCCATTGCCAACCAACTCAACCATGTGATGCGCGACCCCAGGTATGTGCAGTACAAGCCGGTCGCAATCCTCGCCCTGCTGACGACCATGGTCGGCCTGCTATTCAAGATCGCCGCCATCCCCTTCCACCAGTGGGCGCCCGACGCTTACGAAGGCGCGCCGACCTCGGTCACCGGATTCATGTCTGTTGCCGTCAAGGCAGCCGGATGGGCGATGCTGCTACGCATCCTGCTCGCCGGATTCATGCCCATGCGTCCCATCTGGGTTCCCCTCCTGGTCTTCGTCTCCATCGCCACCATGACCGGCGCCAACTTCGCCGCGCTGACGCAGACCAACACCAAGCGCCTGCTGGCCTACTCCTCGATTGCTCACGTCGGCTACATGCTGCTCGGCCTAATCGCCGGAACTCCTGACAAACTGAGCGCTGACGGCATTAAAGGCATCCTGATCTATCTGCTGGTCTACACCTTCATGAATCTTGGCGCATTCGCCGTCATCACTTCGCTGCGGCACCGCAACGTGATCGGCGACGAACTCGACGACCTCAACGGGCTGTATTCCCGCGCGCCCGTGGAAGCCGTTCTGATGCTGGTCTTCATGCTCTCGCTCGCCGGCATCCCGCCGCTGGCCGGATTCTGGGGAAAGTATTTCATCTTCCTCAGCCTGATCGAAACCGGACACTACGCCCTGGCCTCGCTCGGCGTGCTCTATTCCGTCTTCGGCCTCTACTACTACCTGAAGATCGCCAACGCGATGTTCATGGGCAAAGTCGAACAGGGCGAAGAACGACTCCCCATCAGCCTGACCATGCGCGCCGCCATCGCTGTGACCGCCATGGCCACGCTCTACATTGGCTTGTTGCCCAACAGTTTCATTCAACTGGTCAACTGGGCGCTGGGCATTGCTCAGAATTCCGCGGTGGCCAAACTGACGCACTGAACGTGGTTCTGTGGCGACCGCCGCCTTCGGGCGAAATCATGTGGAGACGGCCGCCTTCGGCCGTCTGGCCCGGGCGAAGCCCGGCCGATCCTTCCCTACTGCCGTAAGCTAGAATTGCAGGCAGAGTCTCGGACCGATGCCTCCCACCAATCCCCCCGGCAACCGCCCGCCCGACAAGAAAAATCCCTGGGTGCAAGTCGGCCGCTACAGCCAACTGGCCTTGATGCTGCCTGCGGGCACGGTTGCCGGTTGGCTGCTGGGCTCCGCTCTCGACCGCTGGCTGCACACCTCCTGGATCAGCGTCGTCGGACTCTTCCTCGGCATCGGGGCCGGCATGTTCGAACTAATTCGCACCGTCCTCCGCGACACGAAGTAAGATCGAGCAGAAGTAAGATCGGGCAGGAAGAGGATTTTGGGGGTCGCAGCGCTTTTCACCGCCGCGACAAAGTTTTTTTCGACGGGGCCTTAGCCGCTGAGGGGCGGCAACCGCCGACTGGACCTCACACACGGCATGAATCAAGAACAGCTCACGTCCCAAGCTCAACCCGATGCTTTCTATTCCGGCGCCCTCGACCGGATTCGCCGCTCGATGATCGCCCTGTCCCTCGCCCTCTCCGCCGCGGCATCGTGGAAATTCGGCCGCGCCGCCGCTCTCGGCTTTCTTGCCGGATGCATCATCGCCTACCTCAACTTCCACTGGCTCAAGAGCGGCGTCTCCGGCCTGGCCGACCGCGTTACCAATACTGGCAAGCGCCAGTCGGGCGCGGGCATCGTCGCCCGCTTCCTGCTCCGCTATGTATTGTTGGGAGCCGCCGCGTATGGTATGTTAGTTAGTTTTCCCGCCAGCCTTCGTGGTCTGTTGGCGGGCTTGTTTCTGCCGGTAGGAGCCATCGCCTGCGAAGCGGTCTATGAACTGTACGCGGCTGTAACTCGCGGAGTTTGACGGTAGGTCTAGCGGCAGAACGCGAGCACGATTGGTTTTAGGCTCGCGACTCGAAGCTCATAGCTCAAAACTGGTTCTCATGCCTGAACAACTTTGGTTCACCGAATTTCTAAATGGCCTGTTCCACGGCCCGGTCACGGCATTTCTGCGGATGCTCCATTTCGAGCCCAAGTACCCGCAGGCGCCCATCTCGAATTCCTTCGCCATGGAGCTCCTGGTCTTCGGGTTCCTGCTGGCCCTGTTTCTTCTGCTGCGCTCGCGCCTTTCGGTCGATTCCCCCGGGGGCTTGCAGCACACGTTCGAAGCCATCGAGGGTTTTGTGCTCGACCAGAGCCACGAAATCATCGGCCATCACAGCGAGACCTACACGCCTTTCTTTGCCATCCTCTTCATCTTCATCCTGCTCTGCAATCTGATCGGCGTGATTCCGGGTTTTGAGTCGCCTACCGGCGTTCCCATCGTGCCCCTGGGCTGCGCCATCTGCGCATTTTTCTACTACCACATCCAGGGATTCAAACATGCAGGACCGAAGTATCTCCTGCATTTCTTCGGTCCGCCCATGGAGGGCATGTCGATCTTTGCCCGTATCCCGCTGGCCATTCTGATGCTCCCGATCGAACTCGTCAGTCATTTCGCCCGCTTGCTTTCGCTCACGGTTCGTCTCTGGGCTAACATTTTCGCCGGGGATCTGGTCACGCTCGTGTTCCTCTCCATGATCCCGATCGGCATCCCGGTCATTTTCCTGACCCTGCATATTGGAGTCGCCTTTCTGCAGGCCTACGTGTTCATGCTGTTGTCGATCATTTACGTCTCCGGCGCAGTCGCCGAAGAGCATTGAAAAGGAGTTGCCGGCTGCCAAATGTCGGTTGCCAGTTTGTGAACGGAAGCGTGACCCCAAGAACTGGAAACTGACATCTGGGAACTAGCAACTGGCTTCCAGCGTGAGGGCGTCTGCAAGGTATGGCGTCAACCACCCACTGGCGGCAATTTTGATACGAGAGGAAACAACCATGCGGAAATTGAGTTATCTGTTCATGACGTTATCTGCCCTGTGCTTCGCCATGCCTGCCTTCGCGCAGGGCGGCGGAGCCAGCGAAACCAACTGGGTCGCCATCACTGCCGGATTCTCGATGGCGATCGCCTCCGCGATTTGCGGTCTGGCCCAAGGCAAGGCCACGGCGGCTGCAACCGAGGCGCTGGCGCGTAATCCAGCCGCGCGGCCAGGGATCCAGTTCGCGCTCCTGCTGGGTCTGGTCCTGATCGAGTCGCTGGCCCTGTATACGCTGGCGATCATCTTCCTGAAGGTGAAGTAGGCAAGCTCAAAAAAGCGGCCTATAAGAACGAAAGCCTCTGCGCAAGCAGAGGCTTTTTGTTTTCAAGCTAAGAGCCAAAGGCTAAAAGCTAAGAGCCGCTAAACCTTCCGATCGCCCCTCCACTCCTTGTCCTTATTCTGCGGAGTGTTGTTCAGGGCGTCCACCAGCAGGCGGCGCAGCCGGTACCGGCTTTCCAGATCGGTGCTCACAATCTCGAATCCAACTTCATTTACCCGCGCCCGCCGCAGCAGCACGTGGGCCCGAATTTTCGTCCGCATGCCCAGCGAGATTTCCAGGTCCGCTTCGCTGCCGATGCGCAGGTTGTCTTCCTTCGTGCCCATGCCGCCGCCCAGGCTCAATTCGCGGATCATAATCTTCGACTTGCCCCACGAACTGCCGATGGTCGCCGACACGGTTTTCGACAGGACCAGCCGCTCGTAGCGCCGCTGCCGCACCCACGGACACGCCGGAGCCATATCCAGCGGGGCAATCGCCAGTTCCGCCGGCTCCAGCCCGCTGTCTGACAGCACCTGCGAACTGTACCGCGGATCGGTCTTCGACAACGCCTGCGCCGCCGCAATTCTCAACTCGCGGTGATGCACGAAGCCAAACGTTTTCTTGGCTTCCAGAATTTCCCGCAGCGTGGCCACTGCCTCCGCATCCTTCAGCCGTCCCAGGGATTCGATCGCTTTGAGCTGCACGTAAGGCGAACGCGAAGCCGCTTCTCCCGGCCGCGCCATGGCAATCAGCGGCGGCGTCGCCGTGATGTCGCCGCTCATTCCGATTTCGTCCACTGCTTCAGGCAATACCAGAGGATCCAGTATCTCAGCCAGTTCGAGCAGTGTCCGGCCGCGATCCGGGGCAGCACCATAGGCTACCTGCCGCACCACAACATCGTGATAGAAACGATTCCACTCCGGCATGCGCGCGGGCAGCAGTTCCAGCAGGGTCGCCACGTCGAGCCGGCTCACCAGTCCCACCGCGCCGGAAGCCTGCCGCGGCTGCCCGGTACGTAAAATTTCGCGCAACTGCATCAGCACCGGCGATCCCAGCTGCTGCACCAGTTCGACCATGCGATCGCATTCGTCGCGCCGCATGCAGCGGAAGAACCGGTCCGCCAGGTGCTCGGCCGCCGACTGGCTGGTGCGCCGCAACACCGCCAGCAGATCCGGAGGCATAACTTCCAACTGGATGGCTTCTTCAATAAACTCCGGCAGGCGGTTCTCTACGCCCACCCGCGGACGCAGATCCTGCGACAGAACGGGGCGTTCCAGGCTGACGCGTTCCATGCCCGCGCACACTTCGTTGACCGCGCCGTAATTCTTGGCCGCACTGGCTTCCTGGCTCAGTCGCACGAAAGCCGCGCTGAACAGGCTCTGCAGTTCCGCATCTTTTTCCGCAATCAGTTGTTCGCTCAGTTTCTTGATCGCCTGACCCATCGGCTGCCCGCCCAATCGCGAGTACAGGTCGGCCAGCTGGCTCAGCCCAATGGCCACCCGCCGCCGGGGTTCCACATCCTTGGCGCTCAGGCAACTTGAATAGTTGTTCAGAATGTCACTGGCGCTCTGCTTGTCGTCCCGGTCGAGCAGCACTTCCACAAACTGCCGCAGGTTGCGCGGAGGCACGCAGGGCGCCTCATGCGACATCAGAACGCTTTTCTTTCCGGACTCCGGTACTTCCGCCCAGAACATCCGGTCCAGGATGTCGGCGTGCGACTCCACCAGAATCCCGGCCTTGTTCATTTTTTCTTCTTGCAGTTTCAGAATCGAGCGCAGCGAGTCCATCTGCCGGCTCATGTGCTCCATCATCTGGTGGACGGCGTTAACCTTGACCTCGCCCTTCTGGTAGCGCTCCAGGGCGAAGCGGATGGCCATGTGTTCCGCAGCCTTCATCAGCAGCGGCGTATCCTGCTCCTCGCTCGACGCTTTCGCCGCCAGGCTTCCCAGCAACTGCTGCAGGTTCAGCCGTGTGTTCGGATCCGTCTCCTTCAGTTCCTTCTGCAGGTCTTCTTCCTTCGTGCCTGGATCCTGCTGCACTTGTCCAAACCGCGTCAGCAGCCGGATCGCCTGAATTACTTCCTCTTCCTGCAGCGGCACCATTCCGCCGGTCCACGCCGGGGCCGCGCCCGTTCCCTCACCGCTTCCGGTTCCAACTCCTGCGCCTTTCACCGGGTTGGGCACGCTGCCCAACGGAACCATCGGAACCCCAGTCCCAGCAGTTCCTCCGCCAGAACTGGCGCCCTCGGCGGCCGCAATTAACTGCAATAGCTTCTGCGGATCGTTCAACCACTGTTTGAATTCCGGCCCCAGTGTCTGGGCCGCAATCTGCGCGGCAATGCTGACGTCGCCGGTTAAAGGATCGGCCGCCACAAACTTCACTTCATTAATCTTGATCGTGCTGCCTTGCTTGTTGCCCGCCAGCGCCTCTTTAATCTGCTTCGAAACATCCTGCGCTTTCGATCCCGCCACCGTGAACGCGCGCACCAGCCGGATGAAGTCCTCCTCCGTCACGTCCTTTCCAAAGTGCAGGCTGGCCAGTCCGGCCGTGGATAACAGCGTGGCGAAGCTGCGTTCCGCGTTCCCTGCTTCCAGCGGAATCCCATCCAGCAGCAGCTTGTTGTCAGAAACTCCCAGGAGGAAGCCTTGATCCCCAGTGGTCGGCAGACCCTGCTTCAACTCGTTCCAGGTAGTTTCAAACTGTGCCTCGGTGCGCTTGTGCTCATAGCCATACATCCGCGCATACTTGATCAAGATGTTCAGGCTGTGTACAAACGCGCGCGCCGAGGTGGCACGTGCTCCTAGCGATGTGTTCGTGGCAGAAATAACAGACTCCTCGGAAGCCCTAGTTTGTGATGGCGCAAGTTTGATGCTTCAAGGGTAAAGCGAAACAGTAAGCCCTAAAACGTTACGGAGGTAATGGCCCCGCACCTTCCAGATGCCCGCCAGGCCATGACCCTGAAGCCATTTCCCCGCTTCGACGCGCAAGCACCGGGCTAGAAACCGGGCAAGCCGCATCTTGAGTAGAATGGTCGCGTCGCATTCTGTAGAAACTTTAGCTTTGAAGACGACTCCCAAAACTACCGGATTGCGCTACTGGATGGCCCGCGTGCTGGAAGAGTGCGACCACGTGGCCGCCGACTTCAGCCCCGACCCGGTTCACGACTTGCGAGTCTCGCTGCGCCGCTGCCGTTCGCTGGCCGATGGCATGATCGCCCTGGACCCCGACCCCGACTGGAAGGCCATGAAAAAAGCCGGCAAGCGGCTCTTCCAGCGTCTGGGTGCCCTGCGCGACGTGCAGGTCATGATGGAGTGGATTGAGAAACTCCACCCCGCCCCGCCTCGTGTGGCGCGGGCACTGCTGCCCGCGCTGCCGCAAGAGGCAGAAAATCCAGATGAAGCAGTTCCAGGAGATGCCGAGACAGGCGCGCCCTCTGGCGAACTCGCAGCGAAGAATTCCGAAAATGACCGCCGAGATCCTGCCGCGCAGGCTATGCTCGAGATTCTGAGGGCCCGCGAAAGCGGCCAGAAGCGCGAAGCTCGCGCCGCGCTTGAGCCGGGCGAATTTGACCACAAGCAGTGGCGCCAGTGGAGCAAGTCCCTGCCGCTGCGTGCGGCCCGCATTCGGCCCGGCAGCGCGGTCTTCAAGCATCTCGCCCTCGAACGTTGGACCGCCGCTCGCGAACTGCACGTCCGAGCCCTGCGCAATCGTTCCCAGGTTGCGTTTCACACCCTGCGCATCGGCATCAAACGCTTTCGCTATATTGTCGAGAATTTCCTGCCCGTCGAGCACAAAGCCTGGAGCAACGACCTGAAGCACATGCAGGATCTTCTCGGCGAGGTCCACGATCTCGACGTATTGTGGGCCTCCGCGCTCGCCTGCCACGTATTCCCCGACGAAACTTCGCGCAAGAACTGGCACGCGCGCATGATCGTGGAACGCACGCGGCGTATTGACGAATATCGTCACCACACCGTCGGCCCGGATTCCTTGTGGAACGTGTGGCGCGCCGGACTGCCGCAGGGCAAACAGATTCAACAGATTGCCACCCAACGCATGATGCTGTGGGCCAAGGCCCTCGACCCTGATTTCCCCCACTCCGAGCGCGTCTCCCGCCTAGCCCTGCAACTTTATGACGGCCTGCTCGCCACCGGATTGCTGGAATTGTCGAGCGGCGCGGATGCCCGTTCCAGCCTGCAGGTCGCCGCCCTGCTGCACGACGTCGGCAAGTCGCAAGGCAACAAAGGACACCACAAGGTTTCATTCGATCTGATCCGAAGCCACGGCGCTCCCTTGGGATGGAGTCAGGAATCTCTGCAGCGCGCGGCCCTGGTCGCTCGGTTCCACTCCGGAGCATTGCCCACGCGCAACCACAAGGCGTTGCGCGACTTGTTGCCCGACGAGCAGAAAATAACCATTCAACTGGCCGCAGTACTGCGATTGGCCAATGCCCTGGACAGTGCGCACGACGGCCACATCCGCCGTGTAAAATTCGAAAGCGCCAAGCTCGAAAATGTGAAACCTTCAAAGCGTCGCACTACTGGATTTCTCCGCAAGCCCGCCAGACCGGGCTCAAACGAAGCCCTCGTCATCGCCGCCGAAGGCTTCGAGGCCGGAAGCCCCACTGCTCAAGCCGTCGCCGCAGAAAGATATCTGCTGGAAACCGTGCTGCGCCGCCCAGTGGTGGTGAAGCCCTTGAAGAGCCCCGTGCCCCACCGGACTGCCGTTGAACCGAAGTGGATGGCGTCGTGAGGATTGCCCTGGTTGCAGAAGTTGAACACCGGTAGCGCATCTTCTTAAACCATCTTTCCCTCAAACCCCGCGAGCAGCGCCGCCTCGTGCAGCTTTTGATCGGCAGTCACGAAGATCCGGTTTTGCGGGACATCTTGGCACCACTCCATGGCAGCACCCAGCTGAAGCGTGTCCGCCGCCCGCAAATCGTAGCGGTCCACAAGCTGCGCTGCCTTTGCTCGCAGCCCATCCGATGGCCCTATCACAAACCAAGCGCTCGCCAACTCCGCCGATAGCTGTCGCGCCCGGACCCACTCGGCAGAATCAAGCTGTTTCATGCGCACGAGTCGCGCCAGGGCGCTGGCGATCTCCACCGGAGTCGCCCACCAGACGACAGCTTCATTACTCTGGTAAAGGGCGATGGCGCGAGGTGTGTTACTTTGACCGACGCAGAGCGGCACCAGCGCGCTCGCATCCCAGAAGGCTAAATGCCGCTCTATCGATTTTCCCGTTCTTCCCGCCATAGGCGCTCGATAACTTCATCCGAAATGGCTCCCGGCGGTTTGGGCCACGACACCGGCGAACTCCGCCTCTTCAGCGGCGGCGTAAGAATGCCACGGGCAACCAGCTCGCGCTCGCGTTCCGGTTGGTCTTCCACCCGGCAGGGAACGATGCGGGCCACTGGCCGTTTGCGGTCGCAAACCAGCACTTCCTCGCCTTCGCGCACCCGTTGCAGGTAAGCGCTGAGCTGCGCCTTCAGGTCGCCGATATTAACAGTTCGCATGCCCCTAATATAGCAGACGTGACTATCTTGGTCATATCAGGATTCTTTTGAGGTTTCGCCGTTCGGGCTGGTAGCTTTCCAGTCACTTTCAAGATATCTCTTCTCCAGATACAACTATTCTTGCTTCTCGCGAGCACGACCCAACCTTAAAGAGCTGGTTCTTGAGTGCTGGGCTGGCGGAACCTATGACTCACCCTCAACTAGTGGAGCGTGCGATACGCTGGCTGCGATCCTATCGCTGTGGGGTCGTGCTTTCCGAGCAGGCCTGCGTCAGCGGCGAAATGCCAGACGCCATCGGCTGGAAGCGCGCCAATCATTCCGTGCTGGTCGAGTGCAAAGTCACGCGCGCCGACTTCCTGGCCGATCGCGCCAAGCCCTTTCGCGTTAAACCAGAACACGGAGTGGGCAGCGAGCGCTTCTACCTGACGCCTCCTTCCCTGATAAAGCCCGAGGAACTCCCCGCAGGCTGGGGACTGTTGGAATACCGGCGTGGCCGCATCGAAATGCAGCACTCTTCGGCGAAGAATCTGCGCACCGCCACCGGCCTCCGTTACGAGATGAATCTGCTCTTGGCCAGCCTGCGCCGCGTAGAGGTGCGCATCGAACCGCAAAGCATCACCGACTTCCTGAAGTGGAAGAACCGCATGGCCGAATACAATCGCGGCACGCTGCCCGAAGGCCTGGAAGCGGCAGAAGAAGAAATCAACGTATTTCTTGAGCCCGAACTGCCCTGCTGATTGCAAGGCTTCCTTTTCTTGAAGAGCTTCAGAGTGTGCGTGAGAACTCAATTCTCGGCTCAGCGGGGAAACCTGGCCTCGGTTCTGAGCTGTGAAGAATAATCCGAGCCGAAGCCCTACATATCTCGTCGCCCTTCCATAGCTTTAAGCATAGTTATTTCGTCGGTGTATTCGATGTCGCTGCCCACCGGAATGCCCATCGCGATGCGCGTGACTTTCACTCCCACGCGCTTGAGGTGCTGCGAGAGATAAGTTGCCGTGGCTTCACCTTCCACGGTGGGATTGGTCGCAACGATTACTTCGTCAACGTTGCCGGCATCTACGCGGCTGATCAGATTCGAGATGCGCAACTGTTCGGGGCCGATGCCGTGCAACGGAGAGATGGCGCCATGCAGTACGTGGAAGACTCCGTTGAAGTGCTTCGTCTTTTCGATGGCGGCAATATTCGTCGGCTCCTCGACCACGCACACCAGCCGCTGGTTGCGGGTAGCGCTGGTGCAGTAGACGCACGGGTCAACGTCGGTGATGTTGTTGCACACCGAGCACAGCCGAAGATTGGCCTTCACGTCGCGCACCGCCGCGGCCAGGGCTTCGGCGTCTTCATCACTCGATCGCAGAATGTAGAAAGCCAGGCGCTGCGCGCTCTTGGCGCCAACGCCAGGAAGCTTCTTCAGTTCATCGATCAGGCGGGACATCGGTTCAGCAAATTTAGACATTGGGAAATTGGAGAATTTTGTAATTGAGTAATCTGAAAACCGAGCTAACGGCATTCTAACCGCCTGCCCGGTTTCAAATTACACAATTACCAGATTTCCCAATTATTCAATCTGATTTCGGCAATGTGTATTCGAAATCGTACGAGTGCTTGCCGTCGGGGGCGATGTTGATTGTCATCGTTCCGGCGATTCCCGTGAGCTGTCCGGTGCCGGAGTCCGGGACGATGCAGATTGAGAGCCTGGGCGCTCCCTCTGTCATGATGCCCGTGTGATGCAAGGCGAAACCGCCAGTTTTTCCGTGGAGCGTTCCCGCGAAAGTTTCGATGGCCACGTAAACACCGGAAGATTTTGCGCTACCGGTGGCGAGCATTTGTCCCCGGGAGGTGCCTTCGAGCTCGCCATGGTACTGTTTTTCAAGAAGCATGCGGCTGAGGCCGTCGGAGAGTTTGTCGTCCTGCGGAGTGATCTTTACGTCGAAGGAGCCGGCAGCGTGCGCCATGGGAGCCTCTTTGCTTGGTGTGGGGGTTTTTGCCTGTAGCGTGGCGGCGAGCGTCAGGATTGCGATCGCGAGTACGGAGTTCGATATTTTCATGGGATCTTGAGTTCGATCTGGCGTTGACTACATTCCGGGAATTCCTAGTCCGCCAAGCATTCCGCCGACTGTTGACTGCATCTGCGCGTCGACTTTTCGGGCCGCCTCGTTGACCGCAGCCAGCACCAGGTCCTGCAGCATTTCGACGTCGCCCGACTTCACCGCTTCCGGATCAATGCGCAGGCTGAGAAGTTGTTTGCGGCCGTCCATCTTGGCGGTGACCGTGCCTCCGCCGGACGTGGCTTCGACAACCGTCTCCTGCATTTTCTTCTGCAGCGAGTCGTACTGCGACTTGGCTTTCGACATCAGTTCTTGCAGATTGAATCCACCCATAGAACCTCGGCTTTCGGCTTCCGCTATCCGGCTTCCGGATCAGTCGCGCCACTGGAAGGCGCGAGCCGGAGGCCGCCTAGCGTTTTTCTTTGTAGTCGATCACGGTGCGAATCTCGGCATTGAACTTTTCCTGCATGCGGCGGACGACTGGGTCTTGTTCGGCACGGCTTCGGCCGCCTGGTCCTGAGGGATGCGGGCCGCCGTTGCCCCGATTGTTGTCCTGGGGCACGACAGTTGCGCCCGGAACAACTCTTAACTTCACCGCGCGTCCGAGGACTCCGCTGGCCGAAGCGATGGCCAGCCACCGCGCATCGGCGCTGAGCGACATGTCCACCACGGTTTGCGACTCCGCGATTTTGATGATGACTTCGTTGCCCTGCACACTCCACTCGCCGGCGGAGAGCATAGAGACCAGGATCCGTTGGTTGCCATCGGTGAGGGCCTGCAGAACGGCGTGCTGCAAACGCTCGATCGGGGACTGCTCTGCGGCCGCGGTTTGAGGAATCTGCAATTCCGGCTGCGGCGGCGGTTCAGGCGCAGACGGTTTGGCGGCGCCCCGTGAGGCAAAGCGAGCCTCATCAATATGATCGGGTCCATGATTAGGATCCGGCTCCGGCGCGGATTCGCGCAAGGGTGCGGGTGCGGCCGAGCCCATGATCACCGGTTCTATGATCACCGGTTCTGAATTGCCGGCTGCGGCCACGATTCGCGGGCCGGGCTGAGGCGCGGCGTCGGACACGGCTTCCTGCCGCGGCGTGCCTTTGCGGGCGGAGTCGGCAGCAAACGGCGAACCGAAATTCGGCCGCGCGGCAGATGCAGAGTCGGAGCGGCGAAGGTCGGAACCTGACCCGGGCGCGTTGACGATCGTCGGTCTGGCTGGCGGCCGCTGCGCGCTGGCTGCCGGAGCGCCTGCCGCATCGCTCAGCAATTGCTCGATGGGGATGAGTTTCTGCGCGTGCGCCATTTTGAGCAGGCCGAGTTCGAGATGAAAACGTTGTTCCTGCTTGTATCCCAGCTCGCCGTGCGTGCGCAGCATGATCTGCAGGTGGCGAGTGAGATCTTCTTCACCGAATAGCGCCGCGACCCGCGCGACGCGCTCGCGCTCTTCACTGGAAACTTGAAGCAGAGCAGAATCTTTGCCGGCGATCTTTGCGACGGTGGCATTGCGCAGGAAACGAACCATCTGCCGGGCGAAGTGCGTCGGGCTGTGGCCTTCACTGATGAGGTGATCGACCTGGCGCAAAACTTCCTCGCTGCGACTCTCGGAGACAGCTTGCATGACTTGTTCCAGGATGTGAGCGGGCGCGGCGCCGACCAGGTTGCGGACGGAGTCGGCAGTGACGCGTCCGCTGGCGGAGGCGATGGCCTGATCGAGAATCGAGAGGGCATCGCGCATGGAACCGTCGCCAGCTTCGGCGAGCAGGGCAAGAGCGTCGTCGTCGGCTTCAATGTTTTCGCGCGTGATCAGATCGCGCAACTGGGCGACGATGGCCTCGAACTTGACAGCGCGGAAGCTGAAGTGCTGACAGCGCGAGCGGATCGTCTGCGGAATATCTTCGGGCTGCGTGGTCGCGAGCATGAAGACGATATGATCGGGCGGCTCTTCCAGAGTCTTCAGCAGGGCGTTGAAGGCAGCGTCGGTGATTTGGTGAGCTTCGTCGAGAATGTAGATTTTAAAGCGGTCGCGCGCGGGACGATAACGCGCACCTTCGCGCAGTTCGCGGATTTCGTCGATGCCGCGGTTGGTGGCGGCGTCGATTTCGATGACGTCGACGGCGTTGCCGGCGCGAATCTCGGTGCAGGATTCGCAGATGCCGCAGGGCTCGGGAGAGGGCGCATCTTTTTCCGGAAGTCCCGATCGGCAGTTCAGAGCGGCGGCCAGAATGCGGGCAACCGTGGTCTTGCCGATGCCGCGGTGGCCGCTGAAAATGTAGCCGTGGGCAGTGCGCCCTTGCTCGATGGCGTTTTGCAGGGTCCGGGTGACGTGCTCCTGTCCGATGACCTCGGAGAATTTCTGGGGACGGTATTTGCGGGCCAGGACGGTGTAGCTCATGGGCAGAAGAGACGATTATACGAGATTCAGGCGGGTGCGGCTTGCGAAGCGTTCCCACACGCGGTAGGCTGGTGCTCGACAATCTGGTGCGCGACAATTAAGTGCGAATGCGGCCGGGCGCGGATTCTACGGCGGCCGCTAAGGGGCGCTATCATGCAGCTGAAACTGACGAAGCGAACGGTGGATGGGATTCTGGCGATCGAATGCAATGGGCGGATTGTGTTTGGAGATGAGTCTTCCCTGCTGCGCGAAGAAGTGAAACGAGCCATCGCGGACGGACAGAAGCGCATAGTGCTCAACCTGCGCGAAGTGAACTACATCGACTCCGGCGGGCTGGGCACGCTGGTGGCTCTGCACACTTCGGCGCACAACGCTGGAGGCACAATTAAGTTGGCGCACTTGACCCAGCGCGTGGGCGACCTGCTGCAGATCACCAAGCTGCTGACCGTGTTTGAAGTGCACGAGTCGGAGTACGATGCGCTGGAAGCGTTTCGGAAAGCGGCGTAGTCAAGTCGCCATTCTTGCCGCAAAGAACGCGGCCAGAGTGGGCGACCCGAACCTCGGTTTGTAAGCTTCATTCGAACGCTTGCAGGGATCCTTCGACTTCACGGGCTGGCTCGCTTTGCGAGCCAGCCCGTTCGCTCAAGATGACAAAAAAGAAAAATGATGCGGCGGGAGCCAGGCGTCTGCGGATTGAGCGGGCGGTGCGCGCGATTCCGCGCGGGAAGGTTTCGACTTATGGCGGAGTGGCGCGGGCCGCGGGATTTCCGGGAGCCGCGAGGCAGGTGGCGGCAGTATTGCGGCGCGGATTTGGGTTGCCGTGGCAACGGGTGCTAGGCGCGGGTGGGGCGATCAAGTTGACTGGCGACTCGGCGGTTGAGCAGCGGTTGCGGCTGGAGGCTGAGGGGGTGCGGTTTCGCGGGCGGCGGGTGGATATGAAGGCGCACGAGTGGAAGTTTGGGCGGGTTGGCCGGAAGTAAGGACGTACCTAAGCGGCTGAAGCCGCGAGTATCTGAATTAGCTTTCTCGCGAAAACCGCCGGGCGGCGCCCGGCCGACAGCCGGGGGCGGCTATCCCCACGTAAACCTAAGAACCAACCATCATCATTTTTTGAATTGCTGGTCGATCTCGACTTGATATCCCGTGACCATTTTGTTGGTCTCGTTGGCCATGCCGACGACTGCCATCAGTTCTTTGAACATGGCGTCGGTCATGCCCTTCTTCTGCGCGGCGACGGTGTGCGAGGCGATGCAGTAGTGGCACTGGTT
>Ga0181537_10001966_pt1 | contig 18505 bp, 13 predicted proteins | sample PEATcosm2014_Bin_39_FD_119765 | JGI IMG/M metagenome (GOLD analysis project Ga0181537, IMG submission 119765) | Peatland microbial communities from MTU Mesocosm Facility, Houghton, MI, USA - PEATcosm2014_Bin23_10_metaG | ecosystem: Environmental > Terrestrial > Soil > Wetlands > Peat | place... | reverse complement strand
TGCGGCGGCGGCGGCGGCGGCGGCGGCGCGGGCGCGGGCGGGGGCGGCAGCGGGTTCGGGGCCGGGGCCGGGCGCGGGGCCGGGGCCGGGGCCGGGCGCGGGAGCAGGGCCGGGGCCGGGCGCGGGGGCGGGGGCGGGGGCGGGGGCGGTGCGAGGTGACCAGCTGCCGTTCGCCATGCAGCCGCGAACGTGGGCCGCGATCTCGCGCATGGGCGCGAACCACACCCGGCCCTTGTCAAGCATCTTGCCGATCATCCGATGGGTGTGGCGCCAGCGCGCCAGGCGCCCCGACAGGAAGGGATGCCACACCGGCACCCACAGGCCGCCAAATTCCCACATCGCCTCGAACTCTTCCCACCAGTTCTCCCAGGCGTGGGCGGCGGATTGAATCGGCATCTCGAATTCAAGCTCGCTCACATGCATGAACGGCGGCCAGTCATCCATGCCCCAGTGCGAGGGCAGCTCGAGCAGCGTGCCGCGCGGCGTATCGATGACGTAGGGCACATCGTCCCCCATCAGGGAGGCGTCGTAGACGATGCCTTCTTCCAGGAGCAATTCCGCGGAGCGATGCGAGAATTTGTAGAGCGGCGCGCGCCAGCCGACGGCGGGCTCGCCCGTCACCTGGCGGACGGCGGCGAGGCTGCGCCGCAGCCAGTATCGTTCATCGGCGTCGGACTGTTCGTTCGGATGCTCGTGCAGGTAGCCGTGGCCGCCGACCTCGTGTCCCTCGCGCACCATGGACTCGACGGCGTAGGGATAGCGTTCCGCGCACCAGCCGGGGACATAGAACGTCTGGCGGATTCCATAGTGACGGTAGGTGTCGAGAATCCGCGGCACGGCCACATCGGGCCCGTAGCGCAACATCGAGGCGGGGGACACCATGCTGTGTGCCCGCTGCGGGTGCGCGAGGTACAGAAGGCTTTCGGCGTCCATGTCGAGGGTGAAGCAGGCGGCGCACTTCGCGCCATCGGGCCAGGGTACGGGATTGCGGATCATCGCGCCGTCTTCCCGCCGTCGACGGGCCATGCGGCGCCGGTCACGAACGCCGCCGCGTCGCTCGAGAGAAAGGCGACCACCGCCGCGATGTCCTGCGGCGCCCCCAGCCGCGCGAGCGGGATCATGGCGATCTCGGCGGCTTGCGCCGCTTGCGGCTCGGCATGGGTGGCGAACTCCTCGTGAAGCAATGCGGTGTCGATCGGCCCGGGGCACACCGTATTGACGCGAATGCCGTCCGCGGCCAGCTCAACGGCGAGCGCCCGGCTCCAGGCCAGCACCGCGCCCTTGGTGGCGCAGTACGCGCCATAGTTCGGGTGACCCACCAGGGCCAGCTCCGAGGCGATGTTGACGATGGCGCCGCGGCCGCCGACGCGCAGCGCCGGCAGCAGCGTGCGGGTGATGCGAAACGCCGCCGTGAAATTCACCGCGAACATCCAGTCGAGCAGGGCATCGTCGGTATCCGCCAGCGCGCGCAACCGGCTCACGCCCGCGTTGTTGACCAGGATGTCGCAGCGCGCGTCGAGCCGGTCGAGCAAGGCGGCCAGAACGCGGTCGACGGCGCCGCGATCGGCGAGGTCGACGGTGTGCGCCACGAACGATGCCGCGCCGAACTCGCGCACCGCCTGCAGCAGATTGTCGCCGTCGCGGTCGAGACCCTGCACCGTGGCGCCCTGCGCAATCAACTGCCGCGCGATCGCCCGGCCGATGCCGCCCGCCGCGCCCGTGACCACCGCTCGCCTACCCGCGAGGGACTGGCTCGAGGGAGCGGTGCGGGTCCCCGGCGCTGCGGCGTTCATCGGAGCGCGGGCAAGGTCAGATGACCGTGAGAAAGGACACGCCGTGCGCGCCGATGTAGTCGTCGGCGCGGCCCGGGCCCTCGCCCGGGGCGCCGTAATCGTCCGTCATCACGCGCCGTACGCGATGGCGATGCCAGGTGCGCAGCAGCTCCGCCAGCGGCAGCACGGCGCGCGAGCCGCGGCCAAAGCTTTCCCGGTGAAGCGCGGGCAATCGATACCAGGGCACCGATGGGCGGTGGTGATGGGCGTTGTGATAGCCGAAATTCAAGGTCAGCAGATTGAGCCAGGGGTGTCGGCGCGAGATCACGTTGGAGTACGTGTTGTCCTGCTCGAACTGGCGGTCGCGGCCCTCCAGCGGCAGGGGCTGGTCGGCATCGACGAAGTATTGCGCGAAGGTATGGTGGAAGGCGTCGAAGAAATTCAACACGTGCAGCAGCAGCGCCGCCGCCAGGAAGTACAGCAGCAGCGCCTTCCACGACCACAGGCCGAGCAGCGCCAGCAGCGCGCACCGTACCGCGAGCATGGCCGCGGCGCGCGGCAGATGCCGCCGCTGCGACGGGACGAAGAACGGCCGCCACACGACCTGCAGATGCATCAATATTTCCGTGGCGGGCACATAGGCCCACTCGAGGATTTCCAGAGCTCGGCGAAGCGCGGGACGGCGGCGCAGCAGCCCCTTGAAATCGAAGCAGGTCACGTCGGCGCGGTCCACGTGATGGCGAATGTGCATGTGCCGGATGCGCTCGAAGGAGGCATAACTCGAGCCCGCGATGAAGCTCATCGCTTCGCCCGTGAGACGATTGGCCCGTGGCCCGGCGAACAGGGTCTGGTGCGCCGCGTCGTGCACCAGATAGGCGGCGAGGGTCATCGCGTGCACGCACAGGATCACTCCGGCGCCGTTCAGCAGCGCAGCATGCGCCCCCATGAGCGCAAACGATGCCAGCCAGCCGGCGCACGTCCAGGCGAGCACGAGCGAGTTGGCGAGCGCGGCCTCGCGGTCGCGGAACAGCGCGCGCGGCGCAAGGAGGTTGGCCGTATTCACCTGTACCCCGGGCCCGCAAGGCGGGACTTCAAGATTCAATACCCCTTGAACGAATAGCCGAATGTCAGACCGAACGTGCGCGGCCGCGAGATGACCGCTTGGGTACGATTGCCCCAGAATGTCGGATCCGTAATGGCGTTGATGCCGAGTGTGTTCGTGATGTTGTCGACGTACGCGGTCGCCAGCCAGTGCGAGCGGGTGAAGGTCACACGCCCGTCGAGCATGGTGTAGCCCGGCACGGGTATCGCCGTCGCCGAAATCGAGGACAATATGCGGCTCTGGTAGTGCGAATCGAGCGCGTACAGCAATTCGCCACCCGCAAATTCAACATGCGCGTATTCCAGCCCGACTGCCGCGCTGTTCTTGGGCGTGCCGGGCAAGGGCCCACCCGGAGCCGGCAGCGGCACGGTGACGTTCTGCGCGAACACGAAATTGAAGGAGGTCAATTTGGTCTGGTCGTAGGCGTAGCCCACCTTCGCCGCCAGATGATGCGTGATGCTCGCGGTCAAATCGAGCTCCACGCCGCGGCTGTAGGCATCCCCGGCGTTGGCCGCCGAGGGCAGCGACAGCGGGGTCAGCGACGTGCCCTCCTGAATGTTGTGCCATTGGATGTCGTAGATGTCCGCCGAATAACTGAAGCGATTTTCCAACACGCCTTTGACGCCGAGCTCGTAGTTGTCCGCCTTGTCGGGCTGGTAGGTCAAGAGCGACGGACTGAGACAGTAATTGCCCGCATTTGGACTTCCCGCCGGGCAGGTCGTCCCCACCGTCCCCTGGCGGGCCGGAAGCGGCTGTTCCCCCGGCAGCGCGTTGACGCCGCCGCGCCGGAACCCTTGAGACCAGGTCGCATACACGAGGTTGGTCTTGTCGAGCTGGTACGAGGTGTTGAACTTCCAAAGCGCGCGTCGCCATTCGTTGCTCAGACTGTTGCCCGAGACGTAGTTCAGGCCGTCGAACAGCAGTCCCGTCTGTTGAGCTTGCGACACGGTTTGCTTGAACAAGCGGGTGCCTCCGGTGAGGCTCCAATCGGAGGTCAGATGCCAGGTCAACTCGCCGAACAGCGCCATATCCTTAAAGGTCGTTTCCACGTCCCCGATGTAGGTCTGATCGAGGGGATTGCTGATGCCATCGATGACGGTTCCCGGCGGCTGCTCGCCCGCTCCGCAGGCGGAGGCGTTCACGCCCAAATAGTCGGTCGGCGGGTACAAACCGGAATTGGTGCAGGCATTGTAGAAGGCGTTATAGCCCGGATAGTACTCATGCTCCTGGATGTAGGTTTTCTCATCCTTGTAGAAGAATCCGGAGATCCAGTCGAAGGTGCCGCCGGTCTTCGACGTCAGGCGAAATTCCTGAGCGTAGATCTTATCGTCGAGCTGGTCTTTTGCGTCGATGATGTTGCGCGGATTTTGACCGTACAGATTCTGGTAGAAATTGAAGTTGACGTACTCGGCCGTCAAGTCATCGTGCGTGCTGTTGTTGTGATGCGCCCAGGAGCTCGACGAGGTCAAGGTGGCAAAGCCCATGTTGTAATCGAGGTTCAGGGAGACCACATTCACATCGTCGGCGGTGCCCTCCAGGCTGTTGCTGGCGTTCGTCAGGCGGTCCGTCCCCGCAGGCACGGTCGCGGGAGCCAGCGACAAGAGGTTGGGCGGCGATGACACCGGCGTTTGTGTCCCGTAAGGCAAAAACTGGTTCGCCGCCGCAATCGGCTGCGTGTACGCGAGCGGACCCGTGGCGATGTAAGGAAAGCCGTTGGCGGTCGAGCGCTGAAAAAGGTACTGCAGCTGCGCCTTGAAGTCATCGCTCGGCTTGAACAGCAGCGCCACCCGCGCATTGCGATACTCATAGGAGTTCACGCCGTCCTGGGCATAGGTCTTCGGCGCGATTTGCGGATCCAAACCGACGGGGTTGCTGGGGGTGGTCGGTTGCGACAATTCCGGCACGCCGCCCGGTCCGAGCACGTAGAGATTGGTCTGGTTGACGAAGCCCGCATCATCGCTCGCGCCCGCGTTGACACGCAGGGCCATGGTCTCCGACAGCGGCAGATTGATCATGCCCTTGATCTCTTCGTTCTCGGTATGGGTGTGGGCGGTTTTGCTCACCCCCGCCTCTCCCTTCGCATCGAAGCCGCCGAGATCGGGGGCATTCTGCACGAATCGAATCGTGCCGCCGAGCGAACCGGAGCCGTACAAGGTGCCCTGGGGCCCGCGCAGCACCTCCACGCGATCGAGGTCGTCCAGGCGCACGTTGAAGAACAACGGCGTGTCGTCGACGTAGGTGGCCACGGGCGGCACCACCGACGTCGCCAGTCCTTCCTGGAAGGCCAGCGATTCGCTGTTCAAGCCTCGCATGATCAGCGTACTGCCGTTGACGCCGCCGAAGGGACCTCGATCGGTGTAGTTGACCCCCGCCATCGAATGCGCGAGGCCGGCCATGTCCTGGATGCCGGCCTGGTCCAGTGCTTCGCCGGTCACGGCGGTGATGCTGATGGGAAGATCCTGAGCGGAGACCGCCCGGCGGCTGGCCGTGACGACCACCTCTTGAAGCGCATTTTCGTCAGCCGCTTCCGACGCGGCCACCGCGTGCGCCCCGTACAGGGCAGCGAGCACCGCGGCCGTCACGGAAGTGGCCGATCTGACTGGACGACTCGGGCTGCGCGCGTTGCCGCGAGAATGTCGCGCTCGGGGATGGGTCTTCATTGGAACTCCTCGGTCAAACGTGGCCGCGCCACCTTTGAGGAGACTCTCGCGAGATTCGGGACTTCCCAGGCTAGGGAGACCATCCCGAGGACGCGTGAGATCCTCGATATTGTTCTCCCGGGCTTTTATCCCGCCGTGTATCCTTTTTCTAAGGACTGCCTCTCTCGGACCAGCCGCCTGCTCTCGCAGGCCGGAACCCTAGACGCACATTTCTTTACATGTCGTGCAAATGCCGTGCCTAGTGCGACGCTGGCGCGACGGGGGCGGGGATATCGCGGGGAAACAGGGTATTTATGTGTGGTGCCGATGCGTCGGATGAGCGGTTCTGTTCGCCGCCGGGGCATGGCGCGGCACCACGACCGGGCAATCTTTTCTTGTCGCGCCCCGAATTCGCGCACGGTTTGCGACCTCAGCAGCCTGCCGCGGCACCATCGCTGCGCGGATCGCTGGCGCCCTCGAATCCGCGCGCCGGGGAATGCACGATGGCACCCGCGTGACCCATCGCCTGATCGAATGCCGCGACGCGCTCGACGGGATGCCCGGCACCGGCCAGCGCATCGAGGAGCTGCGCCGGAAATCGGCTCTCCACGCGCAGCGCGGGACGCGATTCTCCCCAGGTCTTGCCCAGCAGCCAGCGGGGAGCGGAGATCGACTCCTGCAAGTCCTGGCCGTACAGGGCGTAGCGCGTGAACACCGCCGCCTGCGTCTGCGGCTGGCCGTCTCCTCCCATCGCGCCATACACCAGCGTGCGTCCATCCGGAAAACGCGCGAGCGCCGGATTCAAGGTATGAAAGGGTTTGCGGCCCGGTCCGAGCACATTGGGCCCTGTGCCAGTCAGTCGAAATGCGCAGCCGCGGTTCTGCCAGACGAAGCCTGATTCGGGCAGACCCACGCCGGAGCCGAATTCGAAATACAGGCTTTGAATGGCGCTGACGGCGCGGCCGGCCGCATCGATCGCGCCAAACCAGACCGTGTCGCCGGCGCTCCCGCCCTTTGGCCAGGGAGCCGCACGGCCGGGGTTGATCTGCGCGGCCATGCGCTCGAGTTCCGCGTCCGCCAGATGGCGGTCGAGAACCGAGGCATCATCTTCGCGATGACCGATCTCTCGATCCCGGATGGCGAATGCCAACTTGGTGCATTCCACGAGGCCATGCACGTGAGCGAACGAGTCGGGTTGCGCAGCGCGAAGCCGCGAGTAAATCCCCAAGATCAGCAAGGCGGCGAGACCCTGCGAGGGCGGTCCGCAATTGAAGACCTCGGCTACCGGCAGCGCGACCCGGAGCGGACGGCCGACCGCCGCCCGCTGGCCCGCCAGATCCAGGGCGCACAACGGGACGCCGGCGCGGGCGAGCTCGGCGGTGATCTGACTCGCGAGGGATCCCGAGTAGAAGCTCTCCAGGCCCTCCCGCGCCAGCCGGCGCAGCGTCAGCGCAAGCGCGGGTTGGCACAGGATCGCGCCCGCGCCAGGCGGTGCGCCGCCGGCGTAGTGCAGGGCGCCAAAGCCGGTCACGGGCTCGAGCTCGGCGCGGCACCGCGCAATGGCCTCGGCGTGACTCGCGGTGACGATGGTGCCGTGCTCGGCGAGTTCGGCAGCGTCGGCAACGAGGCGCGCCAGCGGCAGAAACCCGCCCCACCGGCGGCTGATGTCGAGCGCCGCCATCCACGCCGACACCGCGCCGGCGACGGTGTTGGCGGCGAGCGGACCGCGCCAGGGAATCTCCTGCAGTCCGCGATCCTGGTACAGCGCAGCGTTCACGGCGGCGCCGGCGCGCCCCGCGCCGTCGATGGTCACGGGGAGCTGTCCCGGCTCGGCGATCAGCCAGAAACTGTCGCCGCCGAGACCGGTCATGTGCGGATAGAGGACGGTGAGCGCGGCGGCCGTGGCGAGCGCCGCCTCGATCGCGTTGCCGCCTTCGGCGAGGATTCGCGCTCCCGCTTGCGCCGCCAGCGCGTGCGGCGCGGTCACCATGCCGCGGGCGGATCGAACCGTGCGCATCATGAAGGACAGAGCTGCTCGGCGATCCGGAGCAGCGCCAGGTCGCCGTTTCTCCAACCGAGCAGCGAGAAGCCCACGGGAGCCCCATCGCATCGGCCGAGCGGCAGTGTGATCTGTGGACGGCCGGTGAGGCTGGCAAGCGCGGTGAGCGGCAGCAGCTGCGCGCGCTGCCGCTGCAATTGCTCGGGCGAAGCGTCGCGCCGGGGTGCCGGCCCCGCAACCGTGGGCAGGCACAATATCCGCCCCGGCGGCAACGCGCCGTCCACTCGCGCGACGATATGCGCCCGCTGCCGCGCCGCCTCGCGCACCCGATCGGGGGTGATCATGCGGGCCGCCTCGAACCGCTCGGCCACCCCGGGACCGAAGCGGGGATGGTGGGTCTCGACCCATTGGCCATGCGCGGTCCAGACTTCGTTGGCCTGCAGAATCCGCAAACACTCTGCGGCGGCGTCAAGATCCACGCCCAGAGACGACTCGCCGATCGCGGACAGCCGCGCGGCGCAGGCCTCGAATGCGGGTCCCAGGGCCGCCGCGCACGCTGGTGTGGCCCGGCTCTCGATGCTCGAATCGCGCACCAGCGAGTACTCGGGCAGGCCGGCGGTGTCCTCGCCGAGCAGCGCGACGCCGACTTTTCGCATCAGCGAGGCCGAGCGGGCGAGCCACCCCGCGGTGTCGAAGCTCGGCGCGAGCGGTGTCAGCCCCGCGACAGAGAGGCGCCCGTGCGTGGGCCGTATCCCCACCAGCCCGCACCACGCGGCGGGCACACGCACCGATCCCGCCGTGTCGGTGCCGAGCGCAAAGTCGACTGCCTGCGAGGCCACCGCGGAGGCGGCGCCGCTCGATGAGCCGCCGGTGAGCCGTTCAGGGGCGGCGGGGTTCCGCGGAGCGCCCTCATGAAAATTGCATCCCTCGATCGAGTACGCCATCTCGTCGGTGCGTGTCTTGCCGATCAGTCGCGCGCCGGCGCGCAGCAGGTGGTCGATGAGGGCGGCGTTCGCCTGCGGCGGCGCATGGGTCGCGCGCCAGGTGGGATTGCCGCAACCGGTGAGCCGGCCCGCGACGTCGAACAGGTCCTTGGCGGCGAAGGAAAGCCCGCGAAGCGCTCCCTGCGGCGCAGGCTCGACCACGAAGCGCTCGACGAAGGCATCGGCCACCGCGGGCGGCGCCGGCGAGGTCAGAACGGAAACAGCCGCTTGCCCATTTGAAAGGTCACCCACTTTACCTCCGTCATTTCCTCGATCGAGGCCATGCCACCTTCGCGGCCGAAGCCGCTCTCCTTGACGCCGCCGAAGTCGATGTGCGGCTCATCCGAAATGGTCGTGTCGTTGATGTGCACCATGCCCGATTCGGAGCGCATCGCAAAGTCCAAGGCCTTTTTCAAGTCGTTCGTCACGACGGCGGAGGAGAGTCCGGCGGTCGTGTCGTTGGCGAGAAACAGCGCATGCTCGTAGTCGTCGGCGCGCAGTACCGAGGTCACCGGGCCGAACGATTCTTCGCCGTAGACCGACATGGCCGAGGTCACGCCGCCGAGCACCGTCGCCTCGAAGTAGGGACCGCGATGCGTGCCGCCGCAGCACACCGTCGCGCCCTTCGCGACCGCATCCTCGATCTGACCCGAGATGAAGCCGCACTGGGATTGGCGGATCAAGGGGCCGATGATCGTGGCGGGATCGCGCGGATCGCCGACCTTGATGGCACGGGCCTTGGCGACGAATTTCTCCAGGAAGGCGTCGTACAAGGGCGCTTCGACGATGATGCGCGAGCTCGCCATGCAGACCTGCCCCTGGTGAAAGAAGATGCCGAACGCCGCGGCGTCCACCGCGTAATCCAGGTCGGCGTCCTGCAGCACCACCAGCGGATTCTTGCCGCCCATCTCCAAGGTCACGCGCTTCATGTGCCGCCCCGCTTCGGCGGCGAGATGACGCCCCACCTTGCTCGAGCCGGTGAAGGTGATCATCTTGATGCGCGGATCCGAGACCAGCTTGTCGCCGATCATCGCGGCCGGTCCGGGAATGACATTGAGCACGCCGGCGGGCAGGCCCGCCGCAGCGAAAATCTCCGCGATCTTGAGCCCGCTTAAGGGGGCGAGATCCGAGGGCTTGAGGATGAAGGTATTGCCGGCGGCGAGCGCAAAGGCGACTTTTTTCATCGCCAGCAGAAAGGGCGAATTGAACGGCGCGATGCCGGCGATCACGCCCAAGGGCTGGCGGATGGTCATGCCGATCTGCCCCGTCGCACTGGCCGGAAAGGTATCGCCATGCGCCTGCCTGATGCAGCCGGCGGCCACGCGCAGGCACTCCACGGCATAGCTGACTTCCCAGGGCGCCTTCATGAACACCGAACCCGTCTCTTCGACGATGAGATCGCGGATCTCGGCGGCTTGCGCCGCGATCAATTCGGCGGACTTGTGCAGCAGCGCCTCCCGTTCGTTCGCCAGCATTCTCTGCCAGGCAAGGCGCGCGCCATGAGCGGCGGCGATGGCGTCCTCAACATCCTGGGCGCTCGCCTGAGCGATGCGCGCGAAGACCTCGCCGGTGGCCGGGTTGACGTCGTCGGCCAGGCCGCCGTCGCTGCCTTCGCGCCAAGCGCCGTTGATGTACATCGGATGAATTGACGCGCTCATCGGGTACCCCTTGCAACAGATGGGAGAACGGACCGCGCAGGCTGCGCCGCCGTGCGCTCGTGGGCGCCGAGCACGAGATCGGCCGCCCTTTCGCCAATCATGACGCAGGGCGCCATGGTGTTGCCCGTCGTGATCGCCGGCATGACCGAGCCGTCGGCGATGCGCAGACCCTGCACACCGTACACGCGCAGCGAGCCGTCCACCACCGAGTTGGCGTCGCGCCCCATCTTGGCGGTGCAGGTCTGGTGAAAATAGGTGCCCGAGGCGCGCCGCAGCCACTGCTCCAGGTCCGCCGCGCCGAGCGGCCCGGGCATCAGCTCTCGCCGGGCGAAGCGCCGCAGGGGCGCAGAGTTGCCAATCTCCCGGCACAGCGCCACCGCCTGCATCAAGGCGACCACATCCCGCCGGTCGTCGAGAAAATTGGCATGTACCGCCACGCGGTCCTTCGGGCGATTGCCGGTAAGCGCCAGGTATCCCCGGCTGTGCGGGCGCACGAGGCCCGGCGCCAGAGTCCAGGCAACGGCTGGATCGGAGGGCAGGGCGTATTCCAGGCGCGTCACCTCACTGCCGAACGCGCACTCTTCGAGCACGGGCTGCAAATCGGGCGTCGGCAGCGAGCGGTCGCTCTTGCAGAAGAAGGTGAATTCCGCCGAGTTGTTGCGCGGCGCCTGCGGCGTGCGGTATTCCCAGACGCAGCCCGCCACCAAGATGTGATCTTGAAAATTCCGGCCCACGCCGGGAAGATGCTGCACCCGCGGGATGCCGTGCCGCGCCAATTCGCGCTCATCGCCGATCCCGGAGAGCATCAGGATCTTGGGCGTGTTGATGGCGCCTAAGGAGAGGATCACTTCGCAATCCGCCCGCGCCCGGTGCAATTGCCCCGCCTGCATGAATTCGACGCCGGCCACCCGGCTGCCGTCGAAGCACAGCCGCTGCACCTCGGCCTGCAGCAGCACCCGCAAATTGCGCCGGGCCATCGCAGGTCTGAGGTACGCGCCCGCCATCGACACTCGCTGGCCGCGTCCCTCGACGGTGACGTTCGGGATGCCGCAGCCGCCCGCTCCCTCCATTGCGGCGCCGTTCAAATCCTCCACCGCCGGGATACCGGCCGCCATCGCCGCCTCGACCAGCCCGTCCGTCAGCGGGACGGGATCTCGCGGCCGGGTCACATGGACCGGACCGCCCTGGCCGCGGCGCAGCGGGTCGGGCGGACCGTCCCAATGTTCGATGCGCTTGTAGATCTCGAGAACCGACGCGTAGCTCCAGCCGGGATCGCCGGTTTCCGCGGCCCACCGATCGAAGTCGTGCTTGTGGCCGCGCGCCCAGATGAGCCCGTTGATGCTGGAGCCTCCGCCGAGCACCTTGCCCATGGGCAGGGCGGGGCGGCGCCCCAGCAGCGCCGCCGAGGGCTCCGCCTCGAATTGCCAGTCCCGCACGCTGCCGATGTTGCTCATCCAGAGCGTCGCATTGCGCACCGCCTCGACCCGCTCGTCGCCGCCGGCTTCGAGCAGCAGCACCCGGGCCGCGGAATTCTCGGCGAGGCGGCTGGCGACCACGCAGCCGGCGGTGCCGCCGCCGCAGACGATGAAATCATAGGCCGCACCGGGCCCGTGGCGCTCCTCATGGGGCATGGAGCCGGCACACCTCAGGCGGCGCTCAGCGTGGGCAGTATCGGCGCCGTGGCATCGAAGCGCCGCCCCGCCCGCAGACAGAACAACGGCTGCAACAACCGATCGGCCCGCACCCGCGTGCCCTCGTTGTCGCTCAACGTCCAGCGGCCGCGCGCATCGGAGAGCACCGATACGTCGGCCACGCCGCCCACGCGCAGATTGCCCAATTCATCCTGCATGCCGACCATCCGCGCCGCGTTGCTGGTCACCATGGGGATCACCCGCTCGAGCGGCACACCGAGCGCCAGCATGCTCGTCATCGCCGAGACCAGGCTGAAGCGGGTCTTGCCGGCAAACAGATGTTCCTCGTCCCTATCGGCCGCCGGCGTTTCCGGCGGCGCCTCGATCCGGGTGTTGTGGCCGTGCATGTCCGCGCCCAGGGTGTCGGGCACGATGCCCGCGTCGAGCACGGTGCGCGCCACCTTGAAGCTGAAATGCGACCCATGGCCGACGTCGATCCTGAGGCCCCGCGACACCGCTTCGCGCACCAAGGGATGCAGTGTGCCGTTCTTGCCGACGAAACCGCCGGGATGCCGGCTGAAGGGATGCGCCAGTATGTCGTCCGGCTTCATCAGATCGAGAACCTGCGTCAGGATGGTGTCGGGATCGACCGTTTTGCCGCCCTGGTGCGGCAGCGGCCACAGCTGGCCGAAATGGATGTACACCGGCAGCCGTGCCCGCCGGCCTATTTCCGCCGCGGACTTGATCACCTCGACACCCCAGCGCGCGAAGCCTCCGAGCTCTGCATGCGCCTTGATGCCCTTCACCAGATCGCGATTGTCGGCGGCGGCCCGCGCGGTGGCGTCGATATCCAGGCAATCCGGCCGGTACAGCGCAGAGTAGTAATGTCCTTCCAGGCCGCCGACCAGGTAAGCCGAGAGAAAGGCGAGCACCCGGCTCGAGGCCGGCGCCGCGACGAAGTGCCGAAATCCCGGCAGGGTCATGCAGCTCGCGCCGCCCTGATCGACCAGGGTCGTCACGCCGGAGCGCACGCCGCACAGGTCGGCATTGAGTCCGAATCGGCCCGTCACGTGTTCGTACACATGCGCGTGCGTGTCGATCAGGCCGGGCAGCACCAGGTTGGCGCGGCAATCGATGACCTCGGCGTCGGCCGCCGCCAGGGCGGGGCCGATGGAGGCGATGCGGCCATCCGCCACCAGCACATCGCAGACGGCGTCGAGGCCGCCGGCCGGATCGATGACGCGGCCGCCCTTCAAAAGAATTTTTCTCATGGCGTGGGCAAGCCTATCAGGCTCGATGGATCGAATCACGTGGTACACCCCCTATTTTTTTGGAGCGCCATCGGACTGGCGTGTGGCGGCGTGTATCGCAATTGCCCTTGCTCCATGCCGCGGGTCACCTACAATGTTTCGGTGCCACGCTCCCGACATCGCGATGCCCGCGACCTTGCTTCGCCCGCGCGGCGCCGCGCAGCTGCGCGCATTGCGATGCCGCGGCCTTCGCCCGGAGTCCGCGCGCGCCTGCTGGCGGCCCGGCGCAAGTCGCCCTTGCTCGGCAGGCCGGGATTCCTGATCCGCCGGCTGCATCAGCTGCACTGCGCGCTGTTCCTCGAGGAGACTCGCGGCTTCGGCATCACGCCGGTGCAGTACAGCCTCATGACGACGCTGGCGGCGCGCACCGAATTGGACCAGCACAGCCTGGCGCTGCAGATCGGTCTGGAGCGCACCAGCGTTGCCGAAGTGGTGCCGCGGCTGCTGACGCGCGGCTTGCTGCAGCGGCGCCGCAGCCCCAGGGACGCCCGGGTCAAGCTGGTGCGACTCACCGGCAAGGGCAAGGCGCTGCTGCGCAAGATGGCGCGCCGCGTGCAGCGTGCGCACGATCGCACCATCGATCAGCTGGATACATCCGAGCGGGACGTATTGCTGCTGCTGCTCGTGCGGCTGGTGGAGGCGAACAGCGGCGTCGGCAGCGTGCCGCTGCGCCTGCCCTAAGCTCCCAGCCATGGCCGCCGAAAGCATCGACTATGCGAGGCCTTTCCGCGACGCGGTCTGGTTCGACATTCTGTCGCGCGCCGCCGCCCATCCGGAGCTGCCGGCGACGGTGCTGCTGCACGCCGGGCCGCCCTTCCGCGGCGCACCGCCCGCCCCGGTGCAGAACGCCGCCATCCAAGCTTTGCTGTTCGAAGGCCTGGCACCGGATGCAGCCGCCGCTCGCGACCTGCTGTTGCGCGGCGACGTCGAACTGCGCCCGGCCCAGGACCATGGAATGGTCACGCCCCTGGCCCAAGTGGTATCGGGGTCGATGCTGCTGGTCGCGGTCAGGCAGCGGGATCAACTCTGTCATGCGCCCATCATCGAAGGGGCGGCGCCGGCTCTGCGATTCGGTTCCGCAGATCCCGAGTGCCGGCGCCGGTTGCGGGACGCCGCTGTATGGATCGGCGCCAGCCTCGCGCCGAGCCTGCGCCGCGAGCCGCTGCGCCTCGATGAACTGATTCGCGCCGCCATCGCCGCGGGCGAGGAGTGCCATGCCGCGACGGGCGCGGCCAACGCGGCCATGATATCGGGCCTGCACGGGCTCGACCCGCAGTGCGCCGCCCGCCTCCACGCGTGTCCTGCCTTCGTGCTGCCCATTTTGATGGCCGGCGCGGGTGCCGCACTGCGAACGCATCGCTGCGGGGTCGAAGCGATCGGCGGCAACGGCGTCGACTTCGGCGTTCGACGCCGCGGCGCCGCGGCATGGTCGCAGATGCCGGCGCAGCCGCCGCGGGGCGTGCGCTTTGCCGGATTGGATGGCGCGGTCCCCTTGGCGGCCATCGGAGACAGCGCGGTGATCGACTTCTGCGGCCTCGGCGGCCAGGCGCTGCCGGCCGCGCCGTCGCTGGCGGCCGACTGGCGCGCCGTGCTGCCCGATGACGCCCTGACCAGACGCCACGGCCTGATCGACCCGTCGAGCGGCATCGTCGATCCCGCGCGCATCGTGCGGGATGCCGTGCCGCCGCTGATCAATTTGGCCGTGCTCGACCGGGAGGGGGCCGCGGGATTGATCGGGCGCGGGGTCTACGCTCCGCCGGTCGGCTTATTCGCGGCCGTCCCCCGATGATGCTTCGGTTTTTCGGAAGCAAAACGCAGTAATTCATTAGTTTATATTAAGCCGCCGATGAGCCATGATGGATTGCATCGCTTGTAGGGAGCATTGGCCATGATCCGAACCGGGCAGGAATATCTGGATTCCATACGCGACACCCGCGAGGTGTACATCAACGGCGAACGGGTCAGGGACGTCACCACGAACCCGATGATGAAGCCGCTGATCGACATCCGAGCCCGGATCTACGACATGCAGCACCAGGCGGCCACGCGAGAAATTCTCGCCTATGCCGAGGGGGACGAAGTCAATGCCGTCGCCAATAAATTGCCGCGCACCCAGCAGGACTGGTGGGACAAGCGCCGCGCGACCGACACCGTCCTCGAGGCCATCGGCGGCGTGGTGACGCGGGTCGGGGACGAAACCGTCGGCGAGATGTGGTCGCTCTACGACGGCCAGGACGTGCTCAACGAAGTGGATCCGCAATTCTCGGCGAACATCCGCCGCCACATCCAGAAGGTGCTGCACGCGGATCCCTTCCACGTGTCGGCCAATACCGATCCGAAGGGCGATCGCTCGAAGCCCCCGCAGGAGCAGGATCCGGACTCGCTGCTGCACGTCGTGAAGGAGACCGATGCCGGCATCGTGGTGCGCGGCGCCAAGTACGAGACCGCCGCGGCCTACGCCAACCAGGCTTTCACCAAGCCGACCATCGCCAATTGGGGAAATTCCGCCCTGTCCGATTATGCGGTCGGCTTCATCTGCGACTTGAGTTCGCCGAATCTGAAGTTCATCTGCCGAACGGGTTTCGCGGGCCGGGCGGACGCCATGGATTACCCCCTGGCCAATCGATTCGATGAAGTCGACGCGCTGGTCATCTTCGACGACGTGCTCATCCCCTGGGAGAACGTGCTTTTCTATCGACACACCCGGGCCGCGACATTCATCCGCGCGACGGTGCACCGCTACTCGGCCTTTGCATTCGTCCAGCGCAATCTGAAGATGGCGGACATGTTGATCGGCGCGTCGCTGTTCAACGCACGCCAGACCGGACTCGAGAAGCAGCAGGCGGTGCAAGAGAAGCTCGCCCAGCTGGCGGTGTACCGCGAGGGGATCAACGCGCATTTGACGGCGGCCATCACGCTCGGCGAGAGGAGCCCTGCGGGCCTGCTCATGCCGAATCAATCGCTGCTGTACTGCGGCCGCGTGCTGGCCTGTTCGCAGCTGCATCAGATGATGCATGTCGCGCGCGAGCTGTGCGGCGGACAGATCTGCGTGACCCCCGACAAGGCCTCGTTCGATTCGCCGCAGACCAAGCCCTGGCTGGACAAGTACTATTCGGTCAACGAGGATTGGGTATCCGAGGATCGGCGCAAGCTGCTGGCCTTCGCGCGCGACTTGCTGAATTCCGACTACGCGGGCCACCGCCTGACGTTCCAGCTGTTCGCCCAGTCTCCGCCGTACGCTCACCTGAACGCGGTGTACCGGAATTTCGACTGGGACGGCCCTTTGGATTTCGTCAAGAAGGCCGCCGACCTGTCCGAGAAAACCAAGCCGAAGTCGCCGCGTGCCCCCGGCGACGGCGCGGTCAACCGATGGTTCGCGGAATCGACATGAGCAGCGACACGGCGGCTCCGCGGACGCCGCGATCGGATCCGGCTCTGCGCCAGCAATTCCTGAACGGCATGAGCCATGCGGCGTGCACGGTCAATGTCGTGACCACCGACGGCGCGGCCGGCCGGCATGGCGTCACCGTATCCGCCATGGTCTCGGTGTCGGCGGACACCCCGCAGCCGACGCTGCTGGTCTGCATCCATCACTTGAGTCCGGCCGCCGCAGCCATTCTGGACAACGGCGTGTTCTGCGTCAGCGTGCTGCGCGACGATCAGGCGCACATCTCGGACCACTTCGCCGGGCGCAGCGGAGCGCGCGGCGCGGCGAAGTTCGAATGCGCGCAGTGGGCCACGCAAGTGACCGGCGCGCCGCGCGTGGCCGACGCGCTCGTGTCCTTCGACTGCCGCGTCACCGCGAGCGACCGCGTCGGGTCGCACCTCGTGGTCTTCGGCTCGGTGCAGGACATCTTGGTGGCCGGCAGCGGCGCGCCGCTGATCTATGCCAACCGGGCATACGGTGTGCCGCGGCCATTTCATCCGCGGGCGTCCACTCCAGGCACGCTCGCCGCCGGCGCGCTGTCGATCGGCTGCTACCAGATCTTCGCGCCCTACATCGTTCCGGCGCTGGCGGCGCGCATCACCCGCCTGCACCCCGGAATTTCATTGACGCTGGAGGAGGGCGATCAGGAGCAGCTGATCGCGGGTCTGCGGCGCGGCGACACGGAACTTGCATTGCTATACGACTTCGGCCTGGGCGAGGATCTGCACGCGGAGCTGCTCGCCGAGCTCACCCCCTATGTGCTGCTGGCCGAAGGCCATCCGCTCGCCGCCAGAACGGCCATCGCCCTCGAGGATTTGCGGCAGGAGCCCCTGGTGCTGCTCGATCTGGAGCCGAGCAAGGAGTACTTCCTGTCGCTGTTCCGCGAACGAGGCCTCGAGCCCAAGGTCGGTTATCGCACCAAATCCCTGGAAATGGTGCGTGGTTTCGTCGGACATGGTCTCGGGTACAGTCTGCTGGCCACGAAGCCCGCCAATAACATGACGTATGACGGGCGTGCGCTGACGGCGCGCCCGCTCGCGGACCAGGTCAGGAACAGCCGCTTGGTCCTGGTCCGCCCTCGAGGGCGGACGCCGGGCGCCATGGCGGCGGAGTTTGCCGAGCACTGTCGATCGCTTTTTGGAGTCAAGCATGCACACCCGGATTCGTAAGTTCAACACGCGCGATACCTACCCCGAACAGAAGCTCGACAATGATCTCTGCCAGGTCGTGGTGGCGCGCGGCCGAACGGTGTTCGTGCGGGGTCAGGTCGGCCAGGACCTCGACACCGCGCTCAATGTGGGCGTGGGAGATGCCGGCGCGCAGGCCGAGCAGGCGATGGCCAACATCGAGCAATTGCTCAACGAGGCGGGCGCGGGCCTCGAGCATATCTGCAAGGTCACGATCTACCTGACGGACCCGCGCTTCCGCGAGACCGTCTACCGCACCGTCGGACGCTGGCTCGCGGGCGTCTATCCGGTATCCACGGGCATCGTCGTCGCCGGCCTTGCGCGGCCCGAGTGGCTGGTCGAAGTCGATGTGATCGCGATGATTCCCGACGGATCCGGGCAGTGACTTTCTCGATCGTGGGACGGAGCTCCGATGCGGCCCTGTTCGGCGTGGCGGTGGCCTCATCATCGCCCGCCGTGGCCGCGCGCTGTGCCCACGCGCGTTCGGCCGTCGGTGCGGTGGCCACGCAAAATATCACCGATCCGGCGCTGGGCCCGCGGATCCTCGACTCGCTCGCGCAAGGCTCGCCGGCGGCCGCGGCCCTGGACGCTGCGCTGCGCTCCCCGCCGCACGCGGCCTACCGGCAGGTGCTGGTGCTCGGGGCCGAGGGAGCGCCGGTCATCCATTCGGGAGCGCATGCGTTGGGGTTGGTCGCCTCGGCCGCCGGCGCACATGCGGCCGCGGCAGGAAATCTCCTCGCGAGCCGGGAGATTCCGGCGGCCATGATCGCGGCATTCGAGGCGGCCGGCGGGCACCT
>Ga0181537_10001965_pt1 | contig 18507 bp, 21 predicted proteins | sample PEATcosm2014_Bin_39_FD_119765 | JGI IMG/M metagenome (GOLD analysis project Ga0181537, IMG submission 119765) | Peatland microbial communities from MTU Mesocosm Facility, Houghton, MI, USA - PEATcosm2014_Bin23_10_metaG | ecosystem: Environmental > Terrestrial > Soil > Wetlands > Peat | place... | reverse complement strand
TTTTTCACCCTGAAGAAAGCGCGGGCTTTTCCCCAGGGCCTCAGCGGGTGTATATCCCGTTATCCTCTCGAACGCTTCGTTGACGAAAACGATCTTCGGCCCCGGCTCGTCAATCGGTTCAGCCTCGGTGATCAGGACGATGTCATTAAGATTTGAGACGCAGGTGTTGAGCAGCGTAAGGTGCTCTTCCGATGCTTTCCGCGCCGTGATGTCGCGGATGTTGCATTGAATGACTTTTTTATCGCCGGCCAAATACACGTTGCAGACGAATTCCACGGCAATGTGACGGCCATCACTGGTCTTCAAGGGCAGGTCCTCATAGCGGACATACCCATGCTCCTGGAGCCGCCCCAGCATGATTTTATTGGACTCGATGTCCTTGAACGGACTCAGTTCGCCCACAGTCTTGCCGACCATTTCGCCTCGGGAAAAATTCAGCAGCCCGGCAACGAACGGGTTCACGTCGGTGATTCGGCCCGATTCAAGATCCAGGATTAAAATCCCATCCTGCGCGGCTTCAAACAGTCGCCGATAACTAAGTTCGGAGGCGCGCATCTGTTCTTCGCCCTGACTTTTGGTCTTGAGCAACCGCCGCAACTCAAGCTGGGCGATCACCTGGCGGCTCAATAACTGGAGACCCGTCTTTTGCCCTTCGGTCAATTTGCGAGGCACTTGGTCAATGACGCACAACGTTCCCAAAGCCTGGCCTTCCGCCACGATGAGCGGAACCCCGGCATAGAAACGAATTTTGGGACCTCCGGTGACGAGCGGGTTGGAAGCAAACCGTTCGTCCTGCAGCGCGTCCTCGACCACCAGCGTGTCCTTTTGCAGAATGGTATGAGCACAAAAGGCGATCTCGCGGGCCACCTCATTCACGGCGATACCGACCTTGGATTTGAACCACTGTCGCTTCTCATCGATCAACGTTATGGAGGCAATCGGCGTTTCACAAATTTGCGCGGCCAGCAGGGTAATATCATCGAAGCACTGCTCTGGATCGGTGTTGAGAATATCGTACCCATGGAGGGCTTCCAACCTCTCTTTTTCATTAAATGGTAACGGCGCTTTCATGGGGTTGCCTTTCTCTGTCCATCGCGAGGCATGAGTGGCAACTCACGCTGTTTAAAATCCGCTCTCACATGTTAAGACCTGGAGTATGGTGGACGGTATAGGGTGTTTACCCCATACCGAGAGTCGCCAGATAGGGATTAGGCTGAATCATGTCCGATCCAAGAAACGTTGCCCACGACAAGAAAATCATTCACGAAAAGCAGAAACATGGGGAGAACCTGGCCAAGGGTGCGGCCCACGTTCCCCAGCCAGGAAAGAAAACCGCTCACCAAGCGAGTCACGGCGCGCACAAAGAGACTGAAGCCGAAGAAGCCGGCGGTTTTCTTAAAGAATCCCCGGAGCAGCCTGCTCAACCTGAAGAGCTATAGCCAAGGGTTACTTTTTCCAAGTTTGCGTGTTTGCATTTTGAATCCTTTTTTTGAGTTAAAGTTGTTTCCGATCAGGTCTGGTATTGTTCGTCGCTGACTTTTTCCATCCAGTCGACGACCTTGCCGTCGAGTTGTTCCTGGATGGCGATATGGGTCATGGCGGTGGTCGGCGCCGCGCCATGCCAGTGCTTTTCTCCAGCCGAGAACCAGACTACATCGCCGGGACGAATCTCCTCTATCGGGCCGCCCTCGCTTTGCGCCCGGCCGCACCCGGCGGTGACAATCAGGGTCTGCCCCAGGGGATGCGTATGCCAGGCGGTGCGAGCGCCCGGCTCAAACGTGACGGTGGCAGCGGCGGCGCGGCGCGAATCGTTGGGTTGGAACAGGTGATCGATGCGAACCGTGCCGGTGAACCAGTCGGCCGGTCCTTTGGCGGACGGCTGCGAGCCATTTCTTTTGATTTCCATGGAACGAATCTACCGCATATCGACGCGGCTGTCACACGGGGGCTTGCGCAAACGGCTGGCTCAGTGGGCGGGAAGGGCCGCGATGAGGCGATGGTGATCTTTATCGCAAAGCGCGACGAGCAAGGGTGTGCCGTCCGGTTCCAATTTTAATTCTCCGTAAGCGGCGTGTTGGAAACTTGGCCCGGTTCCTTCCGGGATAAAATAACTCTCGGCCCCGATGACGGCCCTCCAGTCGGCGTGATGGAACTTGAGCAGATGCTCGCCGGGCGCCAATGCGCCGGCGTGATCGTAACGGGCGAACCTTCCCACGTTCTGGTCGTCGATCCGGATGACCAGGACACCCGAGTTCGGTTGCCTGCCTTGGGTGGGATCAAATCGGTCAGCTGGACGCCCCATCTCCGGGTCATGATTGAGTTGATTCATGATTTCGTAATTGAGCGCCATGTAGTCGCCTTGCAGGAGCGAGCGGGGATCGACCGGGGCCAGGGCGAGATAGACAGTTTGACCATTTCTCAACAAAGCCTCCTTCTCCGCCACCATGGTGTAGAAGTTTCCGAACACAAACGCCGCCGCGAGCCAAATAAGCACGATTCTCATGCCGCCTCCTTATCGTTTGCAAACAACCATCGATTCAGGGCCGCCCGCAGCAAAAGCAGCACCGCGCCGGATCCGATCAGGACGCCTGACTTGGCCAGCAAGTCCAGGTTGAGATTATAGTAGTAGTAGGTCAGAAAGATGGGGAAGAGGATGAGACCGAGACCGAGAATCGCACGGCTTTGGAGCGAAAAGCCCAGCAGCATGAAGAGAAGCGAGAGCAGCACGCCGCCGGAACCGATCCAGACCAGGGCCATGAGCGCCAGGGCCAGTCCGATAAAAAGCGGGGCATTTTCGCGTAGCGTGGAAATTCCGCCCGCCGCCCAAACCGAGCAGCCGAAGAGCGTCAACGCGGTCAAAACCGTTCGAAAATGGAGGGTCGTCCACCCGATCCAGGCGGAGGTGGAACTGATTCCGGTCGAAAGAACCCAGACATTGAAGAGATTTTCCACCTGCCACGCGGCGAGCGAAGCGACAACCGCATAACCAAGCGGCGCCAGGAGGACGGAGTGGCGCGGCCTTAAAAAACAGCAGGCCAGGGCGGCGAGATGAAAAAGCCAATAGAAAAGGACCAGATGGGAGAGAGCGGACTCGGGGCGCAAGGTCCCGGAAAAGATATCGCCGCCACCCGGCGCGTAAATCCAGCAGAGGGTGACTTGCAGGGCGGCAAAGCAGGTCATCAACCGTGACAGAAAACTGGGAAAAGCGACGTAGAGCAGGGCCGCCAGGCCGATCGAGATGGCGGCGACCGTGCCGACCGGATGATGATTTTCGTTCACAAAACCGTAATAGATCATGGCCTGGGCAGCCAGGCTGACCGCGAGGGCGCATTGCCCGACAAAAATGCCCCAGGGCTGACGCCCGACCGCCACGGCAAGGATCAACAGGGCCACGCCGATGCACCCGATGGTGACCTGATGCTCAAGCTGCGAACCAATGAGAACGAAGATGAAACAGAAAAAAAAGCCGGAGGCCCACCACGCGCCCAAGGCCACGATGATGCGGAGATACCAAGGCAGGTCGGATCGGTGATCCTGGATGAGGGTCTCTTCAAGACCGCGCAGGCGTTCCGGGCTGAAGTTTTCCGCTCTTTCTGAGCTGAGGCAAAGTTCTTTGAGTGATTTCATGGTATTAGCCTGGTTGATGCGAAAGCCGTTGGGTGCGGAGGAAAAAGACGCCGACGCCGAAGATGGCCAGAATCATCAGCCCCGCCAAAAGCCACGTTCCGGCCGTGAGACCAGACCGGTTGAAATCCAGAATGCGGACGACCAGATTGGTCAGGACGGTGCAGGCGCTCAAGGTGATGATGGCCAGGGCCGGCAGCGAGTAACGCCGGCGACTGTAATAAAACCCCAGGCCGATCACGGCTGCGCCATAAAGCCCGCAGGCGATAAAAGCACTGCCACTTGAGGATCCGTCGTCCCAGGTGTGAAAAATTTCTCCGATTGTTTCCAGGGAGGCGGGAGCGAGGGCGGCCGCGAGCAGAATCAAGGCGCTCCCGCCGCGGTCCAGCCAGGAAATGGGCCAGCGCGCCATTCCCTCGCGAAGCAACAAGGCGAGACCATTCAGAAGGAGCAGGCTGATGGTTTCGAGACGGAAGATGTCCCAAGACTCGAACAGGCCAAAGAAGGGCGAAACCGGCCAGTAAAACCCAAGTGCCAAATTGAGCAAACCCAGCCAAAAAAGCCAAAGCGGCATGAAACGGCCCAAAACCACCCATGGAAAAGTGAGGAAGGCCCAGGCGGTGAAGAGTTCGTAACTGTCGGCACCGGTCTGATAAATCTGACCGAAGACGGCAATGTAGACTCCAACGAGGGCGCATGCCGCCAGCAGAAGGAGTTTACCCGGAAATCGCTCCAACCCCGCCCAAGTCGCACCCATGAGACCGACCAGAACAGCTCCCCCAGCCAGGCCCAGTTTCTCGTTCTTGGTGAGATGGTCCCAGTTATGCGCGAAGAAATAACCAATGCCCGCCAGAACGAGGACGATGCCCAGGCTGAGCAAGGCCCGGTCGAGCCAGGATTTCCAGGGGAGATCGCGGCGCACCTGCAACTCCATGGTTTCGACTTCCTGCCGGGTAAGCGCCCGGGCGGCAAGCAGCCTCCGCAGGATGGGAATGGAAGCAGGATGATCCAAGGGGGAGGAAGAAGTGTTCATGGTTCAAGCGTTGGATGACACCAGGTGCAGGGTTTCGCGCAGAGTGGGAGATGAAGCTTCCCTGGAGCCGGACACCGTATTCCTCTTCAGGGCCTGATGCAGTATTTCCAAATCATCGAAGAAGGGCTGGCGCCGCTTGACCGGCAGCGCGCCGAAAGCTTCCCGCACTTCCTTTTCGTAGAGGGGGGAAATCTTGCGCCACAAGGTCCGGCCTTTGGGAGTCAGGAGCAGGACGACCTGACGGCGGTCCCGGGGATGCTGCTCCCGGCTGACCAACCCATCGCGCACCATGCGGTTGAGCACAATGGATATGCTCGATTTGCCCACGAGAAGCACCTCGACCAGGGCGGATTGGTCCATCCTGCCTTCGCGATAACCGAGGAGGTTGAGAATATTGAACTGCGCGCTGGTCAGGCCGAAAGGCTGGAAGAAGGCCTCGCTGCGGCGCTCGAGCATGCTTTGCACCAGGAGAAGGCCGACGAGGAGATCGTGCGGGTCGAGTTTGCGTTCCATGGCGTTATAATTACATCAAACTGTATGATGTCAAACTATATTTTAGGCCGATTTTCGCCGCATTGCTTTTGAGAGCGGGTTATCCCGGATTGGCGGCCCTGGCGACCGGGACAGTTATCGCCGGCGGGCAAAAGATCGGGACCGCCAAAAAAACGGCGTTACTCGCGGGCCGGCTCCTTCTATAAGGATTGCCTGCCATCCCCTCCCCCATGAGTGCCAACCTCGATGCCCTGCGCCAGGCCGTCACGTTTTCGCCCGATAACGTGCCGCTTCTCCTTTTGCTGGGTGAAGGTTGCCTGGATCAATTTCTCCTCGAGGAGGCGAAGGAAAACTTTCAACGGGCGCTCGCGCGCGATGCCCACAATGTCGGTGCGCAACTCGGCCTGGCCCGCGCGGCGTACCAGGAGGGCAATTTGTCCGAGGCAGTGGTGCGGGCGGAGGCGATCTCTGTGGCCCATCCGCAAAACGGTTCGGTCTGGAGGCTGCTGAGCCGCCTCGCTTTTATCGAAGGCCATCTCGAGGAAGCGCGCGAAAATTACCGCAAGGCGCGGCAGGTCGATCCCAACGTTCGCGATGAAGGATTGGAAAAAGACTTGGCGGAGAAGCGGCCTCCGGCGCTGCCCCCGACGGGAGAAACCAACCAGCCGGTTCCCGCCGGAGCCGCCGAAACCGATGACGATGCGGACCAACCCTCGTACGACTCGGAGCCGAAGGAGGAAGCGCCCAAGCTGGGGATGATTCCCGATCTGTCGGTCGAATTCGAGCGGCCCACGGTCAAGTTCGCTGATGTCGGCGGGATGAACGCGGTGAAGGAGGAGATTCGGATGAAGATCATTTATCCTCTCCAGAACGCCGAGCTTTTCCGCCAGTACGGGAAGAAGACGGGCGGCGGGGTGCTGCTCTACGGCCCTCCCGGCTGCGGCAAGACGCTGCTCAGCCGCGCGACGGCGGGCGAGATCAAGGCGACCTTCCTGAGCATCGGCATCCACCAGGTGCTCGACATGTGGCTGGGCAACAGCGAAAAGAACCTCCACAAAATTTTCGAGCTGGCCCGGCAGAACACGCCGGCGATTCTCTTTTTCGACGAGGTCGACGCGCTGGCGAGCGACCGCGCCTCGATGAAACAGAGCGCCGGGCGCAACGTCATCAACCAGTTCCTCGCCGAGATGGATGGCGCCATCGGCAGCAGCGAGGGCATCCTGGTGCTGGGCGCGACGAACGCCCCGTGGCAGGTCGACCCCGCTTTCCGCCGACCAGGCCGCTTTGACCGCGTCCTTTTTGTGCCGCCGCCGGATGAAGAAGCGCGCGCGTCGATCATCGAGCTCATGGCCAGGGGCAAGCCGGTGCATAAGCTCGATGCCCGCGCCCTCGCCAAGCGGACGAAGGATTATTCGGGCGCCGATCTCAAGGCCGTGTTCGACGTGGCCAGCGAGGAGAAGCTCGCCATCGCCATGCGGGAAAATCGCGTCGTGCCGATCTCCACCGACGACCTGATACGCGCCGCCAAGTCGATGCAGCCCTCGACCAAGGCCTGGTTCGAGAGCGCGAAAAATTACGCCCTCTACGCGAACCAGAGCGGCTTCTACAACGACGTGCTCTCCTTCCTCGGCATCAAGAAATGAGCGATGCGCCCGGTTACCAAGCCAACCTGCAACGGGGCGAATTGCTTCGTCAACAGGGCCGTTATGCCGAAGCCGAAAAGTATTTGCAGCAAGCCATCGGCGAGCAGCCTTCCCATGCAGAAGGTTATTACGAACTGGCTTTCTGTTATTGCAACTGGAGCGGACATGGCAAAAAGGCGCTCGAAACGATCGACCGGGCGATTGCGCTCGATCCCAACCGCGCCGAGTTTTTCTCCCTGCGGGCCTGGATTCTCGGCAATCTCGACCGGAACAAGGAAGCGATCCAGGTGGGCGACCTGGCGCTGGAATTAAATCCCTACAGCGTCCTGGCGCTCAACGCCCAGACCCGCGCCTACAGCGATCTCCAGAATTGGAAGCAGGCCGAAACCCATGCGCGACGCACGCTGGCGATCAACGCCAGAAACGAACTGGCGGCCAATCTTCTCGCCGTGGCCCTGCGCCAGCAGGGGAAACTCCGCGAAAGCGCGGCGGTGACGGCCGGCCTCCTGGCCCAGGTTCCCGACAACGCGATGGCCCAGTGCAATGCGGGATGGTCGGCGTTGCAGATGGGCGATCATCGGCGGGCGAACCAACATTTTCTGGAGGCGCTGCGCCTCGATCCCAATTACGATTACGCGCGGCGCGGGCTGCTCCACTCGTTCAATTCGAGGGTGTGGATTTACCGCCTCTATTTTCAATTCATCGCGTGGCTCGGAAAGTATCGCAAGGAGATGCGGATTTTTTTCTTCCTTGTGGTCTATGTCGTTTATCGTTTGGCCGTCACGGCATTGCGCACGGAATTCGGACCGGAAGGAATTCATTGGGCCTATGTCGTGATCACCCTTTATTTTGTGATCTTTGGTTTTGGACGCTCCTTCGCGAACTTGTTTCTGCTGCTTGATCCCTTTGCGCGTTATGCGATCACCCGAAAAGAAATGGGGGGGTCGCTTTTTGCCGGAACGCTCTACGGCCTTTTTCTGGGCCTTTTGATCGCCGGCCAGGCGTGGCCGCAGGCGGCGGTCCTGATCGCCATACTGGCCTTCTTCCTCTGGGGCGTTCTCGCCCCCCGCTTTCAGGATGCCTTCGCGCGGAAATCACCCGACGAAGTCGTCGCGGAATAAAAGGCGCCGGGCATGAACGACGAGGCGTTTGGCTACTCGGCGCACCTCCAACGCGGTAGTCTCCTGCGCGAGCAGCACCGCTACAGGGAAGCGAGCGAGTACCTCGGCAAAGCCATCGAGGCCGACCCGGAACAGGCGCACGCCTACGTGGAACTGGCGCTCTGCCTGAACGAGTGGGGCGGTCGCGAGCGTCAAGCGATTCGGGCCATCGACCGGGCTATTTCCCTCGAACCGACGAACGCGCGCTTCCTGGGCTTGAAGGGATGGATTCTCGTCTGCCAGCACAAATACCAGGCCGCGCTCGCCATCGCCAATCAGGCGGTGCAAGTGGACCCCGTGTGCATCACCGCGCTCAACGCCCAGGCCAACGCCTACACCAAGCTGGGCAACTGGAAAAAGGCGGAGGCGTCGGCCCGCCGAATTTTGGAGCTCAACGTCAACGACGCGCCCGCGCTCAACCTGCTGGCCCAGGCGCTGCGGTTGCGGGGCAAGGGCCGGGAATGCCGCGAGGTGGTGGGCCGCATTCTCGCCCTGCTGCCGAACAATGCCTTCGGCCAGATGAACGCCGGTTACGCCGCGATGGAAGTCGGCGACCACCTGCGCGCCAACGAGCATTTTCTCAACTCGCTGCGGATGGACCCTCATTGCGACCTGGCCCGCCAGGGCCTGCTGCATTCGCTGCGCGCGCGGGTCTGGATTTACCGCTGGCAATTTCGCGCGAGCGCCTTTCTCCGCCAACCGGCCACATTCCTTCGCGTTGTTTCGCTGGCCGCTGTCGTGGCCGGGATGATCCCGCTCGGCTTTTTTCTGGAGTGGTGTTATGCGGGGCTTGGCAGCCTGATCGTCATTTTATTTATGGCGTATGTTTACCTGAGTTTTTTCTCGCGAGTGACCGGCGATATCTTTCTGCTTTTTGAACCGATGGGGCGGCATGCGCTGAACACACGGGCAAAAATTGAGGCGGTCGTGTTCGCCTTGTTTCTGGCGCTTCTTCTTGGAACCTCAGTTTACAACCACATCTGGGTGACTTTCTTTGTCATCGTCGGCTACCTCGGCTTTTTCGGCTTTTCCATTTACTACCCGCAAATCAAGGATCGCTGGCAGCGCTGGAAGGAGAGCCGGGAGGATGCGAGCTCTTCGTAATCGCCAGGCTTATTTCGGCGGGGAAGGATGAGCCACGGCATTGGTTGCGCCCATCCGGGCGAGTTCCTGCGGCGTGAACTGCCGGGTCGGGACGGTGTAATAAATTTCGCGGTCTTTGCCGCCGTTGACCGATTCCGTTTGCACCGCGAAGAAGGGCAGGCGCGGCCAGACCTCGATGATGGCCTGCGCGATTTTGTCGGTGGGTGGCATGAGCCAGCTCACGTCGAGATTTCCGAAGACCACGAAGACCAGGAAATAGAGGACGAGCGCGGTGCCACTCAGGCCCCACAACCGGCGCGATTTGAGGATGGAAGAAGGCGGCTTCAAGACGAAGCTACTTTAGCGCAAATTCGAGAGAACTACAATTCGCGCGCACTTCATTTGGCAAAAGGAATTGGAATATCCATCGTGAACATTAAAATCATTCCGACAATGCCCCCGATTACGGACAGACAATAGAAAAGTTTGATCATATCCGGATTCTTTGGACAGCCTCGAAGTAGTCCTGGATGATCAATCAAAAAATCTGCACCACGTCGCGCGAATATCCAGTAGAAGCCTAAAATCCACAGCAAAACAACGACCCCGAAAAAGCCGAGAACGAAAGGGTTGCCGTCTCGCGGACGAAAAAAGAAGAAAATGTTCGGCACACTTCCAAACTCTATCCCAATAGCCATTACCAGCCATGGCAGATTGCACCAAAAAAGGACTCCCCAGAACAGTCGCCGGTATCCTTCCGCCAACTCAGGATGCTGAAGAATGTAAGGACCTGAGCGAATTTTAAGAATCATTGCGTTTGCAATCGTGACGGCGATAAACATGAGCCAGACGTGACGCATGATTATGGGTTCGTTCATGGCCCTCCTCGTTTCTACCTCCGCCCATCGATCAGCTCCCAAAACTCGGGGACTTTTTGCAGCATCTCGTCCTCGGCCATGGGGAGCTTGGTGCGGAAGAGAAAATCCTTGAGCGTGTTTTTATGGAGCACGCGATGGATGAGCAGGCCCGCCTCGATGCGCTCGAAATAAATCCGGTATTCCTTGGTGCGATAGCGGTAGAGATTGCGCTTCTCGCGATGGAGCTTGCCGAATTTATCGGGATCGGCCCGGTCGAGGTCCTCGGGCAGAAAATTGAATTCGCTCAAGATTTGCAACTGGAGCATTTTGGGCAGGTGGGCCAGTTCGGCGGCGCTGCGATCGTTGAAAATAATTTGGAACACGGTGGATGGATTGTCGGATGAATTGGCCACAAAAGAACACAAAAAACACAAAGATATTCAGGAGAAAGCAGAATGTTCTTTGGTTACCTTTTGTTTTCCTTGTGTTCTTTCGTGGCTAAATCAGTTCCCGTTCCCGCTCCGGGGCTTCTCACCATAAAGCAGGAAGGGACGCCGCGCTTCGCGAAAAGCGGCCAGGCCCGGCTGCCACGAGGCGATGATTTCCTCCGGCGTATCGCCGTTCTGCAGCGCGACGCGCAGGGCATCGGTGCCGGCGACGTGGTCGAACGCATCGGGGCCGGAATCGCCGTCAGCCGAGGTGCGGAACATCCTGGTGCCGGGCGAGTGGTACATCTGATAGAGAATCTGCACCGCGAGATTGCAAAGATTCACCTTGTCGCGATCGGTGTAAAAGATCTGCGCGCCGCTGACGATCTGGTCTTTGAAGAGGCTGTAAAACGGCTTGAAGGTGACCGGCTCAAAAAGGACGCCGGGCATGCGCATCCGGTTGAACTGGCCGGCGATGTCGAATGAGTTGAAACTCGGATGCCCGAAGACGGCGAAGGGCAGCGTGTAGCCGACGCCGTTGTCGACGCCGCCCGCCTCGCCGAGCAAGCCGGTGGCGACATAATTTAGCGCCGTTTCCGCCGTGGGAATATGAGGCGAGGTGGGCACCCACATCAGGCCGGTGTCCTCCCAATACATCGAGCGATACCAGCCGACCATCGAGACGATGGTGAGCGACGGCTCCTTTTTAATCCAACCGGGCGTGGAGCGGATCATGTAGGCGAGTTCGCCGGGCGTCATGCCGTAGACGTAGGGGATGTTCCACTGGCTGGTGAAGGAACGGAAACCGGGATCGAGCATCATGCCCTCGACGCGGTTGCCGTTGAGCGGATCGGGGCGGTCGAGCACGTAAAACTTGACGCCCGCCTCGCCCGCCGCCTCCATCGCGAGGCCCATGGTGCTGATGAACGTGTAGCTGCGGCAGCCAATGTCCTGGATGTCGTAGACGAGGACGTCGATGCCCTTGAGCATCCCCGGTGTCGGTTTGCGCGTCGGCCCGTAAAGCGAATAGACCGGCAAGCCCGTGTGCGCGTCGGTGCTCGAAGCCACGTATTGACCGGCCCAATCGGAGCCGTAGACGCCGTGTTCCGGGGCAAAAAGCGCAACCAGTTGCACCCCCGGCGCATGGAGCAGGATGTCGACGGTGCTGACGCCGCGGGAGTCAATTCCGGTGGCGTTGGTGATGAGGCCGACGCGCTTGCCCTTCAGCTCGGCGAACTGGCGATCCTCGAGGACATCAATTCCGAGTTTGATATTCGCCGCGTGGAGCAGCGGAGCGGCGAGCAGCAGCCCGGCAAGAAGGAAGGCTGTGCGGGAGAAGATCATACGCCTGCTCCTGATATAGGAGAGGAACGGAAGACGGTCAAGGTGCAGCGTATGAGCATCTTCCGCAGCAATGGCAAAAAAGACTGAACCCGAAGAAGACGATCAACGTCTTAAGACTAGAGACTATTATGAAAAAACTCTTATTGATTATCGCCTTATTGGGAGTGTTGGGCTTTTCCAGCCAGGCCAATGCCGGGGTGCATGTGGGCATCGGAATAGGAATCGGCGGCGGCTATTACGGCCCAGCCCCCTATCCCTACTATGCTTATCCTGCTCCTTATCCACCCTATTATGGCTATTACCCAGGTTACGTCAGCGTCTATTACGGCCCCGGCTATTATCCCTGGTATCATGGATACTGGCGTGGCGGCTATTATGGCCATGGCGGTTACCGCGGAGCCTACTCTCACCACTAAGCTCTCGTAGCGGAAATTTCCGTCGTAGCCGCTGCTTTGAACCGGTGGCTACGGTCTAAGGTGCTCGTTATCGATGAGCCGCGTTTTGCCGACGAAGACAGCGGCGCAAAGCCGGTCCTCGATGAGTTCCACGTAATCGAGGCGGAGGCCTGCGAGTTTTTTTAATTCGGCGCGCAACCAGGCGGCGGGATTCTTCTTCCGCCGCGCGGCAATCTGCAAGCGCCGCGCAAAATCCACCGCGATCGCGCGCTCCCCGGGCGAGAGATATTGGTTGCGCGAACTCAGAGCCACGCCATCGGGATCTCGCACCGTCGGCACCACGACCAGTTTCACCGGCACGTTCAAGTCGCGCGCCATCTGCTGGATCACGTCGACCTGCTGCGCGTCCTTCTGGCCGAAGTAGGCCTTCGTCGGTCGCGCGAGATTGAATAATTTCAGCACCACTGTCGCGACGCCGCGGAAATGGCCGGGACGGGACGCGCCGTCTCTTCCCTGCGAGCGTTCCCTTTCTTCGACGTAGGTCGAGTGATCCGGCAGGTAGAGATTTTCCGGCGCGAACACCAAATCGACGCCTTCCTTGCGGCACAAGGCGAGGTCGCGCCGGCGCGGACGCGGGTAGCGCGCCAGGTCCTCCTTCGGGCCGAATTGGGTCGGGTTCACGTAGATGCTCACCACGACACGCCGGCATTCCCGGCGCGCGCGGCGGATCAGGCTCAGGTGCCCTTCATGCAACGCGCCCATCGTCGGCACCAGCCCCACGGCTTCGCCCGAGCGCACCCAGGCCGCGCTTTGCCGCTGCATCGCGGCCATCGAATCGACAATCTTCATGGCCTAGCCTTAACGCCATCGACGCGAAAGCCGAGTTCTTCGAGCAGGGCGTTCACGGCGGCGCAGCGATCTCCCTGCAACACGATTTCCTGGCGGTCGAACGAACCACCGCAGCCGAGCTTGCCCTTCAATTCCCTGGCCAGGTTGGCGATCATGACTGAATTTGCTCCGGGCAATTCCGCAAAGCCGGAAATGACCACGACGACTTTTCCGCCGCGGTCCTTCTTCTCCCGGCGCAAAACGAGACGGCCCCGCGAATTTTTCGCAATTTGGGTGGCCCGGACAACTTGTTGTCCGGGTGGACTCGCCTTTGCGAGGCCACAGGAAGCTGCTTCCTTAATCGGCTCCGGGGCTGGCGCGGGAAGATTCTTCAGCGCGTCCAACTCGCCCAGCATCGCGAAGGGACTATGCTGCAACGGCGCGGCAGGACGCGATACGTCCACTTTTTTGTGAGATTCCTTGGGACGGCTCATGGGTACTAAGCCCGGAAGTATTTTTTCTCTAGGCGATAAAGGCGCCGAAATCCCGGCGGCGCACCTGGATATCTTCAGGGGTCAAGGTTTGCAGGCGGCGCAGGCTGAATTCCTCGCAACAGAATGAGGCCACCAATGTGCCCTGGATAATGCCCTCCTTCAAGTTCTTGAACGAGGTGTTGTCGGTGCGCGCCAGGTGGCCGATGAAGCCGCCGGCAAAGCAATCGCCCGCGCCGGTCGGATCGGCAATGTCCTCCAACGGAAAGGCGCCCGTGCTGAAAAATTCACCCTCGCGACCGAAGAGCAGGCAACCGTGCTCGCCCTTTTTCACCGCCACGTAGCGCGGCCCCATCCCGATGATCATTTTCCCCGCGCGGATCAGGTTGTCCTCCGCCGTCAACTGCCGCGCTTCACTATCGTTGAGGATGAGCATGTCGACTTCCTTGAGCAGCTCGACCAGGTCGGCGCGCGCCATGCCGATCCAGAGGTCCATCGTGTCGGCCACGACGAACTTCGGCTTGCGAATCTGTTTGCAAACCATGCGCTGCAACGACGGCGCGATATTGCCGAGCAGGACGTAGGGCGTTTCGCGATAGCTCTCCGGCAGCTTGGGCTGGAATTTCTCGAAGACGTTGAGCGCGACGGAAAGCGTCCGGCGGTTGTTCATGTTCTGCTCGTATTCGCCCGACCAGCAAAAAGTCTGGCCCGCGGCGACTTCGAGGCCGGTCAGGTCGATCTTGCGCTCGGCAAAGAGCTGCTTGTGCCGGTCGGGGAAATCGTCGCCGACCACCCCGACCAGGTTGACCGGGCCGAAAAAGCTGGCCGCGACGGAGGCATACGAAGCCGAGCCGCCGAGCAGGTGGTGATGCTCCGCCGTGGGAGTCTTGATGTGATCGAGCGCAATGGAACCAACGACGAGTACGGGCATGGCACAAGTAAGAAGGAAGAAGGTGGAAGTGAGAAGGAAGAAATTGCGGACGGCTTCTATGACGACTTCAGGTCATCGACGATTTGTTTTGCCTCGTCCAAACTGCAGTCGAGTCTTTCGCGCACGAGCTTGATCGCCTCGACTAGCTGACCGGCTTTTACCAGCTTGCGAATGTCGTCGTCCGGCGTTCCCATGGGTCCTTCGCCTGGTTTGCGACCGAGAAAGTCATTGATCGCGTCTCGAGCGCGCTCCCAGCCCGCCGCTGCGTTGCTGGAATAGACGCCGGAAAAAGGCATTGATCCCTCCAGCAATGCTAGCGTCAACCGGGTATAAGATCCGCTTCCACGCGCCGGCGCGGCAAACTGGTTGGGGTCGTTTTCGACGTAAGCCCACCGAATTTGCGCGAACGGCACGACGCCACTCTTCGAGCCGAAAATGCCTGTCTTCTTCCAAGTCATCTGCTGCTGCAATTGATCAAACGTAAAACTCGATCTGCCTAAAAGGGCGATTCCGACGAGAAAAAAGACACCCCCAAAGAAAACCATAACAGCGGCGCTGAGACTGAATTTTCCGGCATCAAACAACTTCGTTGCCTCCGCGCAGGCCATACCGACTCCGAATAAAGCGAAGAACAAGGGAAACAAGACCTGCGTGTCAGCAATCTCAAGCCGATTTCCTTCCCGCGTGATTTTCATGGGGTGACCTCCAGTCGTTGCTTCGTGCGCCGACAATAGGCAGGAATATCGCCGCTTTGCAAGAGGGCGGAGACGATGACGACGCGCCGGGCGCCCGCCGCCAGCACCTCGGGCAGCGTCTGCTCGTTGATCCCGCCGATGCAGAATTGCGGCACGCGAACGGTTGCGAAAACCTGGCCGATCAGCGCGGGGCCGACCGGCACGTAATCGGGCTTGGTCAGGGTGGCGTAGATCGGGCCGACGCCGATATAATCCGCGCCTTCCTTTTCCGCCGCGATGGCCTGATCGAGCGAGTGGGTTGATTTGCCCACGATGGCATTCGCTCCCGCCTGCGTGCGGGCCTCGGCCACGGAAAGATCGTCCTGGCCGACGTGAATTCCATCCGCGCCGATTTCGGAGACAAGTTGGGGATGGTCGTTGAGGATGAAAAACGTCTTACCTGAAGGAATAATCCCCCGCATCGTTTTGCCCAACTCCGCGATGGAGGTCAGCGGCAGCTTCTTGGCCCGGAGCTGGATCAGATCGACGCCGCCGAGGACGAGTTGCTCGGTAATGTAAGGCACGCGGCCGGGTTCCACGTAGCCGGTATCGACGATGGCGTAGAGGCGAGCGCGGGCCAGTCGTTGCAGGCGTTGGTCGAGGGTGGTCATAACCAACAAACTTTGCCGCCGACCCTTTTAACAGGAAAACATGAAATCATGAAATACATGAAGTAAGGCAGGGGAAATTTTGATGGGATTAATAAGATTAAAATGATTTTTAAAAGGCAGGGGGTCAGTTTTCAGCCAATCCCATTAATCATATTAATCCTATCAAAAAAAAATCCGTTAATTCCGTTCATTCCGTCAAAATTCGGTCATTCTTCCCGCGGCGGCAGGATCGAGGCGCGCTGCTTGAAGAAGCCCTCGACAAAGTGGGTGCTGTAACGGCCCCGGCGGAAATCGGGGTCCTTGAGGATGGCCTGGCCGATGGGCACCGTCGTCTTGATGCCGCGAATGATGAATTCGTCCAGCGCGCGCGACATGCGGTCCATGGCCGTGGCGCGGTCGCTGCCGAAGGCGATCAGCTTGCCGATCATCGAGTCGTAATAAGGCGGCACCGAGTAGCCCGAATAGACGTGGGAATCCCACCGGATACCGTGGCCGCCGGGCGCGTAAAAGAGCTCGATCCGGCCGGGGCTGGGCCGGAAATCGTTGAAGGGGTCCTCGGCGTTGATGCGCATCTCGATGGCGTGCTTCTGCGGCTGGAGGTCGTCAAAATCCTTGCTCAGCTTTTGGCCGAACGCGATGCGGATTTGCTCCTTCACCAGGTCGACGCCGTAGACCTCCTCGGTCACGGGATGCTCGACCTGGATGCGCGTGTTCATCTCCATGAAGTAAAAGTTCATCTTGTCATCGACGAGGAATTCGAGCGTCCCGGCGTTCTCATATTCGACCGCATGCGCCAGCTTGATCGCCGCCCGGCCCATCGCCTTGCGCACGGCGGGGGTGATGAAGGGCGACGGCGCTTCCTCGAGCAACTTCTGGTTGCGACGTTGGATGGAGCAATCGCGCTCGCCGATGTGGACGATCTTTCCGTACTTGTCGGCCAGGATCTGGAACTCGATGTGGTGCGGATTTTCGATCAGTTTTTCGAGGTAAAGAGCACCGTTGCCAAAGGCTTTTTCCGCCTCCATTTTCGCGGCGTTAAAGCCCTGGACGAGACTGACATCGTTATGCGCCTGCCGCATCCCGCGCCCGCCGCCGCCCGCGACCGCCTTGATCATGATGGGATAGCCGATCTGCTTGGCGACCTTGAGCGCTTCCTGGTCGCTTTCGACGACTCCATTGCTGCCCGGCGTGATCGGCACGCCGGCCTTGCGGGCGGTTTCGCGCGCGACGGCCTTGTCGCCCATTTTGCGGATCGCGTCCGGCTTCGGGCCGATGAATTTGATGTTGCAGCTTTCGCAAACCTCGGCGAAGTGGGCGTTCTCGGCCAGGAATCCGTAACCGGGATGGATGGCATCGACATCGCCGATCTCGGCTGCGCTGATAATGCGGTCGATCTTCAAATAACTGTCCTGGCTCGAAGCTTTACCGATACAGATCGCCTCGTCCGCGAGCTGGACATGGAGAGATTCGACATCGGCCGTCGAATAGACCGCCAGCGTCTTGATCCCAAGCTCCTTGCAAGCGCGGATGATGCGCAGGGCAATCTCACCGCGATTGGCGATAAGTATTTTGTCAAACATGGATCAGGCGAAAGAAGGGGCTGGGGTTGGACTGCTGCACTGTTGGCCTCAAACCGGACGGACGGCGAAGAGGGGTTTGCCGAACTCGACAGGTTTTCCGTTTTGAGCCAGAACTTCAACGATAACCCCGCGGGTTTCGGCCTTGATTTCATTCATGACCTTCATGGCCTCAATGATGCAGACCACGGTGTCCTCCTGGACTTCCTGTCCGACGGTGACGTAGGGAGGTGAATCGGGCGAAGGCGAGACGTAAAATGTGCCGACCATGGGAGAAACGATCTGGGGATGGGTGGGCGCATCAGCGGCGGGGGCTGGGGCCGCCGGGGAGGCCGCAACGGGAGCCGCCGCGACCGCTGAGGGACTGGGAGCAAAACCGGCCACCGGCGCGTGGTGATGAACGACCTGGGGCCCGGCGACGGGCGTTGCCGTGGTGGTCCACTCACCACCGGGACCGCGCTTGACCCGGAGCTTGAAGTCGCCCTTTTCCAACTCGAATTCCGAAAGGCCGTTTTTGGTCATGAGGTCGATGACCAGTTTGATTTCCTTGAGATCCATAGGCGTGGAGAGAATGTGGCAATTACGCGAAATACTGTTTTTAGTCGCCGATGGACTCCAGGTCAAAGGATTTTAGCTTTAATGTTAAAGTTAGCCCTGTTTAACATCGAAATGAGAGAGAAGACTGTATCCTTGCCTGGTCGTCCCTTGAAAATTACCCAGCTTTTACCTTATTCCACGCGGCATCCAGCTCCTCCATGGAGCAGTCCGACATGGTCTTTCCCTGGGCTTTGATGAGGGCTTCGACGGCTTGAAATCGGCGGGTAAATTTATCGTTGGCACCGGTGAGAAGCGCCTCGGCGTCGAGCTTGAGATGGCGGGCCAAATTGACGATGGAGAAAAGGAGATCGCCGATTTCCTCCGCCGTTTCCGGGGCGGGCGTGAACCTGGCTTCGTTGGCGTGGGCAAAGGCGAGATCGGATTCGATCTCCGCCGTCACTTCGGCCACTTCCTCGCGCACCTTGTCGAGCGAACCGCGCACGTCGGGCCAGTCGAAACCGACCTGGCGCGCCTTTTTTTGCAAAGCCTCCGCCCGCATCAGGGCCGGGAGGGTGCGGGGCACGCCATCGAGAACGCTTTCGCGTTCCGGCTTTTCCGCTTTTTTCAACTCGTGCCATTGCGCGACGACGCCCGCCGCATCGGCGATTTTAACGGCTCCGAAAACATGGGGATGACGCCGGATCAGCTTGTCGGCGATTCCGTTGGCCACGTCGGCAAA
>Ga0181537_10001964_pt1 | contig 18512 bp, 8 predicted proteins | sample PEATcosm2014_Bin_39_FD_119765 | JGI IMG/M metagenome (GOLD analysis project Ga0181537, IMG submission 119765) | Peatland microbial communities from MTU Mesocosm Facility, Houghton, MI, USA - PEATcosm2014_Bin23_10_metaG | ecosystem: Environmental > Terrestrial > Soil > Wetlands > Peat | place... | reverse complement strand
GCTTCGATGATGTATTTCTTGTGGTTGGGGTCTCCCCACACGTTGGGAGCGTTGAGGCCGGCTTCTCTTCCAACATCGACAAATTGCACCGGGGAAGCCGACGTCACGGCCGTCGACGACTCCAGGAAGAGGCCGCGTTTCCATTGCCATAGCGGAGTCGCAAGCGCATCGAGCAGCGTGCTGCCGAGAACAAGCAGGGAAGAACCCAGAAAGCGGCGCCGAGGGAAATTCATATCACTTAGTGGACGGTATCTTCGGGAATGCGCGCGGAACGATTCCAACGCCTTCCTTTACTGCGATGATCTGGTCCAAGGGCACGTTTGTCAATCGATCCACTTGCCCGCTGGGCCAGGTGATCTCGAGAGATTCAATCTTCGTGCGTTTTCCCAGGCCGAAGTGAATCCGCGGATCGCTCGCCGACATGTAGCTCGTGCCGCCCTTTGACTGTTCAACATGCACGAATCCCTCTGAAGTCAATTTCAGCGAAGCACCGATACCGTCGCGATTCGACTTGGTGCCAATCAGCAGAACCGAGAGCCAGTGGTTCGCGTTTCCGCCGTCATTGCGCAGAAGAGACGGGTAGTCGCCGCGATTGTTGGTGACGATGTCGATGTCCCCGTCGTTGTCATAGTCAGCCGTCGCAAGGCCGCGTCCTGCAATCGGGCGCATGAAATCCGGCCCGAGCGACTCGGAAACTTTCTCGAAATGTCCCTTCTCGACGTTGCGAAACATAAGCAACGGTTCTTTGTACGACACTTCGGCGTGATAGAGCGAAACGTTGTCGAGCATCGAACCGTTGAGTTGCAAAATATCTTCCCATCCGTCGTTATCGTAGTCGAGGAACTTCATCGCCACGCCGCTCATCAGCACCGCTTTGTTTCCGAGCCCCGAGCGAAAGGTCTCATCGGTAAAAGTGCCGTCCTGACTGTTGCGATAAAGACGATTGAGTTCAAAGTCGAGATGGGTGATGTAAACGTCCTGCCAGCCGTCGCCGTCGACATCTGCCGCATCGATACCCATGCCAGCCTCGTAGCGCCCATCTTCGCTGGCAGCGATTCCCGAAATCAGGGAGACATCTTCAAACGTTCCATTGTGTTTGTTGATGAACAGGAAATTCGGCCACGAATCGTTGGCGATAGCGATATCGGGCCAGCCGTCATTGTTGAAATCCGCCAGCACCACCCCCATCCCCTTGGCTTCGGGCTTGCCCACGCCGGACGCATCACTTACGTCGGTGAATGTTCCGTTGTGATTGTTATGGTAGAGCTTGATGCGCTGGCCCTTGTAATTTCCCGGATGGCAGTAGGAACGGTAGCCGGGACGACGCTCGCCGCACCACATGTTGTTCTTCGGGCTCCAATCGATGTAGTTGGTCACGACGAGATCGAGCCATCCATCTTTGTCGTAATCAAACCATCCAGCGCTGGTCGACCATCCACCTTCGTCGGCGACGCCGGCTTTCGCAGTCACGTCGGTAAAAGTACCGTTGCCGTTGTTGTGATAGAGAATAGCGCGGCCGTATCCGGTGACATATAAATCGGGGTAACCGTCATTGTCAAAATCGCCGACGGCCACGCCCTGTCCGTAGTGGCCTTCGCCGCCCACGCCGGCCTTCTCCGTGACATCGGTAAATGTTCCATCGCCATTGTTGTGGTAGAGAGCGCTGCGGAGGGGATGCGGCGGTTTGTAGATGTCCGTCGCGGCCGATTGAACAAAGTAGAGATCCATCAAGCCGTCCTGGTCGTAGTCGATCCATCCGACTCCAGTGCCCATGGTTTCGAGGTAATACTTTTCGTCGGTCTGCGTGGAGTCCTGCCGAAAGGTGATCTTGGACTTTTCGCGGACATCGGTGTAGTGCACGGAGATGGCAGGTTCAGATTTGATCGTAGTCTGCGCGGCGAAGAGCTTAGTGTGTTCGGATGCTCCGATCACCACCGCCAGTGCGAGAAGCGCAGCACCTAGGAAAATGCGCAGGAATGTGGGTGCCGAAGACGCAGACTGTTGTGCCATTCTCAACCTAGTGTAATGGGGAGCGGTGCAAACGCAACGGAAGCGATGTTTTCGATGTGCTCGGAACATCACAAACTGCGATCCGCGATCAGCAGAGCGAACTGGAGCATCTGTTGGCGGGCGGCCATCGGAATGGCTTGTCCTGACGCTGCAGCGTTCGGAGGAGCCTTCGACAAAGCCTCTTCAATACGGGAAACATCAAGGCCGCCTGTGTTGCTTCCTTTGAAGCGGTCAAGCACCTCGCGAGCTTTCTCGAGTTGTCCTGTCTGATAATAAAAAACCCCCAGTGTGGAATAACTGCCGGCCCACTCCGGCAGGAGATCAACGGCGTGCTCCAGGTGCTCGGTGGCCTGGGGCGCATTTCCTCGGAGCACGGAGGTCAGGCCCAGACCCCACGCGAGCTTTCCCGAGGCAGGCACTCGCGCTAACCCCTTCTGGAGAGTCTGCTCGGCGCTGCTCAGATCGTTGTCGCGAAGTTGGACGAGAGCGAGCGACAGATAGTACTGATCGTTGTCGGGATTGCGGTTGATGGCATCGCGAAAGATCTCGATCGCCCTTGCCGTGTCACCAGCATGCGCTTCGATGTCTCCGAGCAGGGAGAGGAAAGCATCGTCTGTCTGCCCGGCGGCGGAAACCTTTTCGGCGGCGTTGAGCGCCTCAGCATAACGTCCCTTGCGAAAGTAGGCGTCGGCGAGATCGAATTTCACATCATCGGAATCTTGGTTTGCCTGCAGCGCTGCCTGGAAATGCTGGATAGCATCGTCATACAAGCGATAACGCGCCAGCAGGACGCCGATGCCGGTTTGCGTGCGATAGTCATTCGCGCTCATTTGATCGAGTTGCGCGATCGTATCTTTCGCGAGTTCCAGTTGCCCAAGCTTCAGATAGGCTTCGGCCAGCAGGTAGAGATCTTGAGGCTGCCCAGGATGTTTCTGAATTTGTGCCGTCAGCTCTGAGACGTCGAGCTGCGTGCGCTCCTTCGCGGAGAGTGTCGAGCGATTGTCGAGATAGTCGAACAGATGCTGATAGGGATAGGGTCCGGTGGACGCATTCTTCGAGAGCGTCTGAAAAACGCTGAGATCCCGCTGCGCGGCTGCAGTTTGATGCAGGCTCCGCTCGGCCATGGCGAGCTTGTAATAACCGTCCGCAGGATTGCGGCTTAGTTTCACAAATCGCCGCAGGTAGTCGGCGGCTTCGGCGAACTTCTTGTCTTTGATTCGGAGATTGGCTAACTCGAGAAGTGCATCGGCAAAGTCTGGATTCGAGCGCAATGCCCGTTGAAACATGTCCTCTGCCTTCGAATAGTTGCCTTGCCGCTCCTCGATGTAACCGACATTGAACAAGCAGGAGACGTTTCGCGGATCCTGCTTCAGGCCCTGCTCGAAGTAAGTCAGAGCTTGGTCGAATCGTCCGAGATGCCGGTACGAGAGCCCCATGAACGCATAGGAGCGCGCAGTTGGATCAAGCTCGATCAGCTTCTGGAATTGCTCGACGGCGCTTTCCGTTTTGCCGGCCATGAAATAGCTTTCGCCTAAAGCAGCGTGGAGATCGGGCCGCTGCGGCGCAAGCTTGATGCCCGATTCGAGAAGAGGAATGGCATCCTCGTAGAAATTCTGCGTCATGCTGACGCGGGCCATCAGGAAGATGATGTCGGTGTTTTGTGGCGCGAGTTTGTGAGCGCGCACCAGCAGGTCAAGAGCGTCAACCGGCCGTTGTTGTTCGAAATCTAGCTGGGCGAGCACGTAAAGTGTGTCGGGAGAATCAGGCTTCAGCTTGAGTGCGCGATTAAGAATCGGTTCTGCTTTTGCGTATTCGCGACCTTTGAGATAACTTTCGCCGAGATTGTAGAGAATTTCGAAGGTCTCTGGTTGCAACGCATCCGCCCGCTCCAATTCGAGTTGCGCGGCCTTGTATTGTTTCGCGGTCGCCAGCAGCACTCCCAGGCTGAAGTGCAACTGGATATCTTGTTTGTGCGCTGCCGATAGTTCGTGCGCGATTTGCAGCGCCTCGGTGTGTTTTCCCGCCTGAAAATATGCGCGAACCAGGTTGAGGCGCACCTCGACGGTTGAAGGCCGCACGTGTTGGAAGTGTTGGATCGCTTTCGCGGGTGTGCCATTCGCAAGTTCTAACAGTCCAAGGTTGTAATTCGCGTCGCGATTTGCCGGAGCTATTCTCAGCACTTTCTCGAATTCCTGCTGAGCCAGGTTGAGCTTTTGCTCGGCGACGTAAAGATCCCCCAGGTTGTTGTGAGTCTTCGTGGAATCGGGAGCCAGCTTCAGAGCACTTTGAAACGCATCGAGCGCTCGATCGTAGTTCTTTTCATTGGTGTAGATGATGCCGAGGAGATTGTAAGCGTCCACGCTGGATGGATTCAGTTTGAGTTGTTCGTCGAGAAGAGCACGCGCATCTGCAAATGCGCCCTTTTGAATTAGGGCTTCGGCTTCATGAAGCGGGCCCTGGTCATGGCTTGCGCGCGCGCTGTTCTGCGCACCAGAGGCTCCGACCAGCAAAACGACGAAGGCAAATGCGACGCAATGGATCAACGTCCAATTTCGCTTTGCGTTCGAGATTAGAATCGAGGTACGACCGAACATCTGCAAGGCCCTTCCGCGGGCTCAATATAGCATCTGCAGCATCTGCTGAGCCATCTTGTGCTGGGGCTGTTTTTGCAATAAAGACTGCAGGACTACTCGCGCTTTTTCTTTTTCGTTCGAGACCATGTACAGGCGCGCGAGATTGAGATAGGCCTGATCGAAGTCTGGGGCGCGCTCGATGCAGATCTTGAATTCTTGTTCAGCCTCGGAGTATCGCCGATTCTGAACGAAAAGCACTCCGAGGTTGTTCAGTGCTTCAGCATAGTCGGGACGAAGGCTGATTGCCCTCTGCAGGCTGTCGACCGCCGCGTCCGTCTCACCTTGATGCGCATAGAGCATTCCGAGACCGTAACTCGCTTCAGGATTTGTTGGCTCCAAGTCGTAAGCGCGCTTTAGCAAAGTCTGCGCTGCATTGAGATTTTCCTGCCGGCGATAAATGTTACCCAAGTTGAGTGCTGCAGTGGCATAAGAAGGTCTTAGCTGCAAAGACCGCTGAAAGTCTCGAATGGCCTCGTCGTCCTTTCCTTGTTGCGCCGCCAGCATTCCGAGGTTGTTCCATGCTTCGGGATAGTCTGGACGCAATCTGACCGCATCTTCGAGGGATCGCTGCGCCTCGACAAAAGAGTTGCGGCGGAGATAAAGCGTGCCCAGATTGTAGTGAGCATCAGGATCGTCTGGGCTTTTCGCGATCACTTGCTGGAACGATCGCGCGGCTTCGTCGAGAAACCCATGCTGAAAAAATGCTACGCCATAGGTGAATTGATTCCGCTGAAACGGGCTTTGCGGAGGATTTCCGGCAAAAGGCAAGGCCCTCTGAAGGCGTTCCCGAGGAGTTGTAGGGATCGCCGCCAAGTCTCGGCTTAGTTGGTCTTTTGTCAGCAACCCGTGGTAGATCTTCACGATATTTCCGTCGCGATCGATAAGGAAGGATGTCGGCAGAGGAATATCTCGATGGCGGTCGAAGATGTAGCGATAAATTATGTTGTAAACGCCAGCGACATACTGAGAGCCCAAAAGAATTGGAAAGGTCGTTGTTTCTTTAGCGGCAAATGACTTCAGCGACTCCGGATTCATTGGATCATCGACATTAATGGCAAGAATTCGGAGATGCCTAGAATGCAGACTTATCTGCGCCTGACGAAGCGTCTGCAATTGTTGGCGGCAGAGCCGAGAATCAGACGCCCAGAAATTGAGCAACACCAGGCTGTTCCGGAACGATCGCAGTTCGATTAGATTGCCAGCCGTATCTGGTAACGAAAATTCAGGAGCTTGAATGGCTTCGATCAACCAAGTTCCGTACGATTCAGGAAAGATATCTGAACTCGCGGGTGTTCCCGCAGTTGCCCATGTTCTCGGGGAGATCGCGAAAGGCTTAGCTCTGAAATCTTCCGAACCTTCTACAATTTCGATTCTCCGATTAATGGGCAGCGCGGCATAGGTCTGCGTAGGGCCGCTGGGCCAACGAATATTCGCCCTCACAGATTCTTGATGTCCGCCCACTCCAAAAAAGAGCTCCTTGGTATGTTGCGACAAAAAACCGGATCCAGCTTGCAGGTATTTAGTCTGCCGCAGATTGCCGGCTTCGATCGTCACGGCTGCACCGATCGCGTCTCGATTGCTCTTGGTTCCCCGAAGACGAAGGACAATCGAATTTCCGATGTCTTTCATTGCGAGGCGCAGAATCCGCAGTTGCGGCGCGTTCCGGTTTTTCAGCACGATCTCAAGGCGACCATCCCCGTCGAGATCGGCAAGAGAAAACGCGCGGCTGTCATCACGAAAATCCATTCCTACAACGCCGGAAACATCGGAAAACGTCCCGTCGCGATTATTCGCGAGGAAAACATTTCTCTCATGGCCATTCCACGTCGAGTCGGAGCGAATGAGTTCGTTCATCGCACTCCAGCCGCGTTCGTAGGCAGGGGAAGCGTTCGCATCTTGCGGAGATTTTGCGACTACTTGTCGCCAAAAGAAACTCGAGACATCTCGTTGCGCAGGACCGGAAATGTAACCGTTCGCGACGTAAAGATCGGAATAGCCGTCATGATCGAAGTCCCACGCATCGGTCGACCAGGACCAGCGGCCCATCTCGACTCCGGCCGTTTCACCTACATCCTGGAACGTACCGTCGCCCAAATTCCGGTAGAGCGAGTTGCCGGCCATGTGGCGGCGATAAAGACCGCGAACCGTTTCAGGCTCGCCCGCGTGAAAGTGCGAATCCTCAAAGATGCGCATGCCGGCCGCGACCCACATCCCTGCCGCGTAAATATCCTGCTTGCCGTCGTTGTCGAAATCCAGCCAGCATCCGCTCATCCCGGCGCCCGCCTCATTCACTTTCGCTTCTTCGGAAATCGCCGCAAAAGTCCCGTCGCCTTTATTGCGATAGAGATTGTTGCGGCCAAAATCGTTAACCACGTATAAATCCGGCCAGCCATCGCCGTTCGAGTCACCCCAGGAGCACGCGAAACTGTAGCGGTCGTTCTCCACGTTCAAGCCGGAGGCCTCGGTGTGGTCCTGAAAAACTCCTCCACCTTCGTTATGGAAAAGATAGTTTGGAGGTCCGTTGCGCGCGTCGAAATAGGGAACGGGATATCGATATTGATCGAGTCCCTGATAATAGTTGTAGAGACAGAAATAAATATCGAGGCGCCCATCGCGATCGTAGTCGGCAATTGCAGCGTGGGTGAACGCTCCTTGCGGCGGACGCTCAAACCGGAACGCATCTTGCTTCAGCGAAAAGTTTCCGTGGCCATCATTCACAAATAGTAAAGGCCCGGTCGAGCAAACGACCAGAAGATCTTGAATGCCGCGATTGTCGAAATCTGCGAAGAGCGCGCAAGCCGTAAAATCCAACGCTCCAACGCCTGACTGCTCAGTCACATCTTCGAATGTCCCATCGCCGCGATTGCGATAGAGACGATTCGGAAGTCCCGCGGGCTGGCATACATAGAGATCATCGAGGCCGTCATTGTCGAAGTCGCCGACGGCGACTCCGTTGTTTCCATAGACATCAACTCCAATTGCGCCATCGAGAACAGTGCGCCAATAGTCGGCGCCGTGAAGCAATTGTTGTTTGTAGGAACGTGTGGATCCCAAAGCGTGGGAAGTGATATCGATGAATATCGATCCGGCCGCGCGGCTTATCTTCTCCTCAGTCATCTTCCACTGAGTGAGGTGCCACGATCTGGATGCATTGCGAGACCATCGCGTCAGACAAGTTCCGATCCGTTCCTCTCGCACGTTCTCGTCTCGAAGGCCAACAAAGTCGTAGCGAATCTTCAGCTCAACCGTGAGCGGCGATTCAGCACTTTGCGTGCACGAAAAAATGTCAAAATCGGCGACCTCTATTTTTCCCAGCGAAGATAAATAGCTTCTCAGGTTCGCAACAAATCGATCGCGGCCGCCAAGTATGTCAGCCGAAAACTTGCGCTGAAAAACTTTGATCGAACTTCCAGCACGCAATGGAATCTCACGAGCAGAAGTAAAATCATTTGCCCGAATAGAAGCGTCGACAAAGCCGATTAGCGTTTTGGTGGCGTCAGAATTTACTTTTAGTTGCCGGCTCCATTCCTCCAACAGCGTCAGGATTTCTGCAACGTGTCCCTCTGTTACATATTCGTCAGTCCCCGGGGAGGCCAAGGCAAGAATGTCGTCGAGGGGCGACCGAGCCGGATAGTGCGGAGTCAGACGGACATCCGCAAAAGGGAAGGGAGAAGTCTGGGCGCTCGCCGCATTTGGATGTGCCCATCGAAACAAAGGGGTGATCATCGGCGCTGGCAAGAAAAGCACGGGCGCGCATCCCATTTGCTGCAGGAAAATCCGGCGTGAAAAAGATGAACGATCGTTTCGAGGCATGCTCACGCGTTTCTTGCGGTTCGCTTCAGGCAGTGTACCAATCGCGCGGGCGATTTAATGGGAAGCGGGTCCGGAGGAATCTCCCAATACTAGCTCCGCGTCGATTGGGTATTCGCGGCCCTGGGGATCATCGGAGCTGGATAGTTCATTCAGCGCGTCGGCAGCTACACGGCCAAGAGCTTCGCGATGAACGTCTACTGTGGTGATCGAAGGGTTGCTGTATTCCGCTAGGCGAGTCTTGTCGAAGCCGGTCACAGAAATATCTTTGGGAACGCGACATCCGGAATTCAAAAGGCCTTTAACGACTCCCACGGCAGTGAGATCGTTGACTGCAACCACCGCGGTCGGCCGCGACGACAATTTCGCAATGCTGACGCCTGCAGCGAGGCCTCCCTCGAATCGCAGGTCGCCTGCAATTACAGGGCCGGGCTCCAGTCCAAGATCGCGCATGCATTTTTCGTAGGCGTCGAGACGGGCCACATTTGATTTCAGCCCAGGCCGTCCGGCGACGAACGCAATGCGCCGATGTCCTAGCGCATGCAGGTGCTGCACGATTTGCTGGATGCCCGAGAAATAATCGATGCGCAAGTTGCTGATGTACTTCCGGACCGGCGCGAGATCGAGGAACGTAACCGCGATCCGTCGGCGTGCCAGCTGATGAATCAGCTTGATGCTGATTTCTGAAGTCATGACGGCTACACCGCGAACTTTGTGTTCCATCATCCGATCGGCGGCTTCCCGCGTCCGGCGCGGATCATAGTTCGTGTCGCTGAGGATGATGTCGTATCCAAGTTGACGGGCGCGTGTTTCAAATCCCTTCACCACTTCGGGGAAAAACGGATTCTCAATGTCGGAGACGATGATGCCGAGCGTGCGCCGGTGGCGCGACGCGAGGTGTCGCGCGTGAACGTCGGGAATGTATCCCATCCGTTTCACCGCGCCCAGCACAACACGCCGCGTGTCCGCCCCGACTTTACCAGTCTTGTTCAGGACGTTGGAAACGGTCGCGGTCGAGACGCCGGTGGCCTTCGCAACATCACGAATGGTTACGCTCATGGTTTTGCAGACTCTTGCGGGAAATTTCGTTCGAAAAGTTTCTTCGTTTGAAATCAGCCGCGCAGAGCAGTGTGGACCTCGCGGAGTGTAAATCAAGAAAAAAATCTTGACAATGCAACTCTCAGCGTGATATTCCCGACCCACTAGTATTTTTAGGTTAAGCGGTTAATTTGATTTTTTGGGGAACGCAGACGGCGGTTTTCGTGGGGCCGTTCTGTTCTCGGGGATCAACGGTTTTGAACTTGATGTAGTCATGGTGGGCGGCTTTGCCGAGATGCAAGTCGCAAGGCTCGAAGGAGAGCTCATGAACCGATACGCAGTAGAACGTATTCTGCGCAGTGTACTCGCGGCTGTAGTTCTGACCACGCTCGGCGTTCTTCCCCTCGCCGCCCAAGTCGACACCGGCTCCATTACCGGCACAGTCACGGATTCTTCGGGTGCCGTCGTCAACGGCGCCAAGGTCACGATCACCAACGAGGGCACCGGCACTACCTTGTCGACTACAACCGGCGCTGAAGGAATCTACAATTTCAGCCCGGTGAGAATTGGAAATTACAAGCTTGAAGCATCCGCGGCTGGTTTCAAGAAGGAAGCGCAAACGCATATCGCGGTGGACGTGAGCGCCAGGGTTTTAATTAATTTCAAACTTCAACCCGGATCCGTGGGTGAGACGGTCGAAGTTACTTCAGCTGCTCCGGTGCTCCAGTCGGAAGATGCTTCCGTGGGTCAAGTAGTCGACCAGCGCAGCGTGAATAATCTTCCGCTTAATGGCAGAAACTTTACTTTCCTCGCGCAACTTGCGGCCGGTGTGAACACACCAGAGGCCGATACGCGTGGCAATGCGGCTAGCGGCGCCTTCACGGCCAACGGCAATCGGCCGGCGCAGAACAATTACATGCTTGACGGCATCGATAACAATTCCGACACGGTCGACTTCCTCAATGGCACGAACTTTGTCGTTCTGCCACCGGTCGACGCTATTCAGGAATTCAAGGTCCAGACTTCGGACTTCAGCGCAGAATACGGCCGCTCGGGTGCTGCGGTTCTAAACGCCACCATCAAGTCCGGTACCAATCAATTTCACGGCGCGGCGTGGGAGTTTTTCCGCAACGACAAACTCGATGCCCCCGACTACTTTGAAGACGCCGGTGGCGTACCCAAAGGCGAACTGCGCCAGAACCAGTTCGGAGCTACCTTGGGCGGCCCGGTCATCAAGAACAAGCTTTTCTTCTTCGGCGACTATGAGGGGCTGAGAAGGATACAGGGAACGATTCTGACTGGTTCAGTGCCCACCACCGCAGAGCGCAACAGTGGCTACACTGATCTGTCCGATCTGATTACGGGGCAGACGGGCACGTTGACGGATCAGTTGGGCAGAACCATGCCCACCGGCACGATTCTGGATCCCGCTACGACACGAACGGTTACATCTGGAGTACTTGACCCTGTCTCTGGTCTCGTCTCAACCGCGACGGGCTACGTTCGCGATCCCTTCGGCACCTGCCCGGCCAGTACGACTGCCTTTACTTTGGGAGGGTGCGGTCTGAATCAGATCTCCGCTGGCCGTTTGGATCCGAACGCCATCAAGCTGCTGAACCTATATCCGGGCCCAACCAACGGTTCGCTTTTCTCAAACTTCGCCAATTCTCCCAAACTGAATGAACATAGCAATGCGTTCGATGCCCGACTCGACCTTAACGTCAGCGACAAGGACCAGTTGTTCTACCGCTTTAGCTATAAGGACGATCCGCAGTTTATTCCCGGAATTTTCGGAGGAGTAGCCGACGGCGGCGCCTTCCAACAGGGCCCTCAAACGGCTACCGCGCAACAGAGCGCTTTAGCCTACACCCATGTTTTCTCTCCGACCTTGGTGAACGTAGCGCGTGTCGGATTTAATTACCTGAATACCACCCGCGAAAGTCCTGAGGCCTCGAACCTTGGTCTTCCAGCTCAATTTGGCATTCAAGATATTCCCCAGGTTCCCAAGAACGGCGGGCTCCCAGCCTTTGGAATTAACGGACTGTCAACCCTAGGAAGTAACTCGTTCCTCCCTTCGGATGAGGTCAGTTCTACGTTCCAGCTGACGGACGACCTTACCAAGATTTACGGAAAGCATACTTTCAAGATGGGTTTTGAGTGGCAGCATGTGAAGTTTTCTACACTGCAACCATCGTGGTCCCACGGAGAATTCGACTATAACGGCGATTCACGGAAATTCCAAGCGGTCTTGCCAGTAGCGATCAGGGCAGCACGGGGCGAGCCGCATTCTTGCTGACGCCGATCGCGTCGACTGTCGCTGGCGGCGTGCCTTATGACGTGGGAGGATCGACGAATATTTATGCCTCCAACATCTACCTCACGGATGACGGAAAGAATTATTACGGCACTTACTTCAACGACGACTGGAAGGTCACTCCGAAACTGACCCTCAACCTGGGTTTGCGTTGGGACTTCTTCACGTTGGTGTATGAGCACCATGGAGCCCAGGCCAATTTCGTTCCCGGCGGCGCACCCACCGGCGGTCCGATGTACATACTGCCGGGAGGGACGAACCCAGCCGATCTTTCTTCGAGCTTTACCAACTTGCTCGCTGCAGACGGTATCGCGCTCGACATCACGAACAAGTACGGCAGAGGGCTGGGTAATTCGCAGAAGGGAAATATTGCGCCTCGTATCGGGTTCGCCTATCAAGCTACTCCGAAGCTGGTAGCACGAGGCGGGTTTGGAATTTTCTACAACGGCTTTGAGAACCGGGGATATTCACCGAACTTGGGTGAAAGCTATCCCTTTCAGTTCGATTTCAACTTCACTCCCCCGGATGACGGTATCCCGCATACGTATCCGGGTTGCGCCGCAGCCGGACCAGGTGGTACGGCGACGTTTGAAACAGGATTTGCTTGTACGCCGCTTACGCCGACCGCAGTCCAAGCCAACGGCTTGGCATTGCGCGGAATTCAGTTTAACTACCAAACCCCCTACACCATGAGTGGGAACTTTACTTTGCAGTATCAGCTAACGCCCACGTTGACCGTGCAGGCGGCGTACGTGACTTCTCTGGGTCGTCACTTGGAGTCGTTTCCCGGGTCTAACCTCCCAACCGCAATCTTGCCTACTGGTACGCAACTAACAAATACCGCTGGGCCGAATGGGACGGCCGGTACCGGAGCTTGGCCCGCCGCTCAAGGCGGAATTCCATTCCCGGACTTTGGCGATAACAACAGCTACGCGGCCACGATCGGACTTAGTTACTACAACGCACTTCAGACCAAGGTAGAGAAACGATTTTCAGGGGGCCTGAATTTCCTGGGCACCTACACGTGGTCTCAATCCCGTACCGACGCGGGCGATTTGCTCAACGGCGGCAGCCTGGCAGGCTTCCGCGCTCCCAATGTTCCCGGGGTCGGCATTCACTACGATTACGGCCTCGCTGACTTCGATATTCGGAATGTCGTTCATCTCAGCGGCGGATATGAGCTTCCGTTCGGCAAAGGAAAGCGCTTCCTGGGTTCCGACGGCGCGGCCAGTAAGGTGTTCGGAGGTTGGAGCATCAATACCAATATTGTGCTCCAGGGTGGCCAACCTATTACTTTGACTTGCCCTGCGGCCACTTGGGCGGCCACATTTAACAGCAACGATTGCTATGACTTCGTCGTTCCTGGGCAATCTCTTGACAGAGGTATCCACATCGACTCGAACGGGAAAGTCAGTTTCTTCGGCAATCCGAACGCATTCTCCCAGCCAGCGCCGTGTACGGCCTTGCCTTGCCCTCTCTCCACTTTAGGTGGGTCTCCGGGCCAGATCGCCGGACCGACCTTTAAGCGGATGGATTTTTCGACCTTCAAGAATTTTCGGCTCACCGAACGCTTCTCTCTGCAGTTCCGGGCCGAGTTCTTTAACCTTTTCAACCACCCGAACTTCAACGCTCCGAACTTCGGCGGCAACGGAGTTGTTGCGGTCTCAAACTCGGGTAATTTCACTAGCTCGAACTTCGGAGAAATTGGATCAACCCGCGATGCTCCCTACGATCCGCGGCAGATTCAATTCGCTTTGAAGTTGTACTACTGATCAATGGCTTTGTTGTCCCGGGAAGGCGCTTAGAGAGCGCCTTCTCGGTGGCAATCCTCGTCGCCATGCACCGCTTGCCGCACGGCAGGTGATAGCATTCTGACCGTGAGTATCCGACTTCGCTTTCTGGAGTGTGCCGGCCTGATTCTTTTGCTGTGCGGGGCGGCTATGGCGTCGGACGAGGACCGAACCAAGCGGCTCAATCAGGAGTTCCAGGCGGCCGTGGCTCAATACGACGCGGGACATTACCCGGAGGCAGCGGCTCAACTCGAGAAGCTGCTGCACGAGGTTCCGCAAAGCTTCGAAATTCACGAGCTACTGGGAATGGTCTACGCGGGTGAATCCCAAGACACATTGGCAAACCAAGAGCTTGAGGCGGCTGTTCGCCTGAAACCCAATTCGGCTGCGGCGCGCACCAACCTGGCCTCGAATTTAGTTCGTCTCGGAAAACTCGATCCTGCTCAGGAACAACTGAAAAGAGCCGTAGCGCTCGAGCCGCGTAGTTTTGACGCCAACCACAATCTGGGAGAACTCTACGTTCGCATGGGTAAGCTTCCCGATGCCATCCCATACTTAAGAGAAGCGCAGCAGGTCACTCCTTCTTCTTACGATAATGGCTACGACTTGGCGCTGGCCTACATGCTTACTGGAAAGCCAGGACCGGCCCGCGCGCTGGTGCAAGAGCTCCTAAAGCAAAAAAACACAGCCGAGTTGCACAACCTGCTGGGGGAAATCGAAGAGAAAAACGGCAAATTCGTCGATGCGGCGAATGAATTTGAAACTGCCGCACACCAGGATCCGAGCGAGAGCAATCTCTTCGATTGGGCGAGCGAGCTTCTCCTCCATCGCACTCTAGAGCCGGCGATCGAAACCTTTCGTCAGTCTGCGGAACGGTATCCGAACTCGCCGCGCATGGCGATTGGACTTGGTATTGCCCTGTACTCGCGCGGAAATTATGACGATGCCATCAAGGCTCTTCTCCGCGCGACCGATCTCAGCCCGTCCGATCCGCGCGGCTATGCATTCTTATCCAAGGCCTATGACAGCTCGCCGAGCCAGGCCGATCAGGTTATCGACAGATTTCGCCGCTTCGCAGAACTGCAGCCGGACAACGCTCGGGCCAACTACTATTATGCGATGAGCTTGTGGAAGGGAAAGCGAGCGCAGGATCCGAGCCTGGATCTTCATCAAATCGAATCTTTGCTCCGCAAGGCCGCAACCTTGGGTCCGAAATTCTCTGAACCCCGTCTGCAGCTGGGAAATCTCTATTCCGACCAGACTCGCTATGCCGACGCGATTCCGGAATACGTCAAGGCCCTCGAGATTGACTCTCATATCGCTGATGCGCACTATCGGCTGGGTCAGGCGTACGTGCATACCGGGCAGAAAGACAAAGCGCAGGAACAATTCCAGGTCTACCAGCAACTTCGGGCGCAACATCTGGCTGACCTCGACAAACAGATCGCAGACGTCCGGCAGTTCGTTTACTCGGAGAAGGAAGGAACTCCGGCGAAGCCATGACAGTCTAACTGTGACGATCTAGCAAGACCGCTGCGGTTCGGCTTCAGCTTCCTCCAATAGCTATCTTCGACAGATGATCGATGCATCGCAGAAGCGAAGAGCTCAAACGAATGTTGGAGACGGCGCCGCCCTTGCCCGCACGCGCCGGGACTTCCTGCGCACCGCCGCCGGACTCACGCTTGGGAGCACCCTGCTGCACGCTCCATGGGCTCGCGCCGCGGTTGCCGCCTCGAAACGAAAAGTTATTGTCGTTACCTTCGGCGGCGGAGCCCGCGATCAGGAAACCTTCGCGCCTGAGGGCCAGGAAAATATTCCTCACCTCATGCGTGAGCTTATTCCGCAGTCGTCATTCTTCACCCAGGTAGTGAACCGCGGAATCCTCGGCCACTATGTCGCGACCGCAAGTTTGGCCACCGGAGTCTACGAGACGATCAACAATTTTGCGGCTTTGCCTCCGCAGTCCCCAACAGTATTCGAGTATTTCCGCAAGGACCTGAAGCGCCCATCCTCTGACGCCTGGGTTGTTGCGCCCAGCAACGGGTTTAATCGCATTGGAGAGAGTAGTCACCGCTCTTACGGTCAGGGCCTCGGCGCGCGGGTCATTTTGCCGAAGCATCTGCTGACGGCTGCCACTTCGGGCCGTCACGACGATTACCAGCACCTGCTGCGCGACAACTACGAAACGCCCTTCTACGCGCCAGAGTTGGCGGGCAGCGAGTTCGAACTGCAACAGTTGGAAATGATCCTGAAGCTCTCGGTCGATGACTTCAAATCGCATGCGCAGACGCTATCGAGCCCCGATGAGCTCTCGGTCTATATCGCGCACCAGTTGATGCGGCAGGTGGCGCCGAGCCTGTTGTGGATCACCATGCACGACATCGATATTGCGCACGCTGGCGCGTACTCGCTTTACGTCGAAGGTATTCGCCGCACCGATCGCCTGTGTTCCGATTTATGGAAGGCCATCCAGAGTGAGCCGGAATACGCCGGCAAGACCACGATGTTCATTTTGCCGGATTTCGGACGTGATTCCGACCAGGACGCCGGCGGCAATGGCTTCCAACATCATCGCACCGGCGACGCGCTCTCCCGCACCACCTGGATGCTGGCGGCCGGTCCCGGTATTCGCGAGGGCGTGGTTATAGATCGGCCGCTCGATTCCACCGATCTTGTGCCTACGCTCGGAGCGATGTTTGGATTTTCTCCGTCCTTCGCGCAGGGTAAGCCGGTCACCGAGTTGTTGTAATCGCAATGTTGCCACGTGATCTCAAACCCGAGCATTTTGCGGGCTATCCGCCTGAAGCGCGGAAGCTGGTAACGAACTATCTCGGAACGCTGCAGATGCTGCCGCTCAGCTTCGTCCCGGGGCTGCTCCGCGAACTGATCGATTTCGATTTCAAGTTTCCCGCCGAGCGCACTGCCCATGAAAGGGAATTGGCCAAAGTCAGTTCACTCTCGAACGACCAGCGCAAAGACTGGTTTCATGAATTCGACGAAATCAAACTTTCTGCCCAGCTCGAAGCCTTCGATTGGGTGAAGGCTCCTTCGCAGTTTGTGGAACAACTCTCCGCCCATCTGTGGAGCACGCACCAGCTCGATGCATTCCGCAAGGCCTCGAATGATTACAGTGATCATTTAGGTCAGGCCATACCGCCGGAGCCGCCGCCGATTCCGAGGCTAGGCATCACGATAATCGGGCAGGGAGTTGTGTCTTACGACGATCCGCTGTTTCGAAAGCTGCGTCCGCACGGCGCCTATTTCACTCGCGTCAATCCGGACAACGGCCTCCGCATTTTGCTCGACGCTGCGTCTGACAGAGCTCGCAAGCATCCGATCCCTTATGGCCATTGGTATATCGATGGCGGGGACGAAGCTCCGCACTCCACAGATTTGACCACGGTTTCTTACAAGGCTCTCGAACCGGTGCGTGCCGCTCTCTTGCGGCGTATACAAACGGAGCTGGATCGTCCTGGTATGGGCCCTGAGACGCTGCGTACGCTCCTGGCGCAACTACATCCCGCGGATCTCGGAATGGAAAGCAAGAAGACTGACAAGAGCTCAGATGAAATTCTCGAGCGTTTCGAGCTCAAGCTTCTGACTGAGGGTTCAGGCACTCAAATCTTCAGCACGATTTTTGCCCAGTGGGCTGCGCGCGAAGCTTTGCGTCGCGCTCAGCCGCTTACATTATTGGTGCGATTCGCACCCAGGCAGCGGCAACGACCAATGAATGAACTCATCACCGCCGTTTCAGCGAGTGCTGAACTCGATCTGGTAGGTTCTCTGGTCGACGGCGACATGGGTGCCTACTACAACTGGCTGAATCAGCAGCGGCTTCCGGGGGCAGACCAGTCCTCGTTCCTAGTTTGGTTTGAAGGGCACAACCAGGCGCTGGTCATCGGACCGGCCATGCCGCGTGGCACCGAGTCCACGTCGGCAGCCGATCTCAGCCAGTTGCTGAATATGGCGGCGTAATTGCGGTTTGCCGATATTGACGAATTATTTGTACTAATGAGGATGAAACACTGATCAAGGGGAAGGGAACCAATGGACCGACGCAAGTTTTTGCAACAGACTGGAACGCTTCTCGCCGGAGCTGCTCTCGCGCCTTACGCGATTCCCGATGGCGCCGCGCAATCAAATGCTTCAACGCCGAGCGAACGCATCGTTCTTCCGATCAACCGTAAATGGCGCTATAGCCATACGGTGGTCGAAGGCGGACACGCCAAAGAATTCGATGACTCAGGCTTCGATCGCGTCGTCGTCCCTCACACGAATGTCCGGCTTCCATGGCACGGCTTTGACGAGAAGACCTACGAGTTCGTCTCCCTCTATCGCCGCCGCTTCAAGCTTCCACCAGCAGCCCGGGGAAAGCATGTCTTCGTCGACTTTGAGGGCGTGATGACCGCATCCACGGTTTGGATCAATGGAGAACGTCTTGGCGAATATAAGGGCGGATATACGCCGTTCTCGTTTGATTTGACGCCGCACATCGATTTCGATGGCGACAATCTGCTCGCCGTCGATGTCGACTCCACCGAGCGTCCCGACATTCCTCCCTTCGGATACGAGATCGATTACCTCACCTTCGGCGGCATCTACCGCGAAGTAGCCTTGCGCATCGTCCCCTCGACCTTCATCGAAAACATTTTCGTTCGTCCCAAAGATGTTCTCTCACCGAACCCTAGCGTCGATCTCGATTGCTACATTCAGCATCTCGAGGCGTCAAAAGAGGTCTTGACGATCGACGTGGAACTTCTGGATGGCGATCGTGTCATCGCGAAAGCCTCGCAACAGGTCGCTTCTGCAGGCGCGGCCAGCGAGCCCCTGCCGCACACGCTTCGTTTCGATCGGTTGAACGGAATCAAGCTCTGGGACTTCGATAAACGCAATCTGTATTCTGCGCGCATTCGCCTC
>Ga0181537_10001963_pt1 | contig 18518 bp, 18 predicted proteins | sample PEATcosm2014_Bin_39_FD_119765 | JGI IMG/M metagenome (GOLD analysis project Ga0181537, IMG submission 119765) | Peatland microbial communities from MTU Mesocosm Facility, Houghton, MI, USA - PEATcosm2014_Bin23_10_metaG | ecosystem: Environmental > Terrestrial > Soil > Wetlands > Peat | place... | reverse complement strand
GTCTCGGGCTGGCTGTCGGACCGCGTCGGGCGCAAGCCGCTGCTGATAACGTCGTGCCTCGGCTACATCGTGCTCGGCTATCCGTTCTTCCTGCTGGCCGGGTCTGGCAGCGCGGCTTTGGCGTTTCTCGCGCTGCTGTTGATGGTGATCCTGCTGGCGAGCTACTCCGGCGCCGCCGTGGCGCTTTACGCCGAGATTTTCCCGACTCGCGTGCGCTACACGGCGCTGTCCTTGCCGTACAATATCGCCGTGGCGATCTTTGGCGGTTTCGCGCCCTTTATCGCGACCTTTCTGATCGAGGTCACCGGCAGCAAACAGGCGCCCGCGCTGTACGTTATCGCCGCCGCGATCGTCACACTGGTGATTTTGCTGAACACGCGCGAGCGCGCCTTCCAGCCGCTGCGTTAGCGCGGCGCATGCAGTTCGGGCGGCTGGCGGGTCACCGTACGCCGCCCGCGTTTCCAGACCGCGAGCGGCGGGCGAATCTCGGCGACTGCCTGCTCGGGCGTCGTCGCGTCGATCACGACGATGTCGGCGGGCTTGCCGACTTCCAGACCGTAATCCTTGAGGTTCAGCAGCCGCGCGGAATGCTCGCTGAGCATCAGGAACAACTCGCGCAGCCGCGGCGCGCCGATCACCTGCAGCACATTGGCGTGCAGATTGGCGATGCGGATCAGCGAGCAATCGCCGTAAGGCGTCGCAGGGTTCAGGATGTTGTTGCTCGACAGCGAGCAGGTGACGCCGTGCGCGGCGAGATGATTGACGTCGGCGACACCGCGGCGGACGTCATGGTCACGGTCCCGGCCCATCAGATAGAGGTCGGTCGCCGGCAACACCGTTACCGCGATCCCGGCATCGGCGAGGCGGCGCGCCATCGCCGCGCTCTCGGCGGGCGGCATCAGCGACAGTTTCGCCATATGGCCGACGACGACGCGCCCGCCGAGCCGATACTGCTCGGTCAGGGTCAGCACTTGCCGGATGTCCATGTGGTCGGTGCTCTCGCCGACATCGAGGTGCAGGTCGAGATCGACATCGTATTCGCGGGCGAGCGCAAAGATGCGGTCGAGCTGGGCCGCGGGGTCGCTGTCATAACGCGGTGCCGCGCCCAGCACCGGCGCGCCGGCCTTGAGTGCTTCGGCCAGCAATTCCTCGGTGCCGGGATAATTGGTCAGCCCGTCTTGCGGGAAGACGCACGGTTCGATGTCGATCGCCCATTTATAGGCGTCGGCGAGGGCGCGGATCGCTTCGAAGCCGCGCAACCCGATCGCTGGATCGATCTCGACCTGCGTGCGCATGCGGGTCGTGCCGTTGACCAGGCATTCGCGCAGCGTTGCCTCGGCGCGGGTATAGATGTCCTCGACGGTCATCGCCGGCTTGAGCGGTGCGACCGTCGTGACCGGATTGACCCGGCGGCCCTCCGGCAGCGGGCAGCGATCGATGATCCGCGATTTGTCGAGATGGATATGCGTCTCGATGAGCCCGGCGCAGGCGAGCCGCCCGCCGGCATCGTAGGTTGCACCCTCGGCCGCCAAGTTCGGGCCGATCGCGGCGATCTTCCCGTCTATGATCGCGATCTCGACGGGTGTCTCCGGCGCAGTGACCGGGCGCACGTTCTTGACGATCAGGTCCATGAGACTGTCCGTGGGGCCGAAATGAATGTATTTTGGCGCCAAAATGGAGCCAATTGGAACCACAAATGCCGGTCAACCTGTCGATCAAGAATGCGCCCGACGATCTCGTCGAGCTGGTGAAAGAACGGGCACAGAAAAACCATCGCTCATTGCGCGGCGAGTTGCTGGCGATCATCGAGGCAGCTGTCCGGCGACCGGCCGCCCGCGTGACCGTCGATGATATTCGCGCCCAAGCGCGCCGCCTAGGATTGCAAACACCGGACGAGACGACCGGCTGGGTACGGGATGACCGCGACAGCCGTTAGGGTCGTCGATGCGTCGGCCTTGGGCGCGGTGCTGTTCGAGGAGCCCAGCGCCGAGACGACAAGTGTTCGGCTGCGTGGTGCGGCGCTGGTCGCACCGCAATTGCTCGCGTATGAGATCGCCAATGTCTGTCTCAAGAAGTTGCGTGCTCACCCGGCCTTGCGTGAGGCGATCCTTCTACAATTCGCGGCCTGGGGCCAAATCGGCATTGAGCTTGTCGAGATCGACACTCGTGCCTTGCCGCAATTCGCCGAGAAGCTCGGCTTGACGAGCTACGACGCCAGCTATCTGTGGCTGGCGCGTGAGCTTGATGTCGAACTAGTGACGCTCGACCGGGCGCTGGCCCGTGCCGCGACGTCGCTGCGTTAGCCGTCCAGGTCCTCCTCCGTCGATCAGGCGTAGATCTTCACCAGCTCGCTATGCGCCCATTTGACCGCGTCTTCGGGCGGGGTGCCCTGCACCGCCTTTGCGTACATGTCGACGATGATGAATTTGCTGATCGTCTCGGCGGCGGCACGCCCGGCGGGTCCGGCATAGCCGGCGAAGCGACCGCTCTCGGCCGCGGTGCGGAAGGGCGCCATGACGGGGTCGACCTTCCAGAGCGGGTCGTTCTCCCACATCTTGGTGGTTCCGACCGAAAATCCCTGCTGCGAGGTGAACCATTCCTCGTAGATGTCCTTCGAATGAAACCAGCGCAGGAAGTCCATCGCCGCTTTCTGATTGCCGCCATAACTCGGCACCAAATTCGAGAACGGCACGTGATAGCTGAACTGCCCGGCCGGACCCCTGGGCAGCGGCGAGTGGAAGATATCGTCCTTTAGCGGCTTGCCGGTCTCGGTCAGGTAGGTGTCGGCCTTGGTCCGGGCGAGCAGGTAGATCGAGGCGCCATTGCTGGTCGAGGCGATCGTATTCGCCAGGAAGGCGCGGTTGTTGCCGGCGTCGTCCCATGACATCGCCCCTTCGTCAAAGGCGTCTTTCCACATGCCGACCGCGAATTTGACCGACTCGATCGTCTCCTTGCTGTTCAAAACGACGGTCTTCCCGTCAGCTTCGACCTCCTTGCCGCCCCATGACCACAGATAGGGGTACCATCCGGCGGGACCATCGCCAAAGGCATGGGCCAGCGTCTGCCCGAACGGGCGGCCTTTCGCCTTCATTTTCTTGCCGACCGCGCGGTATTCGTCCCACGTAGCCGGAAACTTGTCCGGAGTGACGCCTTCCTCGGCAAACCAGGAGGTGCGGTTGGCGTAGAGCACGCCAAGGATTGTGTACGGCATCGCGATCCAGCGCTTACCGTCATTGGCGACAGCCTTGGCGGTGTTGAAGTAGCCGCCTTGCGCCTCGCCGACGGCTTCGGCGACAGCGCTGACATCGGCGAGGCTATCGGCGTAGAGCTGCGCCCAATTACTGACCGCCATCATGATGTCGGGGCCGGATTTGGCCTGGATCGCCGAGGTGATGCGGGCCTGGACCCCGTCGCCGTTGATCGTCTCGACTTCGAGCGCAATGCCGAGGGCCTTGCGGCACTCGTCCTTGATCTTTCCTTTGAGAAGCTCGTCCGAAACCGGCACGAAATCGACAAATTTGAGCCAATGCAAGGTCGTGCCCTGAGCGAAGGCCGGGGCACGGCCCGAAGCGAGAATGCCGGCAAGACCGCTGGTGCCTGCTGCCAGAGCGCTGGTCCCCGACAATGCCAATAGCCGGCGTCGATCGATGCGCTGCATCGCGGTTCCTCCCTGTTCGATATTCCGCCGGGGTTATTCCCAGGTCGGATCGTGCGTAACGACAGCTTCCCTGCTCACGACCGGTCCAAACCGGCCGCGAGCGGGAGACGAAATTTATTTACCCGGCGTAGATCTTGACGATCTCTTCGTGCGCCCATTTGACGGAGTCCTCGGGAGCCAAGCCCTGCACCGCCTTCGCGTACATGTCGACGATGATGTATTTGCTGACCGCCTCGGCGGCGGGGCGGCCCGAGGGGCCGGCATAACCGACAAAGCGACCGCTATCCGCGGCGGTGCGGAACGGCGCCATGATCGGGTCCACCTTCCACACCGGGTCGTCTTCCCACATTTTGGTGATGCCGATCGAGAAGCCTTGCTGCGAGGTGAACCACGCCTCGAAGACGTCCTTGGAGTGAAACCAGCGCAGGAAGTCCTTCGCCGCCTTCTGGTTTTTGCCATAGCTCGGGATGATGTTGGAAAACGGCAGGTGATAGCTGAACTGGCCCGCCGGCCCTTTGGGCAACGCGGTGTGGAAAATATCGTCCTTGAGCGGCTTGTCCTTCTCGGTCACGTAGGTGTCGGGCTTCGTCTTGGCGAGCAGGTAGATCGACGCGCCGTTTAGCGTCGCGCTGATCGTGTTGGACAGGAACGCACGGTTATTGCCGGAATCGTCCCAGGCCATCGCGCCTTCGTCAAAACAATCCTTCCAGAAGCCGACCGCGTATTTGACCGACTCGATCGTCTCCTTGCTGTTGAGCACGACGGTCTTGCCGTCGGCCTCGACCTCCTTGCCGCCGAACGACCAGAGAAAGGGATACCAGAAGGTCGGCGCGTCGCCGTAAGTATGAGCGAGCGTCTGGCCGAACGGATGGTCCTTGGCCTTCAATTTCTTGCCGGCCGCGCGGTAGTCGTCCCAGGTCGTCGGGTATTTGTCGGGCGTGATGCCGATTTCCGCGAACCACGACGTCCGATTGGCGATCAGCGCGCCGAGAATGGTGAACGGCATCGCCACCCATTTCTGGCCGTTGAAACCAATCGCTTTTGAGGTCTCCAGATATCCGCCCTGCGCGTTGCCGATCTCTTCGGCGATGTCGCTCACGTCGGCGGTGCTCTCACCGTAAAGCTGCGACCAGTTGTTCAGCTCCATGATGATGTCGGGTCCGGCCCCCGATTGGATCGCGGACGTGGTCCGCGCCTGGATGCCGTTGCCCTCGATCGTTTCGACATTGAGGGTGATGCCCAAGGCTTTCTGGCACTCGTCCTTGATCTTGGTTTTGACGAGCACGTCGGAAGCCGGCACGAAATCGACCGCCTTCACCCAGTGCAGCGTCGTGCCCTGGGCGAAGGCCGGTGCTCGCCCGGAGGCGAGGATGCCGGCGAGGCCGCCGCTTCCCGCGGCCAGCGCGCCGGCACCTGTAAGCTTGAGCAGTCTGCGTCTACCAATGCGTTGCATCGCCGATTTTCTCCCTCGTCTCGGAATTGGTGGAAATCGGCGACGCTCCGAGATTACGCGCCGTAGACCTTGACCAGTTCGTCGTGCGCCCACTTGACGGAATCCTCGGCGGCCATGCCTTGGATCGCCTTCGCGTACATGTCGACGATGACGTATTTGGTGCGGATCTCGGCGGCCTTCTGGTTGGGCGGGCCGCCATAGCCGACCATGCGGCCAGTGACCGGGATTTTTTTGAACGGCGCCATGACCGGGTCGATACTCCACACCGGGTCTTCCTCGTACCCCTTGGTCGCGCCGGCGGTGTAGCCCTGCTGCGTGGTGAACCATTTTTCGAAGACGGGCTGCGAATGCGCCCAGACGAGGAACTTCTTGGCCGCGTCCTGGTTCTTCGAATAGCTCATCAGCGTGTTGGTGAAGGGCCCCGGTTCGTTGAACACGCCGCCCGCGCCGCCGGGGATGCTGGCGTGCAGGATGTCCTTGAACATCGGCTCGCCTTTTTCGGTCTGGTAGGCGTCGGGCTTCTTCTTGGCCTCGAGATAGATCGACGCGCCGTTATTGGTGGCGCTGATGCTGCCCGACAGGAAGGCGCGGTTGTTGCTGGTGTCGTCCCAGGCGAGCCCGCCTTCGTCCATCGTCTCCTTCCACAGCGCGACCGCGAACTTGACCGACTCCACGGTTTCCTTGCTGTTGAGCACGACGGTCTTACCGTCGGCCTCGACCTCCTTGCCGCCCCACGACCAGAGATAGGGGTACCACCAGCCGGGAGCGTCGCCAAAGGTGTGGCCGGCGGTTTGGCCGATGGGATGGCCGGCTTCCTTGAGCTTCTTGCCGACGGTACGGAAGGTGTCCCAGTCCTTCGGGAAGCCATCGGGCGAACCGGCCTCGGCGAGCCAGGATTTGCGATAGGCGACGAGACCGCCGCCGACGCAATACGGAACGCCGATCCATTTGCTGTCCATCGTCGCGACGGTCTTGCAGATATCGTAAAACCCGCCGCCGTTCTTGCCGATCGGCTCGGCGATATCGCTGACATCGGCGCAGCTCTTGCCGTAAAGCTGCGGCCAATTCTGCAGCAGGTTGAAGATGTCGGGTCCGGCGCCCGACTGGATCGCCGAGGTGACACGGGCCTGAATATCGTTGGCGTTGATCGTTTCGACGGTGAGCTTGATGCCGAGATCCTTCTGGCATTGCTCGGTATAGGGGCCCTTGAGGAACACATCGGAAGCCGGCACGAAATCGGCCCAGCGCAGCCAATGCACCGTCAGCGCCTGGCCGTAAGCGGGTGCGCGACCACTCGCCAGGATGCCGGCGAGGCCGCCCGTGCCGGCGGCAAACGCGCCGGCCCCCGAAAGCTGCAGCATTCTACGTCGATGAAGCTTTGCCATATTTGCTCTCTCCTCCCTGAAAATCCGGGCGGTTCATGCCGCTCGTAGATTTGCTTTGCGCTGACGAAGCAGCGAATTAGATCGCCGCTTCAGTCTCGTTGTCGAAGAAATGAACCCGGGCGGGATTGACCGCCAGCCGCAGTACCTCGTGCACCTTGGCGGTCGCCGTCGGCTCGACCGACGCGACCATCGTCGCGGGCCCGACCGCGACATCGAGCAGAATCTCGGAACCCAGCCGCTCGACGACCTCAACCGTGGCCGGAAAACATAGATCCTGGTCGTCGCCGTCGCCGGCGATGCGCAAATCCTCCGGTCGGACACCGAGCGTCGTGGCCTTGCCGGCGTGCGGGCCGAGCCGCTCCGTTAACGGTGCCGGCACCTTGATGCGCATGCCCTCGCTCTCGGCCCACAAGCCGCCATTCTCGCCGGTCAGGCGAACGTCGATGAAATTCATTGCCGGCGAGCCGATAAACCCGGCGACAAAGCGGTTGGCGGGCTCGTTATAGAGCTCCATCGGGTCGCCGACCTGCTGGACCAGCCCGTCCTTCATCACGACGACGCGGTCGCCCAGGGTCATCGCCTCGACCTGATCGTGCGTCACGTAGATCGCCGTCGTGCCGAGCCGTTCGTGCAGTTTTTTCAATTCGACGCGCATCTGCACGCGCAGCTTGGCGTCGAGGTTCGACAGCGGCTCGTCGAACAGAAAGACTTGCGGATGCCGCACGATTGCCCGGCCGAGGGCAACGCGCTGGCGCTGGCCGCCCGAAAGCTGCCGCGGCTTTCGATGCAAAAGCTGCTGGATGCCGAGGATTTCGGCCGCCTCCCGCACCCGCGTGGCGATTTCCGGCTTGTCGAATTTCCGCATTTTGAGGCCAAAGGCCATGTTGTCGTAGACGCTCATATGCGGGTAGAGCGCGTAATTCTGGAACACCATCGCGATGTCGCGATCCATCGGCGGCAGCTCGTTGACGATTTTCTCGTCGATCGAGATGTGTCCCGAGGTGATGCTTTCGAGGCCCGCCACCATGCGCAAGGTCGTCGTCTTGCCGCAGCCTGACGGGCCGACCAGCACGACAAATTCCTGATCGTGGATGTCGAGGTTGACATCGATGACGGCGTGGACCTCGTCGTATTTCTTGTTGAGGCTGCGCATCGCGACCCGGGCCATGAGCTTATCCTTTCACTGACCCGGTGATGCCGGACACGTAATATTCGACAAAGAACGAATAGACGAAGGCGACCGGGATCGATCCCAGCAGCGCCCCGGCCATCAGCTCGCCCCAGAAGAACACGTCGCCCCGCACGAGCTCGGAGGTGACGCCGACCGGGACCGTCTTCTGCTCGGGCGAGGACAGGAAGACGAGTGCGTAGATGAACTCGTTCCATGACAGCGTGAAGGCGAAGATACCCGCCGACAGGATGCCCGGGATCGCGACCGGGAAGATGATGTAGAGCATCGCCTTCCAGCGCGGCGCGCCATCGATCCGCGCGCATTCCTCGAGTTCCTTGGGGATCGACTTGAAGTACCCCATCAGCAGCCAGGTGCAGAACGGGATCAGGAAGGTCGGGTAGGTCAGGATCAGCGCCCAGGGCGAGTCGCCAAGCTTGAAATTGCGGATGATGTCCGAGAGCGGGATGAAGAGCAGCGTCTGCGGCACGAGATAGGTGATGAAAATGCCAGTCCCGATCGCCCCGGCGAACGGAAACTTGAGCCGCGACAGCGCGTAACCGGCCAGCAGCCCGCAAAACAGCGAGATCGCCGTCGCCGCCAGCGAGATGATCATCGTGTTCAGCATCCACGTGCTGAACAGCGTTGTCGTCAACAGGTCGGTGATGTGCTCCAGCGTTGGATGAGTCGTCCAAAACGGCGCGTAATTAGGCGCGTTCCACGGCCGGTACAACTCCTTGTCCGGACGCACCGTGGTGATGATCATCCAGTAGAACGGGAACAGCAGCGCGACGACGAACCCGGTCACCGGCACATAGAAAAAGACCCAACGCCGCCAGGGCGCGCCCTCGATCATCTAAAGGGTCTCCGCTCGGCGGATATAGACGAGCTGCACGATCACGACGAGCAACAGAATCGGGAAAATCGCCAGCGAGATCGCCGCACCTTGGCTCAACAGCCCGGTGCCGATACCGAGCTGATAGGCGTAGGTCGCGAAGAGCTGGGTCGCGTTCGCCGGGCCGCCGCCGGTCAATACGTAGACAAGCTGGAAATCGGCGAAAGTCTGAATCACCGAGAACAGCACGATGACCAGGGTCACCGGCAGCAGCAGCGGCCAGGTCACGTGGCGGAAGCGGGCCCAGGCGCGGGCGCCGTCGATCGCCGCCGCCTCGTGCAATTCCGGACTGATCGTCTGCAACCCGGCGAGCAGGCTGATCGCGTAGAACGGCACGCCGCGCCACACATTGACGATGATCACCGAGGTCATCGCCAACACCGGTTCGCCGAGCCAATTGATCCGGCCGTGGATTATCCCAAGATGGAACAGCACGTAGTTCAGCACGCTAAAGGTCGGGTCGAACATCCACTTCCAGGCGAAAGTCGACAGCACCGTCGGGATGATGAAGGGCAGCAGAATAAAGGCGCGCATAAACGCCTTGCCGCGGAAATTCCGGTTGAGGAGCAGGGCCAGCCACAGGCCGAGCACCAGTTTGACGATCGTCGTGACCAGGGTGTAGAGGCAGGTGTTCCACACCGCGACGTGAAAGATGTCGTCGCTCCAGATCTTTGCGAAATTGTCTAAGCCGACAAACTTGCCGGGCACGCCGACCGTCGTGTCGGTGACCGACAACTCGATGCCCTTGACAAAGGGATAGGCGATAAAGAGGCCGAGCAGCACCAGCGTCGGCAACATCAGGCAGAAAGCAAGCCGGCGTTCGTCTTCCAGCAGCCTCGTGATCGGACCGCGCCGCGGCCCTCGCACATATTGCCGGGGTGCGACGGCCTCAATGGTCGCCATAAGCGGTTCCTTCCTCCGAGGCCGCGGCGGTGCCTGGTTCCCAGAAGCACCGCGGCCGAAACTGTTATGGAGAAATCTTTAGGCGGAACCGTGGCGGTGCACAAGGGGATGCCGGTAAGCGTGATGTAATGCGGTTGTAAAAGATCGGTGAGGGGTGCACCGGGAGCGCTCGTGCCTGGCCCGCCGGCTCCCTTGTCAAAACCCCGCACGGGCGGCCATGCTGGCGATGGTGCATCGGAAAACGGCCGAGGACGCAAGTGGACGCCAGCGCAGACAATCGGGGTGAATTGCTCCGCGAGCTGATGGCGGTGTTCGACGAATTGCCGGCGGCGCTGCGCGACGCGATCAACTATGCCGCCGAGCCGCTCGATCCCAAGCAACTGGCGGTGCTGTGCCGGCGCCACGGCGCGGCCAACGTGCTGGCGATGATCGAGCTGAAATTGAAGCGCCGCGCTCGATCGGTGCCGGAGAGCGACGCGAAACCCGGCTAAGCGGCTTCGGGCGGTCCGCCGAGAACCCAGCGCGCCTGACGCGCCGCCATCGTTTTTTCGATCTGGCGGGCGATGTCCGCCGTGGCACCGCCACCCTCGAAACTGCCCTGACGGCTGCGCAGACAGGCGAGGCGAGCCGCCATCAATCCCAGTTCGGCTTCATCGCGGCGCTCCGCGGTATTGCTGCCGCGTGTCAAAAGCTCGAAGACGCCGCTGAGGAACCGGCGCTTGTCGAACGGGCGGGTCACCGCGTGGCCGCTGCCCGGACCGGGAGAAGCAGGCAAGGCGTCGGCGGCGCCGACAAACAGCACCTTGCTGCCGGGGCGGCAATGGCGCATCTGCCGTGCCGCGACCAGGGCATCCTCGCCGTCAGCGAACTGCCCGGCGATGACGACGATGTCGACCGGGTGCGCCGCCAATGCTGCAAGCGCGCCCCGATTTTCGCGGAACGCGACGACGACAAAGCCGCTCTCGCGCAGCAAGGCCGTCATGCGGGCGCGGCTTTCTTCGTCACGGTCGACGATCAGCGCGTATGGTCGTGTGTCGAACATCAGGGCCGCTGATAACACGCAAATTGTGCCGATGACTCGCGGTTTCGGCTGGCTTTTGCCTTGGTTTTTATCGGCCTTGCTGGTGCTAACCTAAATTTGTCGTTAGCGGCGATGATGCGCGCGCGCAAGCGCGCAGTTTTTCAGGCGCGACCATGCCATGCTAGGAAGCCGTGCGGCGGCGTAGCATGTCGGACGTTAAGATTATTGCTTTACAGGCGAGCGGTCGCGGGGGAGATGACAAGACGCTGGAAGGTCCGCTCCGAGCTCATCCTCGCACTGCTCTTTGGTGCGATACCACTGATTTTTATTGCCGGCATCGTTGCTTTCCAATTGGCGAGGAACGTACCTGAGGCGCAGCGGGCGCGCGCCAATACGATGCTCAGTTTTGCGACGATCCGCACGGTCAGCGCGCTTGACGAGGCGATGCAGGATGCCGAGCGCGGGCAGCGCGGCTATCTGATCACCGGGCGTGAGGATTATCTCGAGCCCTATCAGCACGCCAAGGAACGCCTGCCGCAGCTGATGCTCGATCTGCAGTCGGCGACCGCCCGGTATGCCGATCAGCAGCAGCGCCTCTTAAAACTGCAGGCCGATCTGACGACAAAAATGAACGAGCTTGCGGCAACGATCGCGGCGATGCGTCAGCACGGTTATGACGCGGCGAGGGCGATTGTCGATACCGATCTCGGCCGGCAGAGCATGGAGGCCATCAGTGCCGATCTGGCGGCGATCGGCGAGGCGGCGAATACCCGGCTTACCGACCGGCTCACCGCCTCCGCCGATGCCGAAGGCCGGGTCACCAAGACCTTTATCTTCGGCAGCGTCGTGTCGGCGGCCGGGCTGCTCATCGGGGCGCTGCTGCTGGCGCATGCGTTGCGGCGCGCAACGATTTCCGAGGAGACGCTGCAGGCGACGCTCGACAGCGTGCGCGAAGGCGTGGCGGCGCTTGATCATCGCGGCCGGCTGCGCGCGTGGAACTCAGAGTTTGCCGCGATCCTTGGCGTTTCGGGCGACGATCTCCACGTCGGAGCGCCGCCGGTGCTCGCAGGCGTGCGCGATAGCGAGGTGGGGGCGCACCTGCGCGAACTCGGGACGATGCCGCGCCATACAGGCCGCTCGACGCTCGGCGAGTTTGCTGGCCGGGAGGGCAGCCGCGTCGAAATCTTCCATAATCCGGCGGGCGATGGCGGATCTGTCGTCACGCTTCTCGACGTCACGGAGCGGCGCAAGACCGAGGAGATGCTGGGCCAAGCGCAAAAGCTCGAGGCCGTGGGCCGCATGACCGGCGGTGTGGCGCATGATTTCAACAATTTGCTGACCGTGATCATCGGCGGGCTCGATTTGCTGCGCCGCTCGATCGGGCGCGATCCCGAAGCGTGGCAGCGCATCGACATGATGCACAGCGCTGCGGAACGTGCGGCCCGGCTGATCCGGCAGCTTCTGGCCTTCGCCCGGCGGCAGCCCTTGCAGCCGGAAATCGTCAATCTCGGGCCGGTGATCCAAGAGGCGTTGCCCTTGATTCGCCGTGCGGTCGGCGAGAGTGTCACGGTCGAATGCGTCGTCGCCGGCGGATTGTGGAACACGGCGGTCGATTCCGCCGAGTTTCAGGCGGCTGTGCTCAATCTGGCGATCAACGGCCGCGACGCGATGCCCGAGGGGGGCAAATTGACCATCGAACTCGGCAACGCGGCGCTCGATGACGCCTATGCGGCGCGGCATGCCGAGGTCGAGCCCGGACAATATGTGATGTTCGCGATCACCGATACCGGGTCCGGAATGGACGGGGAGACACTGGCGCACGCGGTCGACCCGTTCTTCACGACCAAGTCGCCGGGCGAGGGCACCGGCCTTGGCCTTCCTCAGGTCTACGGTTTTGCGAAGCAGTCGGGCGGCCACTTCAAGATTTACAGCGAGGCCGGGGAGGGCACCACGGTCAAGCTTTATCTGCCGCGCAGCCTCGCGCAGGAGACGGTGCAGGCGCGGCCCGTCGCCGAGGCCGCGGTAACCGGCTGCGAAACCGTGCTGCTGGTCGATGACGACGATATCGTGCGCACGACCGTGGCGCTAATGCTCGAGGATCTCGGTTACAGGGTTGTCGAGGCGCCGGGGGGCGCGGAAGCGCTTGCCTTGCTGCGGCGTGGCGAGAAGGTTGATTTGCTCTTCACCGATGTCGTGATGCCGGGACCCGTCAGCGGCCGCCGGCTCGCCGAGGAAGCCGGCAAGATCGATCCGGCACTGCGTGTCCTCTTCACCTCGGGTTACACCGAAAACGCGATCATTCATCATGGCCGGCTCGACCCCGGCCTGGAATTGTTGAGCAAGCCCTATACGCGTGACCAATTGGCGGCAAAGCTGCGCCGGGTGCTCGACAGCGAGCCAAAACAACCTCCCGCGGCGACGGCGACAAGCTGACGTCGCGTTGGAGAATATCGCCGCGCGGCTCCAGGCCTGGAATACCCTCAGCTCCGCAAGGCAACGCAGGCGCCGCCACGCGCCATGATCGCCCGGCAAAATTGATCCGCCTGCGCGCGCGATGAGGCCGGCACCATGACCCGATAGAACGGCCGTGTGCCGCGACTGCGCAGTACGCCGCCGATGATCATCGGCTGCAGATCGCCGATAATGCCGTGATAGCGTCGCTGCGCCCGCGCGAACGAGGCGAGCGCGATCGGCTTGGAAAAATTGCCGGATAGCTGAACGCCCCATGGCGCCAGCGGAACCCGGTCGGCGCCTTCTTCGGTTCTAAGCGCGGCCGTGACCTCGATGCACGACCGCCCATCGGCGGTCGCACCGCTGTGCCCGCCACCCCGCCGGTCGGACGCCCAATCCTCGGCGGTGCGTCCGGTCAGAGCGACCACATAGGCGAGCGTTTCGGCGGGCAGCATGCCCGACCCGGCCAGCCAATTCGCCACCCGGTTTGGCCCGGCGTTATAGGCCGCCGCCGCCAGCCCGATATTGCCAAATTGCCGAGCCAGATCGGCGAGTAACTGGGCGGCTTTGGGAATGGCTTGCTCGGGGTCGAACGGGTTGGCGAGCCCGCGTTCGGCGGCGGTCATCGGCATGAACTGGGCGATCCCCTGCGCGCCCGCCGGGCTCGTTACACCGGCCTGAAAGCGGCTTTCGACCCAGACCAGGCGGGTCAACAGATCCACCGGCACATCAAAGGATTGCGCCGCTTTCTCGACGATCCGACAGGCTGCTTCCGCGATGGTTCCGGGCGGTTCCGGCTCCGCCGCGGCCGAAGGCGCGATGCCGATCGGCAAGGCTGCCAGTCCCAGCAAGGCGAAACGCAGCGCCAAACTCAAGATAAGAAGCCGGCGGGTGCCGGCCGCCCCCATGCTCACGTCATGCCCGCATCGTGTGGTGCCAGACGCGAAACGTTGCCCGGTTTGCAAAACCGAGCAAGACAGGCTGTGGCTAGCGCGTCATGCCGCGCAGGGAGAACTGCACTGGCAGGGTCAGCTCGATGCGCTCGCCCGGGACCTCAGGCGGCGGGGCGGGCAGCGGTTGGGCTCGCTCGATCAGCGCCGACACCTCCTCGTCGAGCAGCGCGAAGCCTGAGCCCTTGTCGATCCGTGCCGACAGCACACGGCCCTGACGGTCCATCGCGAAACGCAGATAGACGACGCCTTCCTGGTGCTGCTCCTGCGCGAGCCGGGGATAGCGCTTGTACCGTTGGAGCCAGGCCGAGAGCTGCGCCTGCCAGCTCGCCCGGCTGGCTCCGGCATTGACGGCGGGCTGGGCAGTGGCTGGAGCCGGCAGCGCGGCTGAAACGGGCGGCGCGGCGGCGGGCGGCGGCGGGCGCTCGGTCACCGTCTGCGGTGGGTGCTCGACCTGCTTCGGCTTTGCCTTGGGCGGCTTTTGCGGCAATGCCACGACCGGCTTGGGCGCCGGGCTCGGCTCGAGGGCCGGCATCTCGATTTCCGGTTGTGGCGGCTGGGGCGGCGTCGGTTCGACCGGCTGGATTTGCGGCTCGACGACCGGTTGCGGCGGCACCGGTTCGGGCGGGGATGGCTCGGGAGATGGCGGGGCGGGTAACGGCGCCAGATCGATCATGACTGCGGCCTCCGGCGGCTTGCCGCCGATATCGGCCGCCATCTCGCGCGACAGCAGGAACAATGCCGCCACGCCATGCAGCAGCAGCACAAGAGCCAAGCTGCCGCCCCAGCGCAGCGTCTTCGCACCGTCGCGGCGAGGGAAACTGCCTGCGGCGAGGGTCATTGCGACGGCTGCGCCTCGAGCCCGACCAGCGCGACCTTGAGATAGCCGGCGGCGCGCAGCAGGTTCATCGTCTCCATCAGCTCGCCGTAATCGACCTGCTTGTCGGCACGCAGGAAGACCCGCTGCTCCTTGTCGCTGCCCGAGGCGGCATCGAGCGCGGCCCCGAGATTGCCGCCCTCGATCGTCGCATCGCCGAGCGCCAGCGTGCGGTCCGCCTTGATCGTCAAGAAAATCGGCTTGTCGGGGCGGGGCTGCGGCGTGGCGGTCGAGACCGGCAGATCGACCGCGACATCGACCGTCGCCAACGGCGCCGCGACCATGAAGATGATCAGCAGCACCAGGATCACGTCGATAAACGGGGTGACGTTGATCTCGTGGTTCTCGGGGAGATCGTCGTCGCCGTGATGAAGGAGCAGGGCCATCGCGCTACTCCGCCGCGCGCAGTTTGGGCGAACGGTTGCCGCGGTCGAGCTCGCGCGACACCAGACGCAGTACCGCCGCCGATGCGTCGCCGACCTGCGCGCGACAGCCGGCGGTCTGGCGCGCGAACATGTTGTAGATGACGACCGCCGGGATCGCCGCGACGAGCCCCAGCGCGGTCGCCAACAGCGCCTCGGCGATGCCTGGCGCGACCACCGCGAGGTTGGTCGTCTGCGCCTTCGAGATGCCGATAAAGCTGTTCATGATGCCCCAGACGGTGCCGAACAGGCCGACAAACGGCGCGGTCGCGCCGATCGTCGCGAGGATGCCGGTGCCGTGCGACATCACCCGCGCCGAAGCCGCCTCGATGCGTTCCAGGCGCGAGGTGACGCGCTCCTTGATGCCCTCGGGCGACGCGTCGGGGTCGTGATCCAGCTCGGCGAGCGCGGCGCCTATTAGCGCGGCGCCGGTGCCGCCGAGCTGCGGTCCGCGCGTCGCCTCGGCCAGCGAACCAGCCGCGTCGAGCACCGCCAAAGACTGGCGCAGCCGGCGCTTTACGGCAAACAGCTCGATCGCCTTGGCGAGCCACACGGTCCACGTAACGACCGAGGCGATCGCCAGACCGATCATCACCGATTTGACGATGCTGTCGGCCGACAGGAACATGTTCCACGGCGACAAATCGTGCGGCAGCGCCGCGCGCATCGCGACTGCGGGATCGAGGATGGGCGCATCGGGGACGGGCGCATCATCGGCCAAGGCGGGCAGGGCAAAAAGCAAGGCCGGCAGCGCCGGCAATATTCGGGACAATCTCATTCGCCGGCCCTCCGAGCCGTGTAACCGGGGTCGATAATGGGTTTTGCGGCAGCGCGGCGGCGCTTCAGCCACCACATCGCAATGCCGGTCGCCGCGAACAGCGCGGGCAGAAAGCCACAGAGGAACACCAGCATTTCCCACACGAATCCAAGCCCCTGCCCCGAATGCAGCGCGTGCTGCGCCGCGAGCATTCGCTCGCCGAGGCTGAACTCGCGCGGATCAAACGTCGCGAGAACTCGACGGGCCCAAGGGTCGACCAGCACCGTGATGGGCGTCTCGTGCCGGTCCTGCCCGGCACGGAGCAGCGCGATGCGATAGGCCTGGTCAGGCCGGGTTGGCAGAAAAACGAGGGTCGGCCGCCCATCGGGTATGCCGGGCTGCGCCAGTGCGATCGCGTCGTCGACGCCAAGCGGCTCGGCGTCCTTGACGGGCTGGATCTTGATCGCTGCCATCGCGGCGCGCAGATCGCGGGCCGGCAGCACCGGATTGACGAGACCACGCACGGTCTCCGGGAAGGCAAGGTAGGTTCCGGCGAAGCTGACCGCTGCCAGGATAGCGAGCCCCCAGATGCCGGCCGCGCCATGCAACTCGCGCCACAGCCGAAAGCCGCGCACACCGCGCGACACGGCAAACGCCCGACGCCACGCGCCGAGCCGCGGCCACCAATTGACCAGACCGCTTACCGCCATGATCAGCATCACGACGCCAAAACCGCCCACGATCTGCCGCCCCTCGCGGGTTTTCATCAGCAGCGTCGAGTGCAGAAAAAAGATCTGTCGCAGAAAATTGTCCGTCGTGTTCGGCGACGTCGCGAGCGAGACTGGGTCGACATCGACCCGCGCCCCTTCGCCCGGCCCCGCCTGCCTGCCCGACGGCGCCAGGCGAACCGTCGCAAGCCGGCCGGGCGCCTGGGCTGCGGCATAGATCGTCGGCACAAAGCCCTTTGGCGCGACGGCGCGCGCGGCGGCAATGATCTCGCTCGCCCTATGCGGCTCTCCGGCCTGCGTTGGCGGCGCCGGGGCGAACGCCGCCTGCAGCTCGTCCTGGAAGACGAGAATGCTGCCGGTCAGACCGATCAACACCAGCGGCACGCACAGCGCCAGTCCGAGCCACAGATGGAGTTTCGCGATCAGCCGGCGCGTCATGTGTCGGCCCACCGGCGGAGCAGGTTGTTGTAGACGTTATAGAGTTCCGCGACCGCCGGGTTGTCGGGGATCGCGGCGGCGGTCTGCTGCGCCGCCATGTCGAGGTCGAACAACAGGCGGCGCTGGCCATCGTCGCGCACCATGCTCTCGATCCAGAAAAATGCGGCGAGCCTGATGCCGCGTCTCACCGGCTCGACCCGGTGCAGGCTGCTCCCCGGATAGAGGATCATGCTGCCGGCCGGCAATTTGACCCGATGGGCGCCAAACGTATCGTCGACCACCAGCTCGCCACCGTCGTATTCCTCAGGCGCGCTGAGGAACAGGGTCGCCGAGAGATCGGTGCGCAACCGGTACGGCGCGCCGGGCACCGCCCGAACCGCGCCATCGACGTGATTGCCGTAGGTCTCGCCGCCTTCGTAGCGGTTGAAGAGCGGCGGCACGATCTTTAGCGGCAGCGCTGCCGAAAGAAACAACGGGCTGCGGTCGAGTGCGGCGAGGATCATGTCGCCGAGCCGGCGGGCGATCGGGTGGCGCTCCGGCACTTGCCGGTTGCGCTTGACCCGCGCCGAATGATGGCCGGCGGTGACGCGCCCATCGACCCATTCGGCCGAGGCCAGCATCGCGCGGGTTTCGGCAAGCTGCTCCGCGCCTAGGATTTCCGGAATGTGGAGCAGCATGCCGCCGAGCCCTCAGATCTTGAAGGTCAGCGTGAACAGCGCGGTGGTGCCGGCGCCAGGCACCACATGCGATGGGTGGAGCTGGTCGTAATATTTGTTGTCGGTCAGGTTGTAGACGTTGAGCTGCAGCGAGACTTTCTCGGCGATCGGGTACTTGGCCATCGCGTTCAGCGTGTAATAACCCGGCGCTTCCTTGAAGAAATTGACCCCGCCGGCAGTGGTCGGCGTTGTCGCCGCGAAGCGGCTGGAGACGACGTTCAGGCCGCCACCGACTTGCATCCCCCACCACGGCAGGTCGTAGGTGGTCCACAGATTGGCGGTATGCTCCGGCACGTTGCCGAGTCGGTGGCCGAGATCGCTGGTCGGCCCGACCCGAGGTGACTTGTCGATGACGCTGTAGGTGTAGGCGTAGCCGGCGATGATCTGCCACGGAGCGGTGATGTGGCCGGCCGCCTGTAGCTCGTACCCTTCGGCGATCGCGTCGCCGGCCAGGATGTTGAAATTCGGGTTGTTGGGGTCGGGCTCGCTGACATTGGTCTGATTGGTGCGGAACAGCGCGCCGGTCGTGGTCATTCGGGACTCGAAAAACTCCCATTTGGTGCCGACCTCGTAGCTCTCGTTCTTGACCGGCGGCAGCGCGCCGGTCGACGACGATAAGGACAGCGCTTCGGCGGATGGGTCGAACGATGTGCCGGCGTCGAAATAGACGCTTCCCTGGGGCAGCGGCTTGTAGAC